>Ga0209654_1000028_pt1 | contig 151195 bp, 143 predicted proteins | sample SaaInl1SG_22_DNA_FD_184646 | JGI IMG/M metagenome (GOLD analysis project Ga0209654, IMG submission 184646) | Marine microbial communities from expanding oxygen minimum zones in the Saanich Inlet - ESP_161SG_22_DNA (SPAdes) (version 2) | ecosystem: Environmental > Aquatic > Marine > Intertidal... | reverse complement strand
GGTGTTGTTTCTGATTTTGATGGGAATTATTCTATAACGGTGTCCAGTGCGGATGCCATTCTTGAGTTTTCCTATTTGGGATTTCTTACCCAAGAGGTGCCTGCGAGCTCTGATCAAATTAATGTTATTTTAGTCGAAGGGTCTAATGAATTAGAGGAAGTTGTTGTTACAGGATATGGAACTCAGAAGAAAGCGACTTTAACAGGATCTATTGCTACCATTGGTGGTGAAGACCTAGAAAAATCTTCTTCTCCCAACTTAGGGACAGCATTGGCAGGTAAGGTTGCAGGTCTCTACATAGATACCGGCAATGGAGCTCCTGGAGCTGACAACCCAGCGATTCGAGTTCGGGGGACAAACACCTTTAATAACTCATCTGCTCTTATTGTAATTGATGGAATTCCAAATCGTGCCGGAGGACTTGCTCGAATCAATCCTGCTGACATAGAAAGTATTTCTGTACTTAAAGATGCATCTGCAGCAATATACGGTGCTCGTGCAGCGAATGGGGTAATCTTGATTACTACAAAAAGAGGTAAAGAGGGTAAGGCGAAAGTAAAAATTACGTCAAACTACGGATGGCAAAACTTTACAACGACTCCTGATATGCTTACAGGTGCTGAGTATATGGACTTGGTAAACTTATTAAATGTTTACAAGCTTCCTGTAGGAGAATGGCAAGCAGCAAATGCAGTAAGAGGATTGCCTTTTACTCGTCCTAATGGTGAGGTGTTAAATCCAACATATTCTCAAGATCGTATTCAAAATACGGCTGCTGGAACAGACTTGTGGAACTATCCTGATACAGACTGGATGGAGGAAGTGCAAAGAAAAAATGCACCCACTACAAGACAGAACGTTCAAATTTCCGGAGGAGATGAAAACGTGACTTACTTAGCTTCTGCTGGATATCTTAGACAAGATGTAAACTTTAAAAACGCACCTAAAGGATTTACTCAGTACGATCTTCGATTAAATTTAGATGCCAAGATCAATGATTTTTTAAGTGTTGATGTAGGTCTATATTCTAGACAAGAAGAAAACTTAACGGCTACAAACGCCCCTTCAAATGTTTTCAATGATTTAGTTCGTCAATATCCATGGTTTCCCGCCTACTGGCCTACAGGAGAGTACGGTCCTGACATTGAAAATGGTAACAACCCAGCTATTCGTGTAACGGATGAGCCAGGATATAATAATAGAAGCACCAATTTTGTTCAAAGTAATATTGGTGTTAATTTTAATGTACCGGGTGTAGAAGGTCTTTTGATCCGTGGTAATGTTTCCTATGACAAAATGAATTTTGATCAAAAATTATGGCAACGTCCTTGGCAGTTATATACTTGGGACGGTATTAACAAAGATTCATCAGGTTTAACGGCAGCTGATCGAGGACCAGGTGATCCAAGTTTAACACAAGATCACACGACTCTAACAGACATTACTGCAACAGTTAATGCCTCTTATGAGACCAGCTTTGGAGATCACTATCTGAAAGTTTTAGGAGGTATCACTCGGGAAGAGTCAGAACAGAGCTACATGAGAGCTTTCAAACGATTTTTCCTTTCTAATGATTTGGATCAGTTAAGCTTTGGAGGCCAAGACGGTCAGTTCAGCCAAGGTACTGGATATGAAATTGCTCGATTAAACTATTATGGACGTATCAATTATAACTTTAAAGAGAGATACTTATTAGAGTTGTTATTCCGTTACGATGGATCGTATCTGTTTCCAGAAGAAACTCGTTATGGATTCTTCCCTGGAGTTTCAGCGGGATGGGTATTGTCAGAGGAATCGTTCTTTGATGTTGGTTTCTTAGATTACTTTAAATTAAAAGGATCTTGGGGACAGTTGGGTAACGACAACGTTGCTCCCTTTCAGTTCCTAGCGTCTTATGGTTTTTCTGCTACAAGTTTGGGTGACGTTGTTACTACAGCCTATGAGACGAAAGTTCCCAACCCCAATATTACTTGGGAAACTCAGACCTCTCAAAACTTTGGATTTGATTTAAGAGCAGTAAACAATAGACTTTCTTTAGGATTTGAGGTTTTCAGAAACTTAAGAGAGGACATCCTTACTTTACCGAATAAAACGCTTCCATCGTATAGTGGTATTACTCCACCAGCACAAAATATTGGAGAATTCGAAAATAGAGGTATTGAAGTGACCGCTGGGTTTAACGGAGAAACAAATTCGGGCTTGACCTATAATATTACATTCAATGTTAGTGATTCAAATAACAAATTGTTATTTGTAGATGAACCAGATCTAGCAGACCGCCCCTGGCAACGTGAAACGGGTGGTGAATTGGGAAGACCCCTTCGTTATAGATTTGATGGTGTTTTCCGATCGCAAGCTGAAATTGATTCAGAAAGTCTAGACTACAGTGCTGTAGCGCCATTACTCAAACCTGGGGATGCTCGAGTTCAAGACATCGATGGAGATGGTAAAATTACACCTGCAGATAGAACACGTGTAGGTGGAAGTACATTTGCTGACACACAGTTTGGATTCAACACAGCTATGACGTACAAAAACTTTGACTTTAACATGTACTGGAATGGTGCAGCAGGAGGATATAACTCATACGAATGGAGCTTTATGTCTGGAACACTTGCCAATGTCCAACGTGATGTATTTGAACGTGCCTGGTCTTTAGATAATCCTAACGCTCCTGCTCCACGTTTAGCGGATAGAGGTGACCAGTGGTATTCAGGGCAAACCGATTACGCTTTGATCACACGTGATTTTATCAGATTAAAAACTTTAGAGTTAGGTTACAACTTTAGCGATTCAATCACAAGTAGAATAAATGCAGATAGCATACGACTTTCAGTTACAGGAACTAACCTGATTACGATAACTGATTTCCCATTTGATCCTGAAGTTATTCAAAGTGGTGCTAATGTTAGCAACACAAGAGCAGCTGGTGGTGGATCTGTAAATAATGGTGGTGCTTACCCGCTATTGAAAACAATAATTACCGGAATACAAATAACCTTTTAATTTATAAACATGAGAAAAATGAAGAAGACTTTTTCAAAAATTGCTGTTGGATTTATGTTTGTTTCGGCGCTTATAAGTTGCCAAGATGATTTTTTAAGTACAACACCCTTGAGTGAAATTGCAGAATCTAATGTTTGGTCCTCGGCCAAACTTGCAGAGGCTGCTGTACTAGACTTGTACCAAGGTACCTGGGCAGGGACTCTTACCCGTGAGGAAACCACTGATGCGTTTACCGACCAAGCTGTTTTTACGCATCCTGGGAGAGGGGTTGATGGCTATACCGAAGGAAAGATGAATCCCTCGGGAGGGTACATGGATATGCAGTGGATGAGCTGGACTCAACTATATCCTTACGTACGAAGTGCAAATATTGCAATTCAAAAACTAACCGCGAATGAAGGTGGACTCGAAGCTGGATTAACAAAACGGCTGCTCGGAGAAGCTTATTTTATGAGAGGCTATTTTTTCAGCCAGTTGATGCGACAGTACGGAGGTATTGTCCTTTTAACTGAACCCTTGACATTGGACAGTGAAGCTCAAAACCCTAGATCGAGTTTTGAAGATACAGTAAATCAAATTGTATCGGATTTAGACCAAGCTATATCTCTATTGTCAGATGCTCCTGCGAGCAAAGCAAGAGCTCATAGTTTAACTGCTCATGCACTTAAATCTAGAGTTTTAACACATGCGGCTAGTGATTTGTATGAGCCCTCTAAAGCAGGATCAATATCGACAATAGGTTCTTATGGCAATAAAGAGCTTGTAGGATACACAGGGGGATCTCAGGAACAACGTTGGCAAGCCGCTAAAGCAGCTTCCAAGTTGTTTTTAGATGCTACATCAGGTTATAAACTTGATTATGCTGCACCTGCTTCTTTTGAAGAAGCAAAGCAGAATTATGAAGATATCTGGTTGCAAGGGGATGAAAACCAAGACTTTATTTGGGGAAGAATGATTGAAGGGTTTGGTTATGGATCTAGAACCTATCCAGGAGGAGACGATTGGTCTCAAGGTCCGGGAATGGTTGCTTTGTATCACGGTCCAAATGGATATCACGAATGGGCTGGAACTACACCAACAGAAGCTTTAGCCTCTAAATATTCTATGAATGATGGAACTGCATTTGACTGGAATAACTCAGCGCATGCTGCAGATCCCTATTCTAATCGTGAGGCACGTTTTTATTCTACGCTTTTATTTGATGGAGCACCATGGAAACAGAGAACAAGTGATGTTGTTAAGTATGATAACTTCAATGAAATTCAAACAGGATATTATACATTCTCTGATGGTACTATAGTAAATGGAGTAGATACACGTCAGGGTCCTATTGAAGACTGGAACGGATCGAGAACAGGATACTACTTCAAAAAGTTTTCTGATCCTTACCTTCCTGCTTCATGGCCCAATAACCTTCAAAAAGTTGATGCACCGTACTTAAGATATACAGAAGTGCTATTAAATTATGTAGAAGCTAGTATCAATCTAGGTCAAGAAAGCGACGCTAAAGCGTGGTTAAATAAACTGCGTTTTAGAAACGGACTGCCAGCAGTAACAGCCTCTGGTGCAGCGTTAGTGGAATTGTATAAAAGAGAACGTGACAAAGAGTTAGTCAATGAAGATGACCGTCTGTTCGCGATGAAAAGATGGATTGAAGGTCCTTATTCATTAGATAAACAAGTCCAACGAACACTGATTCAAGCAACTCAAAAAGCGGGGAGTTCAATGACACCTGCAAACTTCAGAAAGAGTACTGATGACTTTGATTATACTTATAGACCCACTGATATCGTTTTTGAAAATAGAATTTGGAGAGATCATGTCTACTTCATGCCTATCCCACAAAACGAAATCGATCGTGACCCATCTTTGATCCAGAATCCTGGGTACTAATTTAGGTAACGAATACTTATAAAAAACCCCGCAAATTTGCGGGGTTTTTTTATTTTTGAAAAAAAACCTCATGAAGCGGATAGTTGTTGTATTGATCATTACATTTTTTTCTTTTGCCTGCGAATCTGAATTAAAGCAGTTCACAAAACTAAATCCCAAGGATACTAGTATTGATTTTGTAAATAAACTTTACGAAACCAACTCAAGAAATTATTTTACCTATCCCTATATGTATTTGGGTGGTGGTGTAGCGGCAGGTGATTTTAACAACGACGGTCTTGAAGATCTATTCTTTAGTGGAAATATGGTCCCGAACAAACTTTATCTAAATCAGGGCGATTTCCAATTTAAAGACATAAGTGAATCCGCGGGAATTCAAGGAGATAACAGATGGTATTCGGGGGTGAGTCTTATCGATATTAACAAAGACGGTTTTCTCGATATCTACATCGCAGTAGGGGGAGAAAATGAACCCAACAACAACGTCCTTTACATAAACAATCAGGACAATACTTTTAGCGAAAAAGCAGAAGCTTACGGAATCGATGATGATGGATACAGCATGCATTCCACTTTTTTTGATTATGACAAAGACGGTGATTTAGATTTGTATGTAGCGAACTATCCTCCTACCAGTTTTACAGCCCCAGTAGATTACTATAAATACATGATTGATAATCACGAAGATCGGGATTCAGATCACCTTTATCGTAATGATGGTGATCGTTTTGTGGATGTTACTAAAGAATCTGGGATTAGTAATTTTGGCTTGAGCCTCGGCGTTGTAGCTTCAGATTTTAACAATGATGGCAATCCGGACCTTTACATCTCAAATGATTTTAATGCCCCCGATTTTATGTATATAAACAACGGGGATGGAACTTTTACCAATGAAATCCTAAGCTCACTACAGCAAACCTCATTTTTTGGAATGGGAGTTGACGCTGCTGATTTTAATAACGACGGTTGGGTAGATATTTTTCAGTTAGACATGAATGCTGCTGACAATTTTAGATCTAAGGCTAATATGTCCTCCATGAATCCTGAAGTATTTTATCAATCTGTTGCACTTGGACTACATCATCAATACATGCAAAATTCGTTGCAGCTGAATCAAGGAAATCTCAACGATTCGTCTCCAGCCTTCAGTAATATTGCACGTTGGAGTGGTGTTTCTTCTACCGATTGGAGTTGGGGAGGATTATTTGCTGATTTTGATAATGATGGATGGAAAGATTTATACGTTACTAATGGAATCCGAAGAGATGTAAATAATAAAGACTTTTACAATGAACACCGAGCATTTTTCAATAAAATGGAAAACGATCCAAACTATAAAAATAAAGAAGAGGAAGTAAAGTTATTGTCCTATTTAGAAAAAATGCCTTCTGAAAAACTTTCAAATTATTTGTTCCAGAACCAACAAGAAAATGGCTTTAAAAATAAAAATATAGAATGGGGTTTAGATGAAAAAACATTCTCTAATGGAGTTGTTTACAGTGACCTAGACAATGATGGAGATCTTGATTTAGTAGTAAACAATCTTGAAGACTTTGCCAGTATATACCGTAATAATACTTCCAATTCAAATTATATAGGGTTTACGCTAGAGGGAAAGGATCAACAAATCCCGATAGGAACTAGAATACATTTAAAAGCCTCAGGAAAATATCAAATGCAAGAGCTCAACCTAAGCAGAGGCTATCTCTCATCTGTTTCGCCGAGAGTACACTTTGGCCTTGGAGCTGCCCCAGAAATTGAGGAAGTTATTGTAGAATGGCCAGATGGCAACCGAATCAAACTAGAAGATCTAAGGGTCAATTCCTATAATGCAGTTGCCTATAAAGAGGATTCGTCAAATACGTTGAACGAAAAGAATGAATTTTCTGAGGTAAAACGATTTGAAACCGTGGTTCAAAAAGATGCTTTTGTACATCGAGAAAATCCATATGATGATTTTAAAGATGAAGTATTACTTCCTCATAAAAACTCAACTCTAGGACCTGCACTAGCTGTAGGAGATTTAAACAATGATGGCAGAGAAGATTATATAGTTGGAGGAGCCATTGCCCAAGCGGCAGAAATTTATATTCAGAAAGTTAACGGGTCATTTCAAAAAGTCAACGTTCCCATTTTTGAAAAGGATAAATTTTATGAAGATTTAGGAATTCAAATTTTTGATGCCGATAATGACGGAGATTTGGACATTTATATTGCAAGTGGAGGAAATGAGTTTAACGAAGGTTCTCAAGGGTACGAAGATCGTTTTTATGAAAACAAAGGAAATCTTGTTTTTGAACGAAATATTTCTGCCATACCCGATACCCGAATTAGTGGACTTGAGGTTTCTGTCAATGATTTTGACCAGGATGGAGACTTAGACCTCTTTGTAGGAGGTAGACTCAGTCCAAAAAAATATCCCTATCCTTCAAGTTCAAGGATTCTAGAAAATCGAAGTGCTTCAGGAAGCATTCAATTTGTTGATGTGACGGAAGAAAAGAATCCAGCTCTCACCAATATCGGATTGGTAACGACTTCAAAATGGGTAGATCTAGACGGGGACTCTTGGGAAGATTTAGTAGTAGCAGGAGAATGGATGTCCATTCGCTTCTTCAAAAACAATGAAGGAAAAACATTCAAAGAGGTAACCGAAAAGGTTTACTTGCCAGAACAACGCGGGTGGTGGTATGATATTGAAAAAGGGGATTTTGACAACGATGGTGATCTGGACCTTATTGTTGGAAATCTTGGATTAAACTACAAATACCAGGCTTCAACAGAAAAACCTTTTCGAGTTTATTTAAATGATTTTGATAAAAATGCAACCTACGATATCGTTTTGAGTTATAAATCAGACGATACAGAGTATCCTGTAAGAGGACGTCAATGCTCTTCAGAACAGATGCCTGCCATTAAAGAGAAATTCAAGAATTACAACAGTTTTGCAAGTGCTTCGCTAGAAGAAATATACTCGGATCAAATGCTTGAAGAGTCTTTAAAATATGAAATCACCTCCTTCGCAAGTGTTTATTTGCAAAATAACGATGGAAAATTTATTGCCAAACCACTCCCCTATCAGGCTCAATTTTCAAATATTAATGCCCTGGTTGTAGAAGATATCGACCGAGATGGGAATCTCGATGTTGTACTTGGGGGAAATCTTTATAACGCCGAAGTTGAAACCCCCAGAAATGATGCCAGCTACGGCCTGTGGCTTAAAGGAGATGGAGCAAATGGGTTTCGTGCACAAGCGCCAAGAGAGACAGGTTTAGTAGTTCGTGGGGATATCCGAAATATGAAACCGATAAAAGTCGGGGACCAAACCCATTTATTAGTAGCCAAAAACAATCAAGCCTTACAACAAATTAGAATTAACTAATGCGTTTTTTAGTAGCTGTCCTTTCATTTATTTTGTTGACGGGTTGCATGAATCAAAAATCGCGTCAATTTAAAGAGTATTTAAAGGGAGATTGGAGAATTGAAAATCCTATCCTTCAGTCTTTTATTCGATTTGAAGAAAATGGGAAAACAACATACTATTTAAATCAATTCAGTTATCGGTTAGATAGTCTTGCTGAAACAGGTAGGTGGAACTTAGATGAAATTCGAAAAGGAATTGAAACCGATACTTTTGTTGTGACTATTGATAAGCAACCTCAAAAGACAGTTTTCCAATTTGTACCCATCAATAAAGACAGAATCAAAGTAATTGACGAAAAAGGGCAAACTTTTTTTACCCGTATTCAAAAATCTAATTTTACAACTGATTGAAGACATTACCAAAGGTATCAAAGGTGAAATAATACGTGAATTTTTTGGTTTCACCACTAGTGTTGAGTTTCGTAAACTCTAGGATAGCAACCTGATTCTTTTCGTCCGGGAGCAAAGTGATATGAAGGGGATCAAAACTATCAAAATCTCTACTTTTAAGCACTGATTTTAAAAGAATTTGCATCAGAGCTCGGTTGACCCGTTGTTGTTCCATATGAACCTCTAAATTATTGTCAACTGGAATTTCGTATTGATCACCATTCGCTTTTTGCCAAGAAAAAATAAAGTTTTTAGGAGCCATAGTGACCTGCTGAGAGAATAAAAAAGTAGAATTGAACAGCATAGCCAAGAGCAAAAGAAAACAAAGTTTACAGGATTTATTTACCATCGAAGAAATTTGCCTAAATTTAAAAAAAATATACAACCTATTGTTGTATATAAATGATAAGGGATTCATGATGAGAAAGAAATTACTACCATTGTATTTATTATCTTATTTTTTTCTTTTAAAAGGCTGCTCTGTAGAAGAAGATGAGAAACAAGCTCCCAGTTACCGATTAAATACTGAAATCTGGCCGAGCGACCAAAATGGTAAAATCATACCTAGCCAAGGAGATTACAATCCCTTTACTGTTAAAACCATCTATGCACGTCCTGAGCCAGGCTGGATTTTTGATCGTTGGGAAGGCGCCCTGAGTGGAACAGACAACCCCTCCGCGATTTCTTTTTACGACGATCTTGCTATCCGAGCAGTATTCACAAAAGACACCTTTAAAGTTAGAACTATTGCAGGGGGTAAAGGAAAAGGAAACCAGCTAAATCAACTTTACTATCCTACAGGAATTGCTCTAGATCCCTCTGGAGATTTGTATGTAAGTGATATGTACAACCATCGAATCCAAAAATGGAAACCCGGAGCCACAGTTGGAATTACCGCAGCTGGAGGAAATGGCTTTGGCTATGGCCCTACTCAGCTTGAGGAACCTGGAAAAATTGATATTGACAGCCAGGGAAGTCTTTTTATTGCTGATACGGGGAACAACAGAATACAAAAATGGGAATATGGGGGGCTAACAGGAACCACCGTAGCAGGCGGCAACGGTATGGGGAATGGACTCAACCAATTAAATAAACCTTTTGGTATTGCAGTAGATAATACTGGAGCAATTTATATCTCCGAGTTGGGAAATCACAGAGTGACCAAATGGACTACTGGAGCATCAACAGGCGAACTCGTGGCAGGAGGAAACGGAGAGGGGAATGATCCTAATCAACTTGCCATTCCCATGGGAATTGCTGTAAACAACAATGGAGATGTATTTGTAGCTGACACTTACAATCACCGGATTCAACTTTGGGAAAAGGGGGCTACCAAAGGAAGAACCTTACTCTCTGGAAAAGATTTTACTTCTGGATCGCAAATCAATTACTTTAGCGGGATCAGTATTGTTAACGATTCTTTTCTTTATATTACTGATTATCAGCAAAAAAGGATTATTAGTTATGATCTTAGCACAGATACTTTTAAAATCATTTCAACGAATGACACCATTGAAAATGAAGAAGATAAACTCTTGCAACCTTATCAAACAGCTATTGATATTATGGGTGATCTAATCATTGCTGATGCTAAAAACAATCGCATTCAAAAAAGAAAAATTGAAGTGAATGAATGATGTATTTCGTGGAAAATTAGTATTTAACTACTATAAATCAGTTTCCACTTTTTTATTTCTCGTCTTAATGTTAAGTATATTTTTTTCTTGCTCAAGTGATCTAAAATTGAATCAAAACAATTTAAACCTAGAATCAAGTGCCTACCTAACACAACATGCTAAAAATCCTATTTTTTGGCAACGTTGGAATGACAATCTTTACAGCGAGTACAACAAAGAAGAGAAGTTATTGGTAGTCAGTATTGGCTATTCCAGCTGCCATTGGTGTCATGTAATGGAAAAAGAAACTTTTGAAGATAAGGAGGTCGCTGACTACATGAACCAAAATTTTATCAGTATCAAAGTAGACCGAGAGGAAAACCCTGAAATTGACACTATTTATATGACTGCTACACAGATGATGACAGGCAGCGGCGGATGGCCTTTAAACGTAGTTTGCTTACCCAATGGGAGACCTGTTTACGGAGGAACCTACCACACAAAAGAACAGTGGCTTGAAGTTTTGGGGAAAATTCAAAAACTTTACACAAACGATAAAGAACAACTTTATGACTTTGCTGAAAAAGTAGAAAAAGGGATCCAGCAGGTTAATCGCTTTGAATACACTGAGGAGATTGAAGCTTTTGAAACCGAAATGCTTCAAAGTGAAATGGCGCTGTGGTCAAGTAATTGGGACACAATAAACGGTGGCGAACAACAAAATCAAAAGTTTATTACCCCAGTAAAATTCAATTACATCCAACAATATCAGCATCTCACTAAAGATAAAAAAATCGGAAACTATCTTGAAACCACTCTTGAAAACATAGCCACAAGTGGAATAATAGACCATTTGGAAGGAGGATTTTATCGTTATACGGTAGACCCAGAATGGAAAATTCCTCACTTTGAAAAAATGCTTTATGACAATGCGCAACTTTTAACGCTCTACTCAAATGCATACAAAGAATTTAAGAAGCCGCTTTTTAAATCGACAGTCTATAAGACATTTGACTTCTTACAAAAACGAATGAAGAATGATAGAGGAGCTTACTTCTCCGCTATTGATGCTGATAATGAAGAGGGCGAAGGTCGTTTTTATGTCTTTGATTCGGAAGAGATTAAAAAGGTAGCCGGTAAAGATCTCGACTTACTTCTTAGGTACTATCAAATTGATTTGGATAAACCCTTTGAAGACACTCATTACCATCTAAGAAAAATAAATGACGAAAAGGAATTGATTAGAAACTTCAATATCAACGAGGAGCAACTTTCTGATAAAAAATCAACTTGGGAAGCTCAATTTGAAACCCTCAAAAGCGAAAGAGAGTTTCCGTTGATCGACACAAAGATAATTACCTCCTGGAATGCTCAAATGATCTCTGGATTACTTAGTGCTTATGAAGCTTTTCAAAACGACGCCTTTCTTGATCAGGCGATAGAAACTTTTGATTTTATTCAACAAAATCTAATGGTAAGCGGCAAATTGAAGCATACGTATCAAGTCGGCCAAGCAAAAATAGAGGCAAATCTTGAAGATTACGCATTTACTGTTAGAGCAGCACTTGAACTGTATAAGAATACTGGAAACACCAGCTATTTAGAAAAAGCAGACCAGCTTAACAAAATTGCAATTAAAAACTTTGAAACAAGTGAAAATCCTTTTTACACCTTTACTGAAGATCCCGTCTTGTTTTCTCAAATCATTTCTGTGGACGACAATGTCATCCCTTCAGCCAATGCTATAATGGCTGAAAATCTATGGGAATTGGGTCAACTTTATGAAAACAAAGACTATGTTGAAAAAGCAAAAAATATGCTAGATGCTGTAGTTCCTTTCTTCGAAGGGGGAAGAGGGAAAGATTATAGCCAGTGGGCACAATTGTTAGCAAAGGAAGCTTTTTCTTATAAAGAAGTAGTTATCGTTGGACCTGAAGCCCAAGAAATAAACAAACAACTTCAGCAAAATTATCTACCCAATGTGCTTTTCCAACAAAGCGAGAAGGAAAGCAAACTACCTCTTCTAGCCGATCGCTTTTTTGAAAACGAAACATTGATTTATGTATGTGAAAATAAGGTGTGTTTACGCCCATCAAAAACGATTGTCGAAGCTATTAAACAAATAAAGGAATAATTGCGTATTGATCTACTTTCGATCAAAATACCTAAATTAAATTTGACAGAGAAGGAAGAAGGGAATTTCCGAATCGATTTGTTTTAAATTCTATTTTTCAATTATACTGAAAAAATTTTCACTGAAAATTTTAGCCAAGATAGTCTTTGACAAGCCGAGTCCCTTGGTTTTTTGATTTCTGACAAGCATCGAATCGCTCTTAACTAAATATTTGAATAAACGCTGGTAATCTTCGTCTAACCTATCGAGCTCCTCTTTCAGGTCTTCTTGACTTAATCTTGATGAAGGGGTGGCATTGCCATAATCTGTACCAAATAAAATTCGATCCTGATAGCGTTCAAAAAACGCACTTACTTTTTTAGAATCTTGCATGGCCAAATCTCCGAAACGCGCACCAAGTTCTACACTTAAATTCGGATAGTTCTCTAGGCGAACTGCAACTTTCGAAAGGTCATTTGCCATACTCGCAATGTGAGCAGCAATAATCTCTAGGTTTGGGTTGTTTTGAACCCACTCATCTCGAGCTTCGATAATCTCTTCATAAGAGGGTACTTCAGGAAAATTATAAGCGTGATATTCTGGATTGTTTTTATAATAATTATAGTGGGGATTGTTTGGATCGTCCAATGGACGCCATGCCTGTTCTGGATCTCCAATATGGGCTAGAACTGGAATTTTATTTTCAACTAAAAAATCCCATATAGGATTCAACCTGGCATCATTAATCATCAAATACTTTCCCGCAGAATCTTGTGTGACCATTCCAAAGTTTTTCCACACTTTAACCATAGTAGCACCATTGGAAATATCCTTTTTCAGTTGGGCAATCGTATTTTCAATATAATCAGGATTTTCAATTCCAAAAGCTGTAAATGTGGTACACAAGAAAAAGTAGTCGGGAAATTCTTTATAATGTTCTAAATAGTTGTTAAAATTTCTTACTGGACCATCTTCACCTTTTAATGCCACATCCACTAAAACTGTCTTCATATTCCATTTGTTAAAAAATTCTGGAAGATAGGCTCTCGAATATTTATAGTGAGAATGAATATCAATTTTGGGTAACTGCTCAAATGTTTTGTAGGAAATAAAATCTGATTGATTGCATCCCAAAAAAATGAGAAAAAATAAAATACCCACTGGTTTAGGGATATAATTAAAAGGAAGTTTTGATCTCATGAACTGAAAATTAAATTTATTTAAGTTTAGTCTTTATTGATATATTTTAATACAGGTTTATTTGCTGATAGAATATTAAAGATAGTGATCAAAAGTAAAAGCGTAACTTTAAAAAGAAATTTTTGGCTAAATTTATTTATGCTTTCATTCTTACGTAAGGGACACGTTTTCTCTATTATAATTCTTTTTTTACTCTCGGGCTGCGATTCTTTCAGTTCAGAGTTTGTTGAAATTGAACCAATAGGAGTACATCCTAACGGAACTGTTTATATCGGCATGGAAAGTTGTAAGGAATGTCATTTAGAAATTGTCAATTCGCATAGCAGTACCTCACATTGGTTAACTTCATCCCAGTTTGTAACACGAAATTTTACCCCTATTACACAAGCTGAGAATACCTCTTTTATCCTTGATGACAAAACTAAAATAGCTTTTACCGCTGTCAATGATAGTATTTATCAACAAGCCTATAGACCTCCTTACAGCACTCCCTTTTTTAGCAAATCGATAGATCTAGCAATTGGTTCAGGTACTAAAATCGGATATTCTTTTTTGACCTGGGAAAAAAATTCTTTATATCAATTGCAAGGGTCCTTTTATAAACCGAATTTAAATTGGATCAACAGTCCTGGATACCCTTCAAGGTTTCAAGCATTCAGACCAATTTTCCCGAGATGCTTGGAGTGCCACACTACCTTTAGTCAAAGTGAAAACTGGGAAAGTCCTGCCATCAACAATAGATACAATAAAAACAATATTGTGTTTGGTATTGACTGTCAAAGATGCCATGGACCTGTTCTAGATCATGTAAAATACCATCGAAAAAATCCAAATGACAAGGAACCTAAGAACATTTTAAAGTTTACTGATTTAACCCAACAACAACGATTAGATCTTTGCGCTTTATGCCACTCTGGGGTAAGAAGCAATAGAAGTCAACCTGCTTTTTCATTTGTTGTTGGAGATTTATTAGATGATTATTCGTCTCCTCAAGGGGTAGGAGAACCCGACGTTCACTCGAACCAAGTTGGACTGTTGTTAAGGAGTAAATGCTTTATAGAATCTGAAAAAATGGACTGTAGCACTTGTCATGACCCACACTCAAATGAAAAAAATAATTTGGTGAAATTCAACAACCGCTGTATTGAATGTCATCAAAATGTGGAACATGTTACATTTAAATCAGATCAAAATTCTGATTGTGTTAATTGCCATATGCCCTATCAAGAGAGTAAGATTATGAAAATTCAAATTAATCCTGATAGCATAAGATCAGTAATGGTTCGCACGCATAAGATTGATATTTATTGAAGCTTTTTATACAAAATATAAAAGTGACTATCTAAAATTTCATTGATAAACCCCCGTCCCACAGACATTTCATTTACTTTCAAGCTTTTCGTAAAAAAAAAGTCGTTGGAATCTTTTTTTATCATCCATTACTAAGCGTTAGGTTAAATTCATAACCCGTTGACTCTGCTTCAGTCATCGATGTACAAAAGAACCGAATTCAAAAACAGAAGTTAAACTAGTTGATTCGATAGCTTGTTAAAGTTTTTCCTACAAACTTCCTACATCATTTTTTTTATAGACTCTCTTTTTCCCTACAAAAAAGAATCTCTTTTATATCTCATAACAAGCTGAAAACCTTCGTAAAATTTGAAATTTTAACTTTCTCCCTTTGCGAGCCGACAAAAAACTTACATCACGTCTTTAATTTATTTAGTAATTTCTACCTCAATACTCCAAATCTTATTACCAATGAGGCATCTTTTTCGAGAATCTTTTTTTTACATGGAATGGTCAAAGCGGCTTTTCCATGATCAAATAAAGCTCTTTTTGCTTCTTGGCGATCTGGAAACTTCATCTATAAATCAATTTACCCTAAATCTTACCCAAAATGAAACAACTAAAAACCATACTTGGTAAACGCTTTCTTTTAATGGGCTTGGCGTTGCTAAGTACCACACTTTTTGTAAATGCACAAACAACGGTGAGTGGAAATATTACCGACAATAGCGGTCCCTTACCAGGAGTAACCATTTTAGAAAAAGGAACAACCAACGGTACCGTTTCCGACTTTGATGGAAATTACACCCTCAGTATTGCAAATCAAAATGCAGTGCTAGTTTTTTCGTATTTAGGTTTCCTTACCCAGGAGATCACTTCTGACGAATCCGGAGTGCTTGACGTTCAAATGCAAGAAGATGTGCAAGGCCTTGAAGAGGTAATTATCACAGGTTATGGCACACAGAAAAAAGCGACTTTAACAGGTTCTATCGCTACAATTGGAGGTGAAGCTCTAGAAAAATCAGCTTCCCCAAATTTAGGAACAGCACTTGCAGGTAAAGTTGCCGGACTCTTTATCGACACTGCAAACGGTGCCCCGGGTGCAGATAACCCTGCCATACGTGTACGAGGAACCAATACCTTTAATAATTCCTCTGCTTTAGTTGTAATTGATGGAATTCCAAATCGAGCAGGAGGTTTATCAAGAATCAATCCAGCGGATATTGAAAGTATTTCTGTACTTAAAGACGCCTCTGCTGCCATTTATGGAGCACGAGCTGCCAATGGAGTCATTTTAATTACCACCAAAAGAGGTCAGAAAGGAACCCCGAAAGTAAAAATTACCTCCAACTACGGTTGGCAAAATTTTACCACAGTTCCCGATATGTTGCGAGGTGCTGAATACATGGACCTGGTCAATTTACTCAATGTCTATAAACTTCCAACTAATGAATGGGCTGCAGCAAATGCAGTACGTGGAGAACCTTATACCAGACCTAATGGAGAGGTTTTAAATCCAACGTATCCAACAGAACGCATTCAAAATACAGCGGCGGGGAATGACCCTTGGAACTATCCAGACACCGACTGGATGGAAGAAGTTCAACGTAAAAATGCTCCCACCTCTAGACAAAATGTCCAAGTAACTGGGGGGACAGAAAACTTATCTTACCTCGCATCTGTAGGGTATCTTAGACAGGATGTTAACTTTAAGAATGCGCCTAAAGGATTTACGCAATACGATTTAAGGTTAAACCTAGATGCAAAAATTAATGACTATTTAAGTTTTGATGTAGGACTGTATTCTAGACAAGAAGAAAATTTAACGGCAACCAACCCCCCTTCTAATGTCTTTAACGACTTAGTTCGGCAGTACCCTTGGTTTCCTGCCTATTGGCCTACTGGCGAATTTGGTCCTGATATTGAAAATGGAAATAATCCTGCCATCCGGGTTACAGAGGAGCCAGGATATACCAACAGAAGTACAAACTTCGTCCAGAGCAACATCGGTCTTGACTTAAAAGTTCCTGGAATAGAAGGACTTGTTTTACGAGGTAATGTTTCCTATGATAAAATGAACTATGACTATAAAAACTGGAATCGCCCGTGGCAATTATATACCTGGGATGGAATCAATAAAGATTCATCAGGTCTTACCGCTGCTCAAAGAGGGCCTAGTGATCCCAGTTTAACACAAGACCATACCACACAAACAGATATTACAGCTACGGTAAATGCTTCTTATGAAAGAGAAGTAGGCTCCCATTTTTTTAAAATCTTGGGAGGAGTAACCCGTGAGGAAACGACCCAAAGTTATACGAGAGCCTTTAAGCGATTTTTCTTGTCCAATGATTTGGATCAGTTGAGTTTTGGGGGGCAAGACGGTCAATTCAGTCAGGGAACTGGATTTGAAACCGCTCGATTAAATTACTACGGACGTGCCAATTATGCTTTTGATGAAAAATACCTTTTGGAATTGTTGTTCCGTTATGACGGTTCTTATCTTTTCCCTGAAGAAACCCGATTTGGTTTCTTCCCTGGGGTTTCGGCAGGGTATGTCCTTTCAAAAGAAGCTTTTTTTAATGAGAACATTCCCTTTCTAGACTATTTTAAATTAAAAGGTTCCTGGGGACAATTGGGGAATGACAATGTAGCAGCCTTTCAGTACTTAGCTTCTTACGGGTTTTCTGCTACCAGTTTAGGCGAAGTAGTAACTACAGCTTATGAGACGAAAGTTCCCAATCCGAACATTACATGGGAAACTCAAACTTCAACAAATTTTGGTTTTGACTTAAGAGCAATCAACAACCGCTTGTCTTTTGGTTTTGAATTTTTTAGAAACGTGAGGACGGATATTTTAACACTGCCAAATAAAACACTCCCCTCTTATAGTGGAATTTCTCCACCAGCTCAAAATATTGGAGAATTTGAAAATAAAGGAATCGAACTCACCGCAGGGTTTAATGGAGAAACCAACTCAGGTTTAACCTACAATTTCACACTGAATTTTAGTGATTCAAATAATGAACTGGTCTTTATTGACGAACCCGATTTTGCAGACCGTCCTTGGCAACGTGAAACGGGAGGCGAACTCGGAAGACCCTTGCGCTATGTATTTGACGGAGTATTCCGTTCCCAGGCAGAAATTGACTCAGAAGTGCTGGACTATAGTGGAGTAACTCCTTTATTAAAACCGGGAGATGCACGTGTAAAAGACATTAGTGGCGATGGCAAGATAGGCCCTGAAGATCGGACACGTGTGGGGGGTAGTGCCTTTGCAGATACTCAGTTTGGATTTAATACATCCATGAGTTTCAAAAATTTCGATTTTAATATGTATTGGAATGGATCTGCTGGGGGCTACAACACCTACGAATGGTCTTTTATGTCGGGAACCCTTGCCAATGTGCAACGGGATGTATTTGATCGAGCATGGTCTTTGGACAATCCCAACGCTCCTGCTCCACGACTTGCAGATCGTGGCGACCAGTGGTATTCCGGACAAACGGACTATGCCCTAATTACTCGAGATTTTATAAGACTGAAAACACTGGAACTAGGCTACAATTTTGATGAATCCGTGTGTAAGGCCATAGGAGCTGAAAACATTCGAATTTCTCTTTCAGGAACCAATCTGGTAACCCTTACCGATTTCCCTTTTGATCCTGAAGTTGTACAAAGCGGGGTTAATATTGGAGTAACAAGAAATGCCTCTGGAGGAAGCGTAAATAACGGGGGTGCCTATCCAATGTTGAAAACAATTATTACAGGTGTACAAATAACATTTTAAAAAAGTAAAAACATGAAAACAAGAAAAAGACAATTTAGTATTATCGGTTGTGTTTTACTGGTACTTTTTGTTACCGGCTGTGACAAGGAGTTTTTAAGCACAACCCCTCTTAGCGAGATTGCTGAATCCAATGTATGGTCCTCAGGTCCATTGGCAGAAGCTGCGGTATTAGACTTGTACCAAGGAACCTGGGCGGGAACCCTAACCCGGGAAGAAACGACCGATGCCTTTACAGATCAAGCCGTATTTACTCATCCAGGACGTGGAGTGGATGGTTATACGGAGGGGAAAATGAACCCCTCTGGTGGCTATATGGACATGCAGTGGATGAGTTGGACACAACTTTATCCTTTTATCCGAAGTTCAAACATTGCTATAAAACAACTTACTGAAAATGAAGCTGGACTGGATCAGGATTTTGTCAATCAATTACTGGGTGAAGCCTACTTTATGCGTGGCTATTTCTTTTCTCAATTGATGCGTCAATTTGGGGGACTGGTGTTACTAACCGAACCTCTTACACTGGATAGTGAGGCAAACAATCCACGGTCTAGCTTTGCAGATACTATTGACCAAATCGTATCTGATTTAGACAATGCCATACGTTTATTAGAAGATGCACCTGTCAGCAAATCTCGAGCCCATAAAATTACAGCATTAGCCTTAAAATCGAGAGTGCTTACTCATGCCGCTAGTGATCTTCACGATAGTACTAAAGCCTCTGCTGTTGCTTCCATTGCCGCCTATGGAAACAAGGAATTGGTAGCCTATACTTCAGGTTCACAAGCGCAACGTTGGGAATTGGCCAAAGCAGCCTCCAAGGCATTATTAGATGCTACCACAGGTTACAAGCTGGATTATACCCAACCGGCTCCTTTTGATGAAGCAAAACAAAACTATGAGGACATCTGGCTTCAGGGAGACCAAAATCAAGACTTTATATGGGGCAGATTGATCGAATCTTTTGGGTATGGTTCCCGAACCTATCCGGGAGGAGACGGATGGTCTCAAGGTCCCGGCATGGTTGCCTTATATCACGGACCCAACGGCTATCACGAATGGGCGGGTACGACCCCTACCGAAGCTCTTGCCTCTCGCTATAGCCTTTCAGACGGAACCCCTTTTGACTGGGACAATCCAGACCATGCAAAAGATCCGTATGGAAATAGGGAAGCTCGTTTTTATGCCACCCTGCTCTATGACGGAGCTCCCTGGAAACAACGTACCAGTGATGTGGTGAAATTTGACGAAACCAATGAAATTCAAACGGGTTTTTACACACTTTCTAGTGGGGACATCATCAATGGAGTAGATACCCGACAAGGGCCCATTGAGGATTGGAATGGATCCAGAACAGGCTATTATTTTAGAAAATTTGCCGATCCTACCCTACCTGCATCCTGGCCCAGCAACCTTCAAAAAATTGATGCACCTTATGTTCGCTATACAGAGATTCTACTCAATTATGTAGAGGCCAATATCAATTTAGGAGCTGAAGAGGAAGCGAAAAACTGGTTAAACAAATTGCGTTTCAGAAACGGACTTCCCGCTGTAACAGAAAGTGGAGAGGCATTACTCGAACTTTACAAGAGAGAACGAGACAAAGAATTGGTTAACGAAGATGCACGCTTATTTGATATGAAGCGTTGGCTGGAAGGACCTTTCTCCCTGAACAAACAGGTGCAGCAAATTCTTATCCAAGGGATCCAAAAGTCGGGCAGTAGTTTTTCAACACCTTACCGAAAGGATACTACCGTCTTTGACTATAGTTATCGTCCCACAGATATAGTTTTTGAAAACAGAGTTTGGAAAGATCACGTCTATTTTTTACCCATCCCTCAGGACGAAATAGACCGAGATCAATCCTTAATCCAAAATCCAGGATACTAAATATTGAATTTTTAACTTTTGAATACCCTGACGTTCTCTTGAATGTCAGGGTATTCATTTATCGTTTAAAAAGAAATTAGTTAAAAAGTACCCTTCGGGTAGTATTTGAGTTAAGAGATTAAGCAATCACCCCAGACCCCAACAATTCTGCTCCTTCGTACCAAGCCACAAACTGCCCGGGGGTAATTGCGGATTGGTGTTCTTCAAAAGTAATGTAGAGTCCTTCTTTTGTTTGAAAAAGGGTTGCTTTTTGTAAAGGTTGGCGGTAACGAATACGGGCAGAGACTTTCAGGCTGTCCCCAATTTCAAGAGTCAAATCGGTTCGGATCCAGTGAATTTCTTCTGAGGCTACTTTTAGAGTATCTCGGTACAAACCGGGATGGGACTTGCCTTCTCCTACATAGATCAGATTTTCCTCTACATCTGTATCAATGACAAATAAAGGCTCTTCAAATCCTCCAATTCCCAAACCTTTGCGCTGTCCTATGGTGTAAAAATGAGCCCCTTGATGCTCGCCAATCAAAATACCGTCACTGATCTCGTACTGGTGTTTTTCTGCTTTTTGATCTAGGGTTTGCTTCGCTCCGTTTTGATTTTCATAGGCAGAAAGCGTTTCTGGAATCTTAATGATCTGTCCCGTTTTAGGCTTGAGTTGCTGTTGTAAAAAGTCAGGTAAACGCACTTTACCGATAAAGCACAAACCTTGCGAATCTTTTTTATCCGCCGTAACTAAATTTTGTGTTGTTGCAATTTCTCTTACCTCAGCTTTTTTAAGATGCCCAATGGGAAAGAGGACTTTGCTCAGTTGCGTTTGACTCAATTGACACAAAAAGTAAGACTGATCCTTGTTGTTGTCTTTTCCGGCGAGGAGTCGATACACCGTTTCCTCATCTTTATTTTGAAAAGCCTCTTTTTGACAATAGTGCCCTGTAGCGACATAATCAGCTCCCAGCGAAAGAGCGATATCCAAAAACACATCAAACTTGATCTCGCGATTACACAACACATCGGGATTAGGCGTACGTCCTTTGGCGTATTCATTAAACATATAGTCCACGATACGCTCTTTGTACTCCTTGCTCAAATCCACTGTTTGAAAAGGAATCCCCAGTTTTTCTGCGACTAACATCGCGTCGTTGCTGTCTTCCAGCCAGGGGCATTCGTTGGATAGGGTTACCGATTCATCGTGCCAGTTTTTCATAAACAGACCAATGACCTCATAGCCCTCTTTTTTTAAAAGATAAGCCGCCACACTGGAGTCCACTCCACCAGAAAGTCCTATGACAACCCGTTTTTTCATACCACAAAGATAGTCAGGATCTTAGAATTATTTACCTCGCTTCTTTTTCTGTTTTTCGGCTTCTTCCATTGCCTTTTGCAAACGCGCAGAAAAGCCTCCCGATTTTTTAGGCTTCTTTTTATTTTCTTCAATCTTGGCGTGGATCTTCGAATCGTCTATGATGTAATTCTTTATGATCAACATCAAGAAAATGGTCAAGAGGTTGGAAACAAAATAATACAAACTCAATCCACTGGCGTAATTGTTAAAGAAAAACAACATCATCAAGGGCATCAAGTACATGATGATTTTCATATTGGGCATTCCCGGTTGCTGTGGCATGGGTTGCTGCCCTGTGGTCATTTTGGTGTAAAAGAAAATTGCTATCGAAGCCAAAATGGGGAATAAACTCACATGGTCTCCGTAAAACGGAATACTAAACCCTAATTCCAAAATCGAATCGTAAGAAGAGAGGTCGTCCGCCCAAAGGAAACTCTTGTCTCTTAAAACAAAAGCGACAGGAAAAAATGAGAATAATGCATAAAATACAGGCAGCTGAATCAAGGCTGGCACACAACCCGACATGGGATTGGCACCGGCACGGGAATACAAACTCATGGTTTCTTGCTGGCGTTTTACCGCGTCGTCCTTGTACTTGGCAGTGATAGCTTCAACGTCAGGACGCAAAACTTTCATTTTGATTTGAGAAACATACGATTTATACGTAACCGGAGACATGGCCAATCGCACGATAATGGTCATCACAATAATAGCAATCCCATACGAAAGGAACGAAGACAAAAAGCCAAACAGCGGTAAAAAAAGCACTCGGTTGATCCATCCAAAGATACCCCAGCCCATGGGAATAGAAGCTTCTAAATCCCCTTCCAGGTCTTGCAAAGTCTTATAATCTGTAGGCCCGTAATAAAACTCAAATTGAGTATTGACATTTCCCGACTGTACGGGCAAGGCATAGGTGGTTTCAAACCGCTTGGTAAATTTTTCTTCAAGCCCTTCCTCACTGGACAAATCTTTAGATTTTAAATCTGCTGTGGCAATGGGGGAATCGGGTATGAGAATTGCGCTGAAAAAGTGTTGGCGATAGGAAATCCAACGAATCCCTTCTCGCGTTTCTTGATCCTCCCCACTCAGGGATAAATAATCCACTCGATCCTCTTCATATCCAAAAGTGTATTCTGTATAACGGTTTTCGTAATCCATACTTCTGGAGTTGCGATAGACATCGGTGGTCCAGCTTACTTTTGGCGGCTGATTTCCGTCCAAAAGACCTTCCATTCCCACCGTTTTAAAGTTCACCGTAAATAAATAGCCTGTCTTGGGAAACACATATTCGTAAGCGACATATTGGGTTTCCGATAGAGCAGCTCGCATAGAAACAACAAACGCCTCATCACGTTCTGTAAGGGATGGGGTAAAATAAAAATCTTTAGTATTGAGTATGCGTCCGTCTTTGGTATTTAAAGTAATAGCAAAATCCATATTCCCGTTTTGTACCATCGGGATGGGTAAGTCTTCGTAATTTTCAAATTCTTGAAGTGTCAGTTTGTGAATTCCTCCTCCTTGGGCTTGCAATTCCAAGGTCAAATTTTCTGTGGTAAAAACTGTATTCGGCAAGTTGTTGGGAACAAACAAATTCCCTAAATCTCCATAGGCAACCACTTTTTGCTGCTGCTGAAGGGAGTCTTGCACGGCCTGTGATACAGGAGGAGTGGTGACTTGCTGCTCTGTAGTGGTTTTTTCCTCTGTGGGAACTTCTTCAGGACCGTTTCGATACAACATCCACGTCAGGATCAAGGCAATCAAAATAAATCCTGTAAACTGATAGGGATCAAACTTTTTTTCTTCCATTTTACGGGAATTTAATGAGTTAATTTTTTAGCTAGGCTTGCTTGGACAAAACCTTTAAATAAGGGATGCGGATTGGAGACTGTACTTTTGTATTCAGGGTGAAACTGAACGCCTACAAACCAAGGATGTTTTTTGTACTCTATAATTTCGACTAAATCAGTTTCTGGATTTTTCCCAGCAATGATGAAGTCGTTATCAAAAATTTGATCCAAGTAATCGTTATTGAATTCATACCGATGGCGGTGCCGTTCTGAAATCGAAGTCGAAGGGTAGATTTCGGAAGTTTTTGTTCCCGGTTGAATCTTACAATCCCAAGCACCTAAACGCATCGTACCCCCCTTTTTAAGCACACTTTTTTGAGATTCCATTAAATCGATTACTGGAAATTTACAATCTGGATCCATCTCAGTAGAATTGGCATCTATCAGCCCCACATGATTCCGAGCGTATTCGATCACTGCCATTTGCATCCCCAAACAAATCCCTAAAAAGGGAAGATTGTGTTTTCGTGCATATTCTATGGCGGTTATTTTTCCTTCGATTCCTCGTTCTCCAAAGCCGGGAGCAACAAGTACTCCGTTTAATTCACCAAACACTTCGTCGACATTACCCAAATCGATCTCCTCAGAATGCAAACTCACCACTTCTACGTCCGTTTCTTGGTCGGCACCGGCGTGAATCAAAGATTCCAAAATTGATTTGTAGGAGTCTTGTAGCTCGACATATTTTCCTACCAAGCCTATTTTTATATGATGCTTTGGGTTTTTAAACCGCTGTAAAAAAGCATTCCAAGCTTCCAGTTGATGGGGTTGCTTGGGCTGCAACTGGAGTTTATCCAGCACCACGCGGTCCAACCCTTCTTCCAACATTTTTAGAGGAACGTCATAAATCGTATTCACGTCTATGGATTGAATAATTGCCTCGCGTTTTACATTGCAAAACAAAGCCAGCTTTTCTCGTAAATCTTCTGTCAATTCGTGTTCTGTTCGACAGACGATGATATCTGCAGAAATACCACTCTCCATGAGTGTTTTAACAGAATGTTGGGTAGGTTTGGTTTTGAGTTCCCCCGCTGCAGCCAAAAAGGGAATTAAGGTAAGATGAATCACCACTGCGTTCTCTCTACCTAGGTCCCAAATCAACTGACGTACCGATTCGATATAGGGCAAGGACTCTATGTCCCCCACTGTTCCTCCAATTTCTGTAATGACGATATCGTAATCCCCCGACTCCCCTAGGAGTTGCATGCGTTCTTTAATCTCGTTGGTAATATGAGGAATCACCTGAACGGTTTTTCCTAAAAACTCTCCTTTCCGTTCTTTTTCAATCACACTTTGATATACTCTTCCTGTGGTAACATTGTTGGCCTGTGAAGTGGAAACGTTCAAAAAGCGTTCGTAGTGACCCAAGTCCAAATCCGTTTCAGCACCGTCATCCGTTACAAAACACTCTCCGTGTTCATAGGGATTTAGTGTTCCAGGATCGACGTTTATATAGGGGTCAAATTTTTGAATGGTCACCTTAAAGTTTTGTGATTGCAGGAGTTTCGCCAGTGAAGCGGCTACGATTCCTTTTCCTAGTGATGAGGTCACTCCCCCTGTGACAAAAATATATTTGGTATCGGACATCCGGTAGTTTTAATTCATTAACCTAACCGGGCTCAAATTTACAAAAATCAAGAGGAACTAGCGGTCTCTCCGGTCTATTCTTTTATTTCAATAATTTCGTAACCCTGATGCTGGAGAATGTAGAGGGATTGATTGAGAAAAGATTCGTTTTCATTTTCTCGATAATAAAACCGATTCGACTGGTATTCTGTCTCTCCAACCTCTAAAGACTGTTGAAGCTCCTCCGCATAAGCCGTTCGCAATACCGCATCTAAAACCACATCATAAGCCCGTAAGGCTTCTTTATTGGGCGACTTGCCAAAGGCAGTTATATACTCTGATACAAAGGCGTCATCCAAGGGCTTGTCTAAAGGTTTAAATCCTGTGGGATAGGTAAATTGTATGGCACCTAAGGTTTTTCGGGTGAGGTTTTCATTATCATATGCATTACTGCGATAGGTGGTAAACACCTGTACGTCTCGATTCTTAGTATTTTGTGCACTGAACTGGGAAAGTGCACTTGCAATAAGAGGAAAGGATTGGGTTTCTAAAATAATTTTATTGGGCAACGAATCGATCAATAGAGAATCTGCAAGCTCGGGAAGGATATAATCTGCTTTCTCTGGACGAATTTTTATGGCCCAAGGAAACTGTTTTTGGAGTTCCTTTTCTATTTTTCGATTTGTAGAATCTGCTACGATAACTACATTTTGAGTCGTGTCCAATTGCCTTTCTAAATATTCATACATCTTGGCACGTAGATCTTTTTCTTCGGTAACGGATTGAACTACATTTTTTCGAAAAGCTACACTTCGAGTCGATAAGGGTGCTATTTTGGGGATTTTTTTCAAACTAGGTTGACTTGAGACAAAATCAAAGTTATAGGGAATTAAGGGGCCTACGATAAAATCCTGATCCTCCAGTACCTTGGATTCAACAATCTCCCTAAGTTTGGAAAGTTGATTTTGAGTGTCAAAAGTAGTCAACTCTACTTCAATTCCTTTTTGAGCGGCTTGCTCTAAAGCGAACAAAACCCCAGTGTAAAAGTCAATTGAAATGGTGTGAAGATTTCGTGCTTCTAGGGTTCGCTTGGTATCTTCAATGGAATCAAACTCTATCTCGTTGGCCTTAAAAGGAAGCAAAACCGCTAGTTTCATTTTCTTTTTAAGCAAAGTGGAATCGAGCAAATTGACACGTTCTACTAATAGGTCATTTTCAATTTTTAACCTGCCACTCAACGAATCTGGAATTCGTAATATCATCCCCACCTGAAGCCCTGTCTCTGTTAAGCTCGGATTCAGCGAATCCAGAACCCGTTGGCTGACCCCTAGTTTTTTTTCGATTCGATAATATCCCTCGGCAGGAAGTACTTTATAATAATTAAAGAGGCTGTCTTTTTCGGGAAGAACCGCTCTGAGGTCTTGGTTTCTAACTCGGATTTCTTGACCAATTTTCAATCCTTCCGCAATTTGTGGATTTAAGGAATCCAATTCCTTAACCGTCATCCCATATTCATACGCCAAACGCCATTTGGTCTCCTTGGGAACAACTTGGTGGGTGCTGTAACTGCTCGTTTTAGTAGTAGTACGACTTAAAACTTGAGGCTTCGAACTTGTAGTGAAAATGGGAATTCGAAGCGACATTTTACGTTTGATTCCAACACGTTCCAAAAGGGGATTGTATTCCAGTAGTTGCTCTTCCGAAATCTTGTAAAGAGCTAAAATTTCAGTGAGTGTTTCACCCTTTTTGACCCTGTGGCTTGCAAAACGTTCGGGAGTTTGACCAAAACCGAGAAAAGCTCCTAAAAGAAGGAAAAACAAGAGGTTTTTTTTCATAAACGACTGTATAGCAAAAACTATTCCCATTCTATCGTTGCTGGAGGTTTGGAGCTAATATCATAGACTACTCGGTTGATACCCTTTACGTTATTGATGATCTCATTGGAGATTTTTTGCAGAAAAGCATAAGGTAGATCTACCCAATCAGCTGTCATTCCGTCTGTGGACTGAACCGCTCGTAAGGCCACACAGTTTTCATAGGTGCGTTCGTCTCCCATAACGCCTACACTGTTTACCGGTAAAAACATGGCTCCTGCTTGCCATATTTGATCGTACAAATCCCACTTTCTCAGCCCTTGTATAAAAAGGGCATCGACTTCCTGTAAAATTCGAACCTTTTCTCGTGTGATCTCTCCTAAAATCCGAATGGCAAGTCCCGGGCCAGGAAAAGGATGACGTCCTAACAAGGCAGCATCCATACCCATACTTTTCCCTACACGTCTCACCTCGTCTTTAAAGAGCATACGTAAGGGCTCAACTAGCTTTAACTTCATATAGTCTGGCAGTCCACCCACATTGTGATGGGATTTTATCGTTGCAGAAGGACCGTTCACTGAAATGGACTCAATAACATCGGGGTAAATGGTTCCCTGCCCTAGCCACTTTGCTCCCTCTACTTTTTGAGATTCAGCATCAAAAACGTCGATAAAGATTTTTCCAATAATTTTACGCTTGGTCTCGGGATCAGAAATGCCGTCCAAGGCATCTAAAAACTGATCCGAAGCATCCACCCCTTTTACGTTGAGCCCCATACCCGAGTACTGCTCCAAAACTTCTTCAAATTCGTTCTTTCGCAACAGGCCATTGTTGACAAAAATACAGTTCAACTGATCTCCTATCGCCTTGTGAAGCAACATGGCTGCCACAGAAGAATCTACACCTCCAGAAAGTCCCAAGATTACTTTGTCTTGGCCTACTTTTTCCTGAATCTCCTTCAGGGTCATTTCCACAAAGGAATCGGGTGTCCAATCCTGTTTCACCTCGGCAATGCCTACTAAAAAGTTTTCTAAAATCTGCTTTCCATCTGTAGAATGGAAGACTTCGGGGTGAAATTGTATGGCGTAGGTGCTTTCATTGGAAAACTTATAAGCTGCATTGGACACATCTTCGGTACTTCCCAAACGTTCGGCATCGGAAGGTAGGGTCAAAATGGTATCGGCATGACTCATCCACACTTGACTGTTTTCAGACACGTCTTTAAAAAAAGGATCTTTTGAGTTAAATGAAGTAAGATGTGCACGTCCGTATTCGCGCGTGTTGGAAGGGCTAACTTCACCTCCAAAAAAATGAGCTAAATACTGAGCGCCATAACAAATTCCCAAGAGTGGAATTTTTCCTTTAATCTCTTCTAAATCGGGATGAGGAGCATCCTCCGCACGAACTGAAAATGGAGAACCTGATAATATCACAGCTTTAAAGCTTGAAATGTCTTTAGGAGGATTGTTATAAGGATGGATTTCACAGTAAATAAAAAGCTCTCGAACACGACGAGCAATGAGTTGAGTGTACTGCGATCCGAAATCGAGAATAAGAACTTTTTCTTGCATGAGCAAAAATACAATTTAATCCAAGGCTTAGAAAAACAATCCCAAAATTAATCCACAAGGATTGTTAATATTCGATCAAGGTAAAATCGGGATTCAACGGGTCCAGGGCGTCCAACAGTCCCGGGATAAAATCCGATCCGATTTCCAGATAAAAAGAAATAAAATTCTGACTGCGTTCTTGAAGTTGGTCTTTGGGAAACAAGGCGTCGTGAAGCAACTCCAGTCGTTGCACCTGGTCAGTGAGTACTCTTTTCTGCGCCTTTAACAATCGTTTCTCCAAGTGCTCTACTCCCTTTACTTGTTTCTTTTGCTGTGCCTCTACTGCGCCCTCAAAAGATCGGTCTGTTTTTGTCACCAGTGTTTGGAGGTATGCAAACTGCTTCTCAAGTTGCTCTTTTAAAAAATTTAAATCCAAGTCAATTTCACTAATCTCTCTTACTTTTTTATCGATTAACGCCTTTCGATTTAAAAACAAATCTGAAGGTTCCAATCCAAGTTTGTCTATTTTTTTTCCTAATTTATTAGCATACAGCAGGACAGAATTACGAACCAGTAAGAGCGGAAAAGGAACTTGCAATCGATCAAAATTGTGTTTCAGTTGAAACCAATAGGCGATTTCACCTCCCCCACCGATATAACAGAGATTGGGTAAAATGACTTCCTGATAAAGCGGTCTTAAAATGACATTAGGCGAAAACCGTTCGGGATGCGTTTCTAGTAAAACAAAAAATTCCGATTTTGTAAAACGCTGTTCCGTCCCCTGTAAGACAAAATAATCTTCTTCTTTTTCTATGCGGAACCGACCTTTTGGAGTAAGGTAAAAAAGATTGATGGGTCTTGGGTTGACTTGCGGGCGGTAATTTGCATCGTACTTTGTTTTGAGTTGTTCAATTTGGAAAAGTACGCTCTCATTGGAAGACTGTGCGCTAAGCTCTTCTTTTAGATAGGGAGTGAATAGTTTTTTGAGCGCTATTGTATTCGGTTCTAAGACCACCAGGCCATAAGCGCCAAAAAGTTTGTGAACCAAACGAAAGGTGGCTTCGGAAAGGTCTGTTGCATTTCGATAACTCTGATCCAACCATGCTCTCACTACAGCAGCTTCGGGCTGCTTTCCCAAATGGGTTTCGAAGGTGTCTAAAACGGCCTGTAAATCGTCAAGGGGTAATTCACCGACAGCTCCCGCAGCCTCTCGATTCCATTTGATTTTTTTGTCCTGAAACTGAAAGGAACTGACCTCTTCAAAGTCGTGGTCTTCACTCGCCATCCAATAGACAGGAACAAAATTGGATTTGGGATACCGTGTTTTGAGTTGTTTGCACAAATTAATTGTACTGACGATTTTATAAATAAAATACAAAGGACCTGTCATCAAACAAAGCTGGTGGCCCGTGGTTATCGTAAAGGTGTTTTCTTTAGCCAGAAGTTCGAGGTTGTTGGAAACGGCTTTTGTCATTTCCACCGCTGCGTATTGTTTCTGCAACACATCGGCCAACACTGACCGCGTGTCTTTTGAAAAATGAACACGCTTACGATCCATTGCCTCCTGAAAGTTTTCCAAATCCGGATACTGACTGTAAAAGTCTTGTAAGTCTTTTTTTTGACTGAGGTAATCACAAATAAGTTGTGAAAACCGTCCCGTTTCTTGAAGTGGAATGTGTTGGGTTTGCATGAAACAATTTGTGTAAAGATATTCGTTTTTTAGAAAAAGAAATTTAAAGTTTCTTTTTAAAGTGTACTTTTAAATCCAAAATCAAACTTATGTTACGTAAGATTCTTATCCTTTTTATCTCCTGTCTTTCTGTCTCTCTAAATGCGCAACTTCAGTCTCCAAAAGAATTTCTAGGTTACGAGCTGGGAACTCGATTTAGTCGGCACCACCAGGTAGTGGACTATTTTCAGCAACTTGAACAAAATTCTCCCCAAATCCAACTTGTTCCCTACGGAAAAACAAATGAGGGCCGCTTGCTGCAGCTCGCCTTTATTTCCAGCCCTGAAAATTTAAAAAACTTAGAAGCGATACGTACCGCTCACCTCCAAAACAGTGGAAGTGTAGCGGGTGCGAAAAATGACGATAAATCCATTGTTTGGCTCAGCTATAACGTGCATGGGAACGAATCCTCCAGCACCGAAGCTTCCATGAAAACCGCCTACGCCTTACTCACCCAATATCAGGAGTGGCTAAAAGATACGGTGGTCATTATTGATCCGTGTATCAACCCGGACGGAAGAGATCGTTATGTAAATTTTTACAATCAAACGCGAAGCTTACCCTACGACTCGAATCGAAATACCCGAGAACACAATGAGGGTTGGCACAGTGGGAGAACCAATCACTATAGCTTTGACTTAAATCGAGATTGGGCTTGGCTTACTCAGGTAGAATCTCAGCAACGGTTAAAACAGTACAACCGATGGCTTCCCCATATTCATGTCGATTTTCACGAACAGGGAATTAACAGCCCCTATTACTTTGCTCCAGCTGCAGAACCCTTACATGAAATGATAACCGATTTTCAAAAGAGTTTTCAAGATGCACTAGGAAAAAATCACGCCCGCTATTTTGATAAAGAAGGTTGGTTTTATTTTACCAAACAACGTTTTGATATCTTGTATCCCAGCTACGGAGATAGCTACCCGATGTATTTAGGCGCCATTGGGATGACCTATGAACAAGCTGGTGGTGGCGGTGCAGGTCTGGGTGTGGACAATGATGAGAATATCGAACTTACTTTAAAAGACCGTATCCTACATCACTACACGACAGGGATCTCAACGGTGGAGATGGCGGTAAAAAACAAAACGCAACTCAACCAAAATTATCAGGACTACTACAGCGACAAGGACTTGAAATACAAAAACTTTATTTTAGAAGGTCCCGAAGATCAACTCAATACACTTGCTCAATTTTTTGATCAACACCAAATCGAAAGTCAACGCCTTTCAAAAAATACGACGGTTAAAGGTTATGATTATCAAAAACAAAAAAACACAACCACCGCCTTTTCTAAAAATGCACTGGTCATTTCCACAAACCAAACTAAGGGAAAAATGGCTCAAATCCTTTTGGAACCCAACACCAAACTCAATGATTCCCTTACCTATGATATTACAGCTTGGTCCTTGGCTTACGCCTATGGACTCAAAGCCAATGCAACAAAGGAGAACGTGGAAACAACTCCCTTTCAAGCAACTCAACCCAAAACCTCTAATTCAGTTCAAGAAGGGACTTATGGGTATGCCCTAACCTATCAAAGTTTTACAGACAGTCAATTATTGGCAGCCCTATTAAAAAAAGGTTTGGGAGTGCGTTACAATTCCGTTCCCATCACCAATAGTGGAAAACGCTGGGAAAGTGGTTCGCTTTTCATCTTGAAAGGAGATAATTTAAACGACTCAAATTATACACAAAAACTAAAACAACTGGCTGACCAATACGGGCAAGACCTCCATCCCATAGAAACTGGATATTCTGAAAAAGGTCCTGATCTAGGGGCTGATGAACTGATCTTGATCAAAGCACCTCGAATAGCCGTTTTGAGGTCCGACAAAACCTCTACCTATCGCTACGGCGAGGTCTGGCACTTCTTTGAGCAGCAATTGGAATATCCACTAATGCAGGTCAATGAAAATCGACTTCCACGTATGCTTTCAGAAATTGAGGTATTGATTATTCCAGGAGGCTACTACAGTAAATGGTCCAACTCCGATTCTGAAAAAGAACTTCTGGATTGGGTAGCCAAAGGAGGCAAAATCGTTGCACTTTCTCAGGCATTGGATCTATTCGCAGACACTGATCTCTTCGAACTCAAAAAGAAAGAAGATCCTTCGCAAGACACGACCGCAATTCCTTATTCTGAATTGGAACGCAATGAAATAAGTGAAATTACTACAGGGAGTATTTTTGAAGCTACTCTTGACAAAACCCATCCCTTGAGTTTTGGCGTGAAACGCTATTACACATTAAAACTGGATGCAACTGCTTATGACCTTTTAGAAAATGAAGGGAATGCCTTTACCTTGAGTTCAGAAGCCTCGGCTGTAGCAGGTTTTATAGGACACCTCGCCAAAGACAATCAGAAAAAATCGTTGCTGTTTGGTCAAGAGCGCTTCGGAAGAGGGAACCTCATCTATTTGGTAGACAACTTGCTATTTAGAGGGTTTTGGTACAGTGGAAAACAAGTCTTTTCAAACGCCTTGTTTTTTTAGGTAAGACCTTCGAGTTCAATGAAAATTTGTCAAATAGGGACTCCGATTAAATCGTAATCTGTGGCTTCCGTAATCTTGATCTTCGCAAAGTCTCCTTGTTTCAGGTAGTACTTGGTCGCATCGATTAAGACTTCATTGTCTACATCGGGAGAATCCATAAACGTACGTCCTACAAAATGAACCCCTTCTTTTCGATCGATCAAACAACGAAAGGTTTTTCCGACACAGCTTTGATTGTGCTCCCATGAAATTTGAGATTGAATTTCCATAATTGCATTGGAACGCTGTTGTTTGACTTCCTCTGGTACATCGTCTTCCAGTTGATGGGCATGGGTATTCTCTTCATGACTGTAAGTAAAACAACCCAAACGTTCAAAACGCATTTCTTTGACCCAGTTTTTTAAAATTTCAAAATCGGCTTCCGTCTCTCCAGGGTATCCCACGATCAAAGAAGTTCTCAAAATAATTCCGGGTACTTCTGCCCTAAACTTTTGAAGTAGAGCCGTAGTTTTTTCTTGTGTTGTTCCGCGGCGCATGGATTTTAAAATGGGATCGGCAATGTGTTGCAAAGGAATATCCAAATAATTACAAATTTTCTCCTCCGTTCTCATCACTTCTAAAACATCCTCTGGAAAACCAGTAGGAAAAGCGTAATGCAATCGAATCCACTCAATCCCCTCTACAGCGGCCAAGGCGCGAAGTAGGTCTGCCAATCTCCTTTTTTTATACAAATCCAAACCATAATAGGTCAAATCCTGAGCGATCAACATCAATTCTTTGACGCCCTCCTTTGCCAATTGCTTTGCCTGTTGCACTAGGTCTTCTATCGGAGTAGAGCGGTGTTTGCCTCGCATCAAAGGAATCGCACAAAACGAACAGGGCCGGTCACAGCCCTCTGCGATTTTTAAATAGGCGAAATGTTTGGGTGTGGTTAAGAGTCGCTCTCCTACCAATTCGTGTTTGTAATCCGCTCCCAACACCTTTAAAAGTTGAGGCAAATCCGAAGTTCCAAAATAGGCATCCACTTGAGGGATTTCTCTTTCTAAATCGGGTTTGTAGCGTTCACTCAAACAGCCTGTAACATAGACCTCATCCACCTTTCCCGCCTCTTTATTTTGAATCTGTTCTAAGATGGTATTGACGGATTCCTCTTTGGCGTTGTCAATAAATCCACAGGTATTGATGACAACAATATTTCCCTCTTCTTCATGAACTACCTCTTTTTTATTGGCCTTTAGCTGACCCATAAGGACTTCAGAATCATAGATGTTTTTAGAACACCCCAAGGTGATCACGTTGATTGTATTTTTTTTTGTGGATTTTGTTCGCATGGACTATTGAAAAAGTTCTGGTAGTTTTCGTGCTTGGGTCAGTCGTTCAAAAGCAGCACCGAGTTCCAGTAAAAGTTGTTCTTGTTTTGAAGGAGCGATAAACGTTAGGTTTTTTGGTTGACCATTCGACAAATACCCCATAGGCACTCCCAATGCAGGATAGTGCGCCGCAGCAGCATAACTAGCCGTATAATTATCGATAGAAATAACCGCGTCTAAATCAAACGCTTCGAAGGCTTGAAAATAGATTTTGGCCTGCTGCATTAAACGTTCTTTTTCACTCTTAAATTCTTCTTGTGAAAGTGTCTCTTGAGCAATTCGCAAAAAGATTCCCTGTCCATAAGGGGCATGCAAAAGTGTATCTTTTTTGTTGAATGCGACTACATCTTGAACTGAATCAAAGGGAAGGTCTTGAGCCGCGTGATTTTTTATGTACTTGGGTAAATCGGAACGCATGTCCACATCCAATAACTTTCGAAAGTTTTGAAGCTCAATTTCAGGAGGATCAAAAGAGATGATTTCTGCTCCTGCAGCTTTCATTTTTTTGAGACTGAGCTTCATGAGGCTGTCTTTTTCAAATGCAGTAAAAATTCCTAACCGCTTTCCCTTTAAGCTTACCGTATCTAAACCTTGATAAAAAATAGGCTTACTTTTAAAACTATACGAATCTGTAGGGTCTTCACCCACCAAAGCATTCATTAAAATGGCATTGTCTACGACATTTTTAGTCATCGGGCCGGCAGTGTCTAGAGTACTGGAAATGGGAACCACCCCGCTTCGGCTTACAGCTCCAATAGTGGGCTTCAAACCCACTACGCTATTTTTCCCTGAGGGAGACAAAATAGAGCCTGAGGTTTCAGAACCAATAGCCGCCACAGCATAATTTGCAGCTACTGCGACGCCACTTCCTGAACTGGAACCGCCCGATTCAAAGGTTTTTCTTCCATAGGGATTTAGAGTTTGACCGCCCATCGCACTGTATCCAAGAGGACAGCCTTGACAGAAATAGTAGGCCCACTCACTGAGGTTTACCTTCCCTAAAATTAAGGCCCCTTTAGCTTTTAAACGCTTTACCAAAAAGGCATCATCCGAAGGAAGATTGTCTTTAAAGGCAGCCGCTCCAGCTGATGTAGCCATGGGGAGCGCATTGATGTTGTCCTTTAATAAAATAGGCATTCCATACAAAGGATGGCTTAATTCCTGTGCACGGTTTTGGTCTCGCATTCTCGCTTGCTCTAGTACTTCAGGATTCAGGGCAATAATCGCATTTAAATATTTATCGCGAGCTGTTTCAAAACGATAGATTCGATACAAATAAAACAAGGTAAGTTGCTCATACGTCAAACTGCCTTGCTGAACGTGTTCCTGAATACGGAGCATGTCTTGCTCTAAAATTAAAGGCTTCAAACGTTCGTATTCCGACTCGGTAAATTGAAGGAGTGCCTCTTTAAAAGGAATGAAAAAAGTGTTGCGATCGCTGTGCTGAGATTGGATTCTTTTATAGCGCATACGCTCGACAGGATGCTCTTGATTGGCTTGCAATTCTTCTGTTTCTTCATAAGCAACCCATTGAGCAAGCTGCCCTTCTTCAGTATGACAGCTGGAAAGAAAAACACCAATTAAAAGAAGAAAATTTACAGTACGCATGATTTTAAATATTTAGTTTATCCGAGAGAAACTGAAGAACTTCTCGAGTCACAGCATCATAATTTTCAGTACTTAAGTAGGAAGTAAGCACGTGATCGCCTGCCTCAGGGAAAGCTTTTTTTTGTTTTAAATGCTGTGGTGTACCCAACTGATCGTACATTTCTAGCATCGCAGGAACCGAAACTACTTGATCTTGCAAGCTATCGTTTTTGTAGTAATAGCCCAAAAATACAGGCGCTTGAACCTTTTTAAAAGTGGCTTTCCGCATTTTAACATCCAAAAACTTTTGCATATGAATAAGACTTTCCAAGCGTGCTTTGGTTGTCCAATAATTTTTCTTTTCCTCATTTGAAGTCACCATATAATGATAGTTTCCACCTTTGACCAACCGAGCAATTTGCAATCCCCAGGGTTTGGACAGCAATTTGGCTTTGGGGTCGTAAACAGCAATATTGGGACCGAACAAACACAGTGCAGCGATATCGGGATCCGTTGCTAAACTCAACGAGAGTGCACCCCCATGAGAGGTTCCCAATACAATCACTTTTTCGCCCAACTGCTTTGCAACCGCTAAGGCTTCTTTTCCCGACTCCCAAAAATCCTCATTGTTAAACCCTAGCATCGGTTCGGTTTCCTCAAGACCATGCCCGTACAGACGCGGAATGTAGAGGTTAGCTCCTAGAGCTTTCGCGATATCGCGATGTACCGGTTCTCCTTCCCTGCCCGAGGCAGTAAAACCATGAAGATAGAGCACGCTAAATTTGGTTTTTTTTGGAACCGAATCGTTAAAAATAATCTGGGAAGCATTTCCGGAACGGACATTCCCCAAAGCGTTTTCTTTTTCAGTGATCCACTGCTCTAAGCTCATTAAATCTGTGGGCACCGATACAGGACTGTCATTCAGCTCTGGTGTCTCTACCCGTGGACCCACCAAATACAAGGCACCCAGTAATAAAAAAAAGATTGCAAAACCTCTAAGAACTTTCATCTGTTGTATTTTTTAACCAAAAAGAGTTTGAATATAGTGTTGTGGATCAAAGTCTTGTAAATCTTCTATTCCCTCTCCAACTCCAATGTATTTCACAGGGATTTGAAACTGATCTGAAATTCCTAAGAGCACCCCTCCTTTTGCTGTTCCGTCCAACTTCGTTATGGCCAGGCTGGTCACTTCCGTAGCAGCGGTAAACTGTTTGGCTTGTTCAAATGCATTTTGACCCGTAGAACCATCCAAAACCAAAAGCACTTCGTGAGGTGCCTCAGGTATGACTTTGGACATGACTCGTTTTACTTTGCTCAACTCGTTCATCAAGTTGACTTTGTTGTGCAAGCGTCCCGCTGTATCGATAAGAACCACATCCACTCCTTTAGCTGTTGCTGCCTGCAACGTGTCAAAAGCTACAGAAGCAGGATCACTTCCCATCTCTTGACGTATTAGGGGAACCTCCACACGATCTGCCCAAATTTGCAATTGATCAATAGCGCCTGCTCTAAAGGTGTCCGCTGCTCCTAACATTACTGATTTTCCTTGTGCTTTTAACTGATGGGCGAGTTTCCCTATCGTCGTGGTTTTTCCTACTCCGTTAACTCCCACCACCATGACTACTTGGGGGCCTTTTGCTTCTGGGAGGATTTCTTTTGTGGACTTGTCAACCAACAATTTGGAGATTTCTTCCCGCAGCATTTTGACTAACTCTTCAAGACCCAAAAACTTTTCTTTGGCAGTACGTGCTTCTAGAGCATCGATAATTTTCAGGGTCGTCGCTACCCCTACATCGGACTGAATCAAGATGGACTCTAGCTCATCTAAAAAATCATCATCAATTTTAGTCTTTCCCACTACAGCTGTTCCCAAACGCGACAAGAAAGACTTCTTGGTAGGGGCCAAGCCCGCCTCGAGTTTCTGCTGATCTTGTTTTGAAAAAAATGCCTTGAGTTTTCCCATGGGTGTAAAAATAAAAAAAGCTACTCGGTTGAGTAGCTTTATGCTTTAAATAAGAGTAAAATTATTGTTTACTCAGCCATTCCGAGGCTAAATCAGGAGAAATGATGGTCTCCACAAAACTGTAGGAATTGCTTCCTTGCTTTTTAACCATTTTAATGGCTTTGGTCAATCTTTTTGAACCTGTTTGTAATGATGCTACTGATTTCTTTGCCATGACTATTTAATTTCTTTGTGAACCGTCATTTTTTTCAAAATCGGGTTGAATTTTTTTATCTCTAAACGCTCGGGCGAATTTTTTTTGTTTTTCGTTGTGATGTAGCGAGAAGTTCCTGGACGTCCAGTCTCTTTATGCTCTGTGCATTCTAAAATCACTTGAACTCGATTTCCTTTCTTTGCCATGGTGTTTACCCTTTATAGTGTCCTTTATCTCTGGCTGCTTTCAAGACAGCAGAAATACCTTTTTTATTAATCGTTTTTAAAACGGAGGTAGATACGGTCAAAGAGATCCACTTGCCTTCCTCAGGAATATAAAAACGCTTTTTGATGATGTTGGCATCAAAACGACGCTTGGTTCTGTTCAATGCTTTAGAAACATTGTTTCCAAACATGACTCGTTTTCCGCTGATTTCACAAACTTTTGACATCTGTCTTTTTTTAATGTGGCTGCAAATTTACTGTTTTTTATACAGTAACAAAATTGTTTTTAAAAAATAATGTCGTTTTAAATCAATTCTTTATAAACCATTTCCAAAGCTTTATTTACCGCTTTACCCACCACACGTTGGCGGTGTTTTCCAAAAAGGAATTGTTCACTCAGTACTCGATCTTTCGTCGCAATGGCAATCCATACTGTTCCAACTTCCGCATCCGAATCGCCTTTGGAAGGACCTGCATTTCCTGTGGTGGCAAGCCCCACGCTGGCACCAAACTTGTTCCGAACCTGTACTGCCATGGCTTCAGCTACTTCTTGACTGACAACAGTGTGTTTTCGTATTATCTCCTCCGAAACGCCCAAGACCTCAGACTTGCTCTGCGTATGATACACTACAGCTCCTCCTTTAAAATAGGCGGAAGCACCCGGGATTTTAGTGAGGCGGGCAGCAATTTCACCACCCGTACAACTTTCTGCAACTGCCAGTGTTTGCTGCTGATCGATAAATTGGGTTTGTATTTGCTCCTCAAAGGGGGAAGTGTCTTCAAAACCCACAAAAATGTCTTTGATCAGTGGAAGGAGCTTTTCTATTTCAGAATCGATGCGTTGTTCAAGCTCGGCCTCAACTTCACCTTTTCCAGACAACCGGAGTCGCACTCTCCCTAAGTTGGGTAAATACGCCAATTTGATGTCTTGGGGCAGTGCATTTTCCCAGTCTTCAATTCGCTGAGCAATGGCACTTTCTCCCAGGCCATAAGTCAAAACTGTTTTGTGGATAATAAAAGGGCGGGAAAAGTGATCCTTTAGTGCCGGTAGGACCTCGTGTGTCATTAACGCTTTCATCTCAAACGGGACACCCGGTAAGGAAATGATAACCTGTCCCTCTTTTTCAAACCACATCCCCGAAGCTGTACCGTGTTGATTTTTTAGGATTTTGGCTTTAGAAGGAAGTAAGGCTTGCTGTCTGTTTTGATCGTTGATGGGCGTGGTTACATATTTTTCAAAGATCTCCTCGATATGCGCTAAGATTTCCTTGTTTTCAACTAAGGTGTCATCAAAATAGGAACAGAGGGTGTGCTTCGTTATATCATCTTTGGTAGGTCCCAGACCTCCAGTGAGAATGACTAATTCCGCGCGTTCGGAGGAGGCGTCCAAAGCCTTTGTGATTGCAGTACGCTCATCAGATATACTGGTAATTTGGGCAATTTCGATTCCAATCTTGTTCAGCACTTTGGCTAAAAAAACCGAGTTGGTATTTACAATTTGCCCGATGAGAATCTCATCTCCTATGGTGATTAATTCTGCTTTCATTTGATCTTGACTGTAAAAGCTTGTTTGTCTTCTAAACGGCCTATTAAAATATCATTTTCTGCTACGGCACCAACCCCTGCTGGAGTTCCTGTAAAAATAACGTCTCCTATTTTCAATGTAAAATACTGAGAAATAGAACTGATCAATTCATCCACCTTCCACAACATATTTGCTGTATTTCCTTCTTGCACCAGCGTTCCGTTGCGCTCCAGTGAAAAATTCAATTGATTTAGATCCTTAAAATCGGTTTTAGAAAACCAATCACCAATGAGTGCAGAACCATCAAAAGCTTTGGATTTTTCCCAAGGCAATCCTTTCTTCTTCAATTCCTCTTGAAGGGTTCGTGCTGTAAAGTCGATCCCCAAACCAATTTCATCGTAGTATTTGTGAGCAAACTCAGGTTGTATGTGTTTTCCGATTCGGCGAATGCGAACCAAGACCTCCACTTCATAATGAATCTCTGAACTAAAATGAGGAATAAAAAAGGGTTGGTTTTTTTGCAAAACAGCAGTGTCTGGTTTGATAAACAAAACGGGGTCTTTGGGCTTTTCATTTTGCAACTCTGCAATGTGTGCAGCATAATTTCTTCCGACACAAATGATTTTCACACGCTTACCCTTTAGTATTTAAAGCCTGAAGCCGAATTTCGGTCAATACTTTCTTAGTATATCTGGGAAAATCTGCATTGAGCACCCAACCGAAGTAGCCCGGTTCTTTTTCCAATACCTCAGTTACTTTTTTACCCTTGTGCTTTCCAAAACCAAAACACATAGCCCCTGCTTTGTCATAAACCACAAAACCTGCAAAATCTGCCGTTTTTCTTCGGGTGCTAAACTCGTTTAAAAAGGGAACATTGGGCTCCAAGTCGTTGTAGCGGTCTAGCTGTGCCAAAAGAACATCGTGCGTTGCTTGGGTATCTGCTAGGGCAGAATGCGCATCGGTGAGGTCCTCATTACAGTAAAACTTTAACGCTGCGGAGAGGGTACGCGCTTCCATTTTGTGAAATATCGTTTGCACATCCACGGTTTTGGTGCTTTTAAAGTCAAAATCGATTTCTGCACGAAGTAACTCTTCTACCAAAAGGGGGATGTCAAAACGGTCTGAGTTAAACCCTGCCAGGTCACAACCTTTGAAAAAAGCGTATATTTTTTGAGATTGCTCTTTGAAAGTAGGCGCCTCTGCTACCATCTCATTTGTGATTCCGTGAACCGCTGAAGCCTCAGCAGGAATAGGCATTTCGGGATTTACACGAGATTCTAGTGTTTCTTTAGAACCATCGGGATGGAGTTTGAGAATGGCAATTTCTACAATCCGATCTTTACTAATGTCAGTGCCTGTGGTTTCTAGATCAAAAAAACAAAGGGGTTTGGTGAGTTGAAGTTTCATGTGATTCTGGGTTAATAGGGAAGGGTTTCATCCCAGTTTTCTAAATATTCAGCTACGCGTTTTACAAACATTCCTCCTGTAGCACCATTGATAATGCGGTGGTCGTAACTGTGAGAAAGAATTACTTTTCTGCGGATCCCGATAAAGTCTCCCTTCGGAGTTTCAATAACTGCGGGCATTTTTCGGATCACGCCTATGGCTAAAATTCCAACCTGGGGTTGATTGATAATGGGAGTCCCCATAATGGAACCGAAGTTTCCAATATTCGTAAAGGTATAGGTACCGTCCTGTATTTCTTCGGGTTTTAAATTGTTGTTTCGGGCGCGGGTGGCCAAATCATTTACCGATTTGGTGAGTCCGACCAGATTGAGGTGGTCCGCATTTTTGATAACAGGCACAATCAAATTCCCGTCAGATAAGGCGGTGGCCATTCCCAAATTAATATCTTTTTTTATGATGATTTTATCGCCCTCCAGGCTGCTGTTTAAGGCAGGGTAATCGCGTAACGCTTTGATAATAGCAGTCATAAACAAGGGAGTAAAAGTGAGCTTTTCACCTTCTCGTTTTAAAAATGGAGCTTTGACTTGTTCTCGCCAGTCCCAAAGGTGGGTCACATCTACTTCGATAAAAGATTGTACATGAGCGGAAGTTTCTAAACTTGATTTCATGTGTTTTGAAATCAATTTTTCCATCCGACTCATTTCCAGAATTTGGTCTCCCCCTCCTAGGCTAGGTTGTGCAGGTACCCGTTCTGGAATAGGAGGGGTTGCGGCTTTGGTCTGTGGAGCTTGGGTTTCCTCTACAAGAGGTCTTTTTTCTAAAGAAGGTTTGTTTTTGATATAGTTGAGCAAATCGGTCTTGGTCAGGCGTTGGTCTTTTCCTGTGCCCGGAATTTGATCTAATACCTCTTGTGAAATCCCTTCTTCTTTGGCAATATTTCGGACCAAAGGGGAATAAAATCTGTCGCTACTTTCAAAGGCGGTTTGAACAGTACTTTCAACTGTTTTAATTTCCTCTTCTAAGACCGTGACGACCTCTTCAGCGGGAGGCATCTCTTCTTTTGATTCGGTTACAGGAGTGGGTTGTGTTTCTACCTCTTTGGTTTCCGTTTCATCCCCTTCGCCTTCGATTTCGATAACCACCAAAACTTCTCCAATTTGAACGACCTCGTCTTCTTTAAAACGCTGTTCTAGAATGACACCCTCTACTTCAGAGGTGACATCGGTATCTACCTTGTCCGTAGCGATCTCTACGATGGGGTCGTCTAGCGATACGGCATCGCCTACTTGCTTCAGCCATTTTGTTACCGTGGCTTCGGCTACACTCTCCCCCATTTTGGGTAGTTTTAGATGATATTGTCCCATAGTAATTTGTTTTGCAAAAGTATCAAATTTTGTTTGGGAAAACGGATTTTTTTGACTGTTCTCCCAACCGTTTTAAGGATCAACTTTTTGAGATGGAAGCTTCGAAAGGGATTCGCGCTAAAATTGAGCGCCCCAGAGTAACCTCATCGGTGTATTCCAATTCATCTCCTACGGGAATCCCCCGAGCAATGGTCGAGGTTTTGATTTCGTAAGGCGCTAAGAGTTTGTAGATATAAAAGTTTGTAGTATCCGCTTCCATAGTAGCACTGAGTGCAAAGATGACTTCTTCTACAGCATCCGTTTTGATTTTTTCGACTAAAGAACTGATGTTTAAATCTTGCGGACCTACTCCTTCCATTGGGGAAATGATCCCCCCCAGGACGTGGTAAATTCCTTGAAATTGCCCCGTATTTTCAATGGCCATTACATCGCGAATGTCTTCTACAACACAGAGTAGCTTTTTATTGCGCTTGGGACTGGAACAAATTTCACAAATCGGTTGGTCTGAAAGATTGTGGCAACTGGAACAAAAAATGACTCCTTCTCTTAGGGCACTCAGAGCATTAGAGAGCATCTCAGTGCTTTCCTTAGGCTGTTTTAGAAGATGTAAAGCAAGACGCAAAGCAGTGCGCTTTCCAATTCCTGGAAGCATTGCAATTTCTTGCACTGCATTTTCAAGTAATTTTGAAGAAAAATCCATGTACAAATTTACAAAAAACTAGGTTGCTCTTACTTTTGTATCTTCGTTAATGTAAACTCCAAAAATGATAAGTCCTCTTTTTATTTTCAGCCTTATTGTGGGTTATTTTCTTGTACTGGTAAGTGTCTCTTATCTAGTGGTAAAAGAAGATTCCAACGAGGTGTTTTTTAAAGCCAACAGAAACTCGCCTTGGTATTTGGTTGCCTTCGGAATGGTAGGAGCCTCCTTGTCTGGGGTTACTTTTATCTCTGTACCGGGCTGGGTGGATGCTTCTCAGTTCACTTATTTTCAAGTCGTCTTAGGATACCTCTTTGGCTATTTTGTAGTAGCCTATGTACTACTGCCTGTGTATTACAAAAACAATGTGACTTCGATCTATGAATACCTTTCTTCACGTTTTGGAAAATCTAGCCATTACGCAGGGGCATTCTTTTTCTTTGTTTCCCGGGTATTGGGTGCTGCCTTTCGACTTTTTCTGGTCGCTATCGTTTTACAACAATTTATTTTTGATGCGTGGAAGGTTCCCTTTGAAGTTACCGTGGTGCTGTCCATAGTGTTAATTTGGGTCTACACCCAAAAAGGGGGGATTAAAACCATCGTATTTACCGACACCCTCCAAACTACGCTGATGATTTTGGCAGTAGTACTTTCCATTATTTACATCAACCAAGCCTTGGAGTGGTCCTTTTTTGATTTTCTGGCTTCTGCGGAGCTTTCAAAGTTTAGCGATGTTCTAGTAACGGATTCTCTTTTAAGTAGAAATCACTTTTTAAAATCTTTTATTGGAGGTGCTTTTGTTACAATTTGTATGACCGGACTGGATCAAGACATGATGCAAAAAAACCTCAGTTGTAGAAATCTGAAAGACGCCCAAAAAAACATGATCGTCTTCAGTATTGTATTGGTCATTGTCACGGGACTTTTCATGCTTTTGGGAGCCTTACTGTACATCTATGCCGCGAAAGAAGGAATAGCCGTTCCAATGATGGACGGCAGCCCCAAAACTGATTTACTTTTTCCGGAAATCGCATTGAATGGCAACTTGGGAATAGCAGTGGCTGTCACTTTTATTTTGGGCTTGATTGCTGCTGCATACAGCAGTGCAGACAGTGCATTGACCTCTTTAACTACATCGTTTTGTGTAGATTTTTTAAACATTGAACGCTACGAAAAATCGGCACAAAAAAAACTTCGGAAAAAGGTGCATGTCGGCATGAGTATCATGTTGATTGGAGTAGTCATTGCTTTTAAATATATTTTGGATCGCAATGTAATCGATGGGCTTTTAACAGTTGCAGGATATACCTACGGTCCGCTATTGGGGCTTTTTGCCTTTGGAATTTTCACGGACTACAAGATCAAAGAGCGTTGGTTGTGGCCCGTACTTTTAACGGTACTTGCATTGATCAGCATCTTAGGTTCTTTAGATGCCAGCGTTTTGGGAGGGTATCAATTGGGGTATGAACTGCTGCCTTTAAACGGACTTTTGACTTTTTTAGGCTTGGTATTGATTCGTAGAAAGTAAGACCAAATTACAAGCATTTTCCCATTCAATACCTTCTTCGTTAAGCTTTTGGGCAAAAACTGAATTTTCAGTTCCTGGATTAAAAAGCACTCTTTTGGGTTGCAATTGAATGATAAAATCAAAATAAGCTTCTTGCCGGGCTGGTGCGAGATAGAGCGAAACAGTATGAATGTCTGTTTGCGGTGTCAAAGGAGGGACTATAGGAATTCCCCCAATACTTCCTTTTTTAACTCCCATAGGCACTACGGGAATCTGTGCAGCTACTAAACGCTGCACTACTTGATAGGAATACCGTTCTGGATTTGTAGAAGCGCCCAGAACTAAGGTTTTGTAAGCTACCATTGAATACTCACACTTCCCCAAGTAAACCCACTGCCGAAGGCTGCCAAAACTACTTTGCTTCCTTCTTTTATTTTTCCTTCCTCCCAAGCTTCAGTCAAAGCGATAGGGATAGAAGCTGCTGTAGTGTTTCCATAGCGTTGGATGTTGTTGTACACTTGAGCATCACTCAAGCCAAACTTCTTTTGAACAAATTGGGAAATGCGCAAATTGGCTTGGTGGGGAATCAACATATCGATGTCTTCAGGTTTCCAACCCGCTTTTTGCAAACCAGCAAGGATCACTTCTGAAAAGCGAACAACAGCATTTTTAAAGACAAACTGCCCGTTCATATAGGGATAGTAGGAAATATCATCGGGGTCATTTGCTTCCATAATTTCAGGAACCCAGCGACCTGTGTTGGGACCAATTAAAGACAATTCCTTGGCGTACTTCCCTTCGGAATGCAGTTGCGAATTTAAGACCCCTACCTCATTGTTTTCAGCTCGTGTCATTACAACGGCACCTGCACCGTCACCAAAAATTACGGAAATATTTCTCCCGCGCGTGGTCATGTCCAGTCCTCCAGAATGATATTCTGAACCGATCACTAACACGTTTTTGTACATTCCTGTTTTGATGAACTGATCTGCAGTAGCTACAGCATAAACAAAACCTGAACACTGCATGCGGATGTCCATCGCCGGACAGTCCGGTATTTCTAACGCTTCTTGAACCAATACTCCGGAGCCAGGAAAATAGTAATCCGGACTGAGGGTGGCAAATAAGATCAAATCAATGTCTTTCGGAAGCAAACCTGCACGCTCAATGGCAATTTTTGAAGCTTTCACACCCATCGAGGAAGTTGAATCGTCACTGTCTTTAGCAATATGCCGGCGTTCTTTGATCCCAGTACGTTCTTGAATCCAAGCATCCGAAGTTTCCATTATTTTTTCTAAATCCGCATTGGTCACCACATTGTCTGGTAGGTATTTTCCAAGGCCGATGATTTTTGAATTGTACATATTCGTTATTTGTTGAACAAACACCTAAAACAGGTGTGTTTTAATTAAATCCAATTTGTTTGGTATAAATATACATATTATGAACTTAGGATGATTTCTTGAAAAAGGATTGTCTCCCGTACTAAATTGTCAGTTCTACCTGTTTTTATTTGAATCAATCTGCCGTTTTTTGTACTTTAATTTTTTTTATCAGAGTATTACAAAATGTGGTTGAACCCACCGTGGGAGAAACTAGTAGAAAGTTAAAAACAATCCATGAAAAGCACTAATTCATACTCCATCAGATCGTTTCTTTTGATAGTTGTCTTTGCGCTAGGCACCTTCTTTTCACTCGCACAAAATGAGCAAGACTCCTTGTTGTATCAACAAAAAATGGAATGGTTTAAAGAGGCCAAACTGGGTATTTTCATTCATTGGGGAATCTATGCGGTGAATGGAATTAGTGAATCGTGGTCTTTTTTTAACCAGTACATTTCTCATGAAGACTACCTAAAGCAAGTGAACGGATTTACAGCAAAAAATTACAACCCGAACGAATGGGCAACACTGATCAAAAATAGCGGTGCGAAATATGCGGTAATCACAACAAAACACCACGATGGTTTTGCTCTTTGGGATTCCCAATACGGGGACTTGAATGCGGTCAAAAACAGTCCTGCCAAACGAGACCTTCTGGAACCTTTTGTCAAAGCACTGCGCAAAGAAAAGTTAAAGGTCGGTGCGTATTATTCGCTGCCCGATTGGTCCTATCCCGATTATACTGACTTTACCCGAACTGTAAAACGGTATCAAATTCAGGAGGATCCCAAACGATGGAAACGTTTTTTGGACTACAGCTACGGTCAAATGAAAGAGCTTCGAGATCAGTTTAACCCCGATTTGTGGTGGTTTGACGGCGATTGGGAACACAATGCTGAAGAGTGGGGAATCGAAACCATCAAGACCCTCCTAACCAAAAAGAATCCAGAGGTTATTTTTAATTCTCGGTTGAGAGGCCAAGGCGACTATGCCACACCCGAAATCGGATTGCCTGTCTATCAACCCAAGGATGCCTATTGGGAATTGTGCATGACTTCGAATGATTCTTGGGGCTTTCAACAAAACGACACGAATTATAAAACCGCGCAACAAATCATCGATATTTTTGTGGATTGCATAAGCAAAGGCGGAAATTTGCTTTTAGACATCGGACCCAAAGCAGACGGAACAATTCCAGAAGAACAATCCTCCTTATTGACCAATTTGGGGAAATGGACAAAAAAACACGCAGAAGCCATTTATCCTGTGGAAGCGGGAATCCCCTATCCTCATTTTTACGGTCCTACTGCCTTATCAAAAGACAAAACCATTTTATATCTGTATGTCCGCGATATTCCCAAGGATGGTAAAATTGCACTAAAAGGCATCCACAATAAAATCAATCGTGCCTATGTAGTGGGTAACGGGGTTACCCTTAATCATCAGGTATTAAGTAAACCGTATTGGAGTTCGTACCCGGGCTTGATTTACATAGATATTCCCAAAGCCAGCCTAGATGAGTACTATACGGTCGTAGCTGTACTGCTGGACGGAGAAATTAAATTGTATAAAGAACAACAAGGTGCCATCGAAAGTAATTGATCCTTTGGTTTTCTCCTTTTCAATGCAGACCAATCCGCTTTGTGACATTTGCTATTTCAGATACTTTCGAAAAGACTCAGTTTCAATTTGAGCTTCCAAATCATGCAGCAAGTGATACAAACCAAAAAAAGTTCGATTGATGTAGATAAAGTGTTTTGAACCTCGGTTGCCATTCATTTGTCTCAACTGGGAATCTTCAGTAAAATCTTTGGAAAGGTTGCTGATTGCGTCCCAAAACACAGCATCTGAAAAATCAAAATGCTGATCGTGAAAGGGTTTGGTAAACAAGCGCATCATTTTCTGGAAGAGTGCTAGAAAGTACGTTGTTTCTTCCTCTGTATCCGTATCCAGGAGGATTTCTAAATCGGTGAGCAGTTTTATAAAAGACTCCTGATCTTCGATATTTTCTTTTTTAGAAAGCTCAAAGTAGGGGACATAAAAGTCTTCAGGGATCTCTTTAATACAACCAAAATCTATCGCGATCAATTCACCTTGCTCAGAAACCATAAAGTTTCCGGGGTGCGGATCGGCTTGTACTTTTCGCAGCCCATGGATTTGAAACATATAAAAATCCCAAAGAGTTTGTCCTAAAAGATTGCGTTCTTTTTGATCGAGTTTTTCTCTTTTTACATATTCGGAAAGATGAACACCCTCCATCCAGTCCATTGTCAAGATCTTGGAGGTGGTCCATTTGGGATAGTACTTAGGGAAAGTGAGATTGGGAATGACTTGGGCGGCTTCCGAAATCATTTGACTGCTTTGGAGCTCTTGAAGGTAATCCGTTTCTTCTAGTAATTTATTTTCAACTTCCTCAAAGTATCGGTCGGTATCTTTCCCTTTGAGGTTGAACATTTTTAGGGCAATGGGTTTTACAATAGCCAAGTCAGAACGAATGCTGTTGGCTACTCCAGGATACTGAATTTTCACGGCAAGGGCTTTTCCCTCTTTGGTGGCGCGGTGCACCTGGCCAATACTTGCTGCGTTTTCAGATTGCATGGAAAACGTATCAAAAAGCGCTTCGGGGTCGGCACCTAAATATTTTCTAATGGTTTTTTTGACCAAGGCTCCCGACAACGGAGGAACAGAAAATTGAGCGAGACTGAACTGCTCTACATAGGCCTGAGGCATCAGATTTTTCTCCATACTGAGCATCTGGGCAACTTTCAAAGCACTCCCTTTGAGCTCTTTTAAACCGTCATAAATATCTTTGGCATTATTCGCGTTGAGCTTGTCTTTATCTTCTTCTCCGCGAATGAGTTTTTCTCCGTAATAGCGCAAATAATTCCCCCCTATTTTTACTCCTGTGGAAACTAATTTTGTGGCGCGTTCAATCTTGTGGGTAGGAATTGAGTCTAAGGTTTTCAACTAGGCCGTCTTTATTTTTTCCTTCCAAAGGAATTTTCCAAAATCTACAATGCTGTCAATAGGAGTGTTGTCAAAAAGATCAAAAACGGTGCGTACTGATTTTTCGATAGCCATGTCTGTTTTTTCAAAGCCAGGGGAATCGTCCTCCATCCAAAACTTCATTAAAAAAAGCAATTGCAACCAAGCCCCTTCCGAAAAAAGTGCATCTGGATGCTTCGAAATCCGGTTTTGTTTTACTGCATTGCCTTCTTCAATAAGACCTGAGACAAAGGTTTTGAAAGCAGACCGCAATTCTTTTAACACACTCAACTTCTGAAGATCTGCACTTGCTCCATCTAAGGCGAAAAGCACATAACTCCGGTTTAGCATGAGCACTTCAAAAAAGGTAAAATAAAAGCTCAACAACTTTTCTTTTGGGCTTTGCATTGCGAACTCTTTTCCCTTGCTGATCAAACCCAAAGCATTGTCAAAAAACTGACAGAAAATTTGCCCTTTGACATGATTCAGTGAACCAAAATGCTGGTAAAACTCCGCTTCCGAAATACCCAATTCTTTACAAAATAGATAGACTGATTTCGGCTCCTTCTCCTGCTCTAAAACCGCACTAGAATAGGCATCGAATATTTTTTCTTTTAACTGTTCAGATTTTTTTGCCATGTGTAAAATATTGTCCTCAAAGATATGCTGTTTATTTTTTTATACAAAATGGTAAACACGTTTATTAACTGCTGTTTTCGTGTCATCTTGTCAGATTTTATAGTATGGTATTTTTTTTGTTTTTGGGTGTTCAAAATAAAATGAATTATGAGTACTGGAAAAATTAATGTTGCGGTAGAGAATATCTTCCCGCTAATTAAAAAGTTTTTATACAGCGATCACGAGATCTTTTTAAGAGAGCTGATCTCAAACGCTACGGATGCAACAACCAAATTACAACACCTCAGCAGTCTGGGTGAAATCAAAGGCGACCTAGGCGACCTTACCATCGAAGTGAAAGTCGATAAAAAAGCTAAGAAAATCCACATCATCGATAAAGGAGTAGGAATGTCCCAAGAGGAGGTTCAAAAATACATCAATGAGGTGGCTTTTTCCGGAGCAGAAGAGTTTCTTGAGCAATACAAAGATTCTGCTAAGGACAGCGGCATAATCGGTCATTTTGGTTTGGGCTTTTACTCGGCTTTTATGGTCGCCGAAAAAGTAGAAATCAAAACCCAATCTCACAAAGGGGAACCCGCAGCACATTGGGTGTGTGACGGATCTCCAGAATACAGCTTAGAACCTATTGAAAAAGATTCACGTGGGACAGAAATCATTCTTCATATCGATAAAGACTCCAAGGAGTTTTTGGAAGAAGCACGAATTAGTGAGCTCCTACAGAAGTACAACAAATTCATGCCCATCCCCATTAAGTTTGGGACCAAAGAGGAAACCCTTCCCCTCCCGGAAGGTGCTGCTGAAGATGCGAAACCCGAAACGGTTACCGTGGACAACATCATCAACAACCCCGACCCAGCCTGGACCAAAAAACCAGCAGATCTCAAAGAGGAAAACTACAAATCCTTTTACCGAGAACTCTATCCCATGCAGTTTGAAGAGCCCTTATTCAATATTCACCTGAATGTAGATTACCCCTTTAAATTGACGGGAATTTTGTATTTCCCCAGACTGAACAACGACCTCAACATACAAAAAGATCGGATTCAGTTGTATCAGAATCAAGTTTTCGTAACGGACAATGTAGAAGGAATTGTTCCTGAGTTCTTGACTCTTCTCCGAGGCGTGATTGATTCTCCTGATATTCCACTCAATGTCTCAAGAAGTTACCTTCAAGCTGACGGCGCCGTAAAGAAAATCAGCAACTACATTACACGCAAAGTGGCAGACAAACTCAGCAGCCTCTTTAAAAAAGATCGTAACGCCTTTGAACAAAAATGGAACGACATCAAAGTGGTGATCGAGTATGGGATGCTAAGTGAAGACAAGTTTTTTGACAAAGCAGAAAATTTTGCCTTATTTCCAACTACCGAAGGCGAATATTTCACCTTCGAAGAACTTAAGGAAGCAGTTAAAAATACGCAGACGGATAAGGATGATAAATTGATCCTTCTTTATGCATCCGATGCAGAGGCGCAACACAGCTATATCGAACAAGCTAAAAACAAAGACTATAAAGTGCTCTTACTGGATTCGCCAATCATCAGCCATTTGATCCAAAAACTGGAAGGCAGTAAGGAAAACATTTCCTTTGCCCGAGTGGATGGCGATACGATCGAAAACCTAATAAAAAAGGAAGAAACGTCCGTATCCAAATTGACAGACGATGAAAAAGAAACTCTAAAACCTATAATTGAGGAGGTGGTTAAAGAAGGAGGCTATACCGTTCAACTGGAACCTCTGGACAGCAGCAGTCTCCCCTTTGTACTTACCCAACCTGAATTTATGCGTCGCATGAAAGAAATGCAACAAACAGGCGGCGGAGGAATGATGGGTGCTATGCCCGACATGTACAACCTGGTGGTCAACACCAACCACGAACTGGTGGGTCAAATTCTCAACACCAAAACCCAAAAGAAAAAAGAACGCTTGATACAACAAGCATTGGATCTCGCCAAACTTTCACAAAACCTGTTGAAAGGAGAAGCTTTGACCCAATTTATCCAACGCAGTGTGGATTTGATCAAATAATGAAATGCCGCCTTCGGGCGGTTTTTTTTTATTGAATAGTCTTTATTTGTAGTATGCTTAAACCTTTAGTCCTTCCCAGCGACGGAACCCCAACAGATTTTCCAGGGGCCCGACTGCGGTATTTCGATTCCTTTTTTACTGAAAAAGAAGCCGAAGCACATTTTAATCAACTGCTCAAAGAAACCCCTTGGCAGCAAGATCCCATCACGGTTTTTGGGAAAACCTATGCCCAACCCAGGCTCACCGCCCTGTATGCAAACAACAGTTTGCCGTATTCCTATTCTGGAATAACCATGCATCCGTATCAGATGCCCCCCTTACTTTCCCAAATCCAAGAGCGTATTCATCAAGTTTGTGATACCCAATTTACCACCGTACTTCTAAACCACTACCGAGATGGAAAAGACAGTAACGGCTGGCATGCAGACAACGAAAAAGAATTAGGTAAAAACCCCGTTATTGCTTCGGTGAGTTTTGGCGCAGAACGCTTTTTTCATCTGAAACATCGGGAACAAAAGGAGCTGCGTCTAAAAATACTTTTAAAAAAAGGAAGTCTCTTACTGATGGAAGGGGAAACTCAAACGCATTGGCTGCATCAAATAGCAAAAACTGCGCGACCTCTGGGGTCACGGATTAACTTAACATTTCGTAAAATCATTTAAAAACTTCATCCAGCAAATGTGCCAGACGAAGTCCTGCCTTGTGTAACTGAAGGCGAACGCTATCAAAATTTTGGTACCGATACCGATATCCTAGATTGGTGTTTTCGGGAAGTTCTTGATACACCTTCTTGGTCAACTCATGAATTTCTGCTACCCAAACCAAGAGTGACCCCGACACAATTTGCGCCTTTTGAGCTGGGGAAAGCACGGTTAAATTTTGTGCCAACTCGGTATAGCTCAATTGACTGCTATCGATCATATCACTATCCCAAAGTCGATGAAGATTCGAACGCTTCCCAAACCATTTAATCGACACTTCATTTCCGCCTCGGTCTTCTTTTTTAGCCAGATGCATAGGCTGGTGAAGGTCTCCAATGAAATGAACCAAAAGCTTGAGATGAAACTGACGCTCCGCCTTAGAAGCCTTTTTGTTTTTTAAAACAGCGATACATTTTTCAATGGCTTGGACTAGATCACCCTTTGGGTTTTTCTCGCTGGCGTTGTAGGTTTCGTTTAAGTTAAGGTTGGCATAATGCCAAGGACCGTAAGCGCGGTATCGGTCGTCTGATTTGATGTCATCTGCATAATTGGAAACATAAGCCAGAGAAACTCCATCGAGTAAACGATCGATCGCCTTAGCTGTTTTTTTTGAAATGTGTTGTGCGGCTATTTCCCCCACCACACGGTGCCCTGTGGCGCCCCAGTCCTCATTCGGCACAGAAGGGTTGCTAAAAAGAAAAGGAAGTATAAAAATAAACTTCAACATAACGATTTTGAGTATAAAATTAAACCTTATTCTTTAAAAAGGGTCTTAGTAAAGATTCGTATTTTTGAGTTCCAAAAAAAAAAAACAAATAAATTGCTTTTGCAAAATCAAAGCCTTGCCCTCTTTCTCTTTATATTATTGAATGGTACACTTGCCCTAGCACAAGAGGAGAAGGAGTTTCTAGTTCCTACCACAGAATCAGAATTACGCATAGACGGCGTGGGCGATGAAATAGAATGGAATGCGAGCGTGTGGCAATCTGATTTTTGGATGTGGCGTCCTGCAGACAGTCTTCAGGCGACCAAACAAACTCGTTTTAAATTTTTAAGAAACGAAAAAAATCTCTTTATTTTGGTTGAGTCTGATGCGGATGGCACTGACTTTACTACCCCCAATTTAAAACGTGACTTCAGCACCTATCCAACGGATTACCTGACCTTACTTTTCGATACGTTTAGCGATGCCACCAATGCATTTTCGTTTGCGACCAATCCCATAGGACTCAAAGCGGATGGTTTGATTTCTGGAGGCAATCAAAACTTCAGAACCGATCGCAATTACGCCTGGGATACCAAATGGACCGTTGCTACAAAAATCACAGAAGAACGTTTTACGGCAGAAATCAAAATCCCCTTTAGTGCTTTTTTCTACGACAATTCACAAACTTCCTGGCGCTTTAACCTCTATCGAGGAAATACCCAAATCAACGAGACGAGTTCTTGGATACGCACCCCATTAAACCAAACCATTGGAAACTTGGGCTTTATGGGGAAAATGGTTTTTGAAACCCCTTTAAAAAAAGCGCGTAATCCTATTGCACTAATTCCCTATGTGAGTGGTGCGACACAAAAAGACTTTGTAGAAGGCACTTCAGGATCCAACACTTCAGTAGGAGGAGATGCGAAAATCCCTATTGGAAATGCGCTCAATCTCGATTTGACCTACAATCCCGATTTTTCGCAAGTGGAAGTCGATGATCAGGTGGTGAACCTGACCCGTTTTGCTATCTCACTTCCAGAAAAACGACAATTTTTTACACAAAATGACGATCTCTTTAAAGACTTTGGAGCCAACAGAGATGTCATTCCCTTTTTCTCTCGAAGAATTGGAGTGGCTGAAGATTTGGAAGGTAATACAATCGAAAATAAAATCATCGCCGGGGCGCGATTGAGTGGGAAATTGAATTCCAATCTTCGTCTGGGCTTCCTCAATATCTTAACGGATGCCGATATCAAAAATGAGATCCCCTCCAATCTCAATACCGTTTTTACCTTACGACAAAAAGTCTTCGACCGCTCCAATGTCAGTTTCTTTTTTATCGACCGAAGAACGATGGAAGAATACGACTTTATCGAGGACGAGGCGAGTAAAAACAGTGTTACTGGAATCGAATACAATCTGGCGACTTCAGACAGCAAGTGGGCGGGCCGCGTCTTTTTCCACAAATCCTTTACGGAAGGGCTAAACGATGACGACCAAATTGTAGGGATGCGCTTACAACGCAATACGCTACGCCACCGTGTATCGATGGAGTTCATCCATGGAGGAGAAGATTTTCGATCGGATCTCGGGTTTTTTCGACGTACAGGTTTTGTAAAAGTTTCACCCCAATACACTTACAGTATTTATCCCAAAAATCCGAAAGTAAACAGTTATAGCTTTAGTCAACGCAGCTTTCTGTTTTTTGATCCGGCAAGAAATTATTTGGCCACAGACCGTGTGTTTAGCAATTCCATTAGAAAAAGTTATTTAAACACCAGCAGTCTGTCCTTGGATTATACGAATCGGTATGTGTATTTGACCTCGAGTTTTGATCCCACTCGAAGTTCAGACGGTGTGGAACTTCCTGAAAATACGAGTTACACCTACGGAGACCTTGAAATTAGCTACCGTTCGGACCAACGGAAACGCTTTAACTTGGATACCAAGGTGACCTATGGAACCTTTTACAACGGAACCAAATTTACCGTAGAAAATGAAATCAATTGGAGGAAACAACCCATAGTCAATGCGAGCATGATCGTCAACTTTAATGCTATTGAACTTCCAAAACCCTACGCTTCTAGAAATCTTTGGCTGGTGAGCCCCAAGGTGGATTTTACGTTTACCAAAACCCTCACTTGGACTACATTTGTACAATACAACTCACAGGGTGAAAATTTAGGGGTAAACTCCAGAATGCAATGGCGCTTTGCTCCGCTTTCCGATTTATTTATTGTTTACAATGATAATTACATCAGCACAGACAATTTTTCGCCAAGATATCGTAGTTTTAACCTCAAATTGACGTATTGGCTAAATATTTAACAATGGTACGATTTCAAAATATACTATCCCTACTGTTCGTGGGGATCGTACTAAGCTCATGTAACCCTACCCCTAAAGAAGCATCGGGTGACCTGATGGTAGTGAAGGGCAGTGTGGAAGGTTTACGCAAAGGGACGCTCTTCCTTCAGAAAATTCAAGACACAATGTTGATCAATGTAGATTCTACAGTGGTCCAGGGAACCCCGAAATTTGAATTTCAAACTCCTTTGGAGACCGCAGAAGTTTTTTACCTCTATTTGGATAAAGAAGACGGAGACAGCCTGAACGACCGGATCTTGTTTTTTGGTGAAAAGGGCACAATTGAAATCAATACCCTACTAAAAACCTTTGAAAGCAGTGCAAAAATAACGGGATCTAAAAATCAAGAACTCCTCCAAGAATATCAGTTTTACAGTAGAAAATTCAACGAACAAAACTTGGAATTGGTCAAGGATATGTACCAGGCGCAAGCGGACGGAAATACACTGCGATCGGACAGTCTGGAACAAAAAATTAAGAACCTTTTAAAAAGAAGGTATCTCTACACCATCAACTTTGCTGCAAATAACACGAATGAAAACATCGCGCCTTATTTGGCATTAACACAGGTATTTGATGCGAATTTATCGCTACTGGATTCCATCGCAGTAAAGATGACTCCCGAAGTGCAAGCCTCTAAATACGGGAAAGAGTTTTTGAGTTTTCTTGAAAAAAGACGAGAAAGCGAAAGAGAAAATTAAAGTGCTGCAGATTTCTTTAGCAAAGAGGACATTACTTTTTTGCGTTCTTTTGCGATTGTTTGAAACTGTCCCTTCTTGTCCTCTCCCTTTACTGCATTTATTTTCATCATCAATTCGTCAAAAGCATGGATTGCATCCTCAATTAATTTTTCACTTTTAGCTAAATCACCGTCGGGATTCGATAACTCCCAAAGATAAATCTCCTCGATAAGGTCTCCGATATCGTTGTTGATTTCCTTTTTTAGCAATTTGATACTTGACATAGCTTTTTTTTATAAATATAATTGAAGATAAATATTTTTTTATACGAAAACCAAAAAAGTGATTTTTTTTATCCGGAATAACTCACATAGTTTCGTGGGGTCTCATATAGGGTAACTTCCAGCGTATGTTCTGGATTCAGGTGAGGCTTTAAGGAATTGTAGATTACAACCACCATGTTTTCTGCTGTGGGAATTAGATCGAAAAACTCGGCTACTTCTTCATTCAAGTTTTTGTGATCCATCTTATCCTCCACCTCGTTTTTGATCAAGTCTTTTAAAATTTTCATATCCATGACGTAGCCCGTTTCGGGATCTATGTCCCCAGTGACGTGAACAATCAATTCGTAATTGTGTCCGTGATAATGCGGATTGGAGCACTTTCCAAAAAGTGCCTCGTTTTGCGCGTCGGACCAGTCCTTTCGATACAACCGATGTGCGGCGTTAAAATGAGCTTTTCTACTGACGGTTACTTTCATCTGTTTCTATTTATTGTTTTTAAAAAAAGTCCTACTTCGACTTTGTTTAGCCTACTCGTGGTACATCCAAATTACCCTACTGCTGTAACTACAAAAAATAAGGGAGGTTTCATTTTATACTATTTATGTGCTTGTAAAAACGGTCGAAGATAATTTTAAACCAAACCGTAAATTCCTCTGGAGTTTCCTGAAGAGCTTGGGCTATTGCCTCTAACGGCATCCATTTCCAAGCTGCTACTTCCTCTGGGTTGATCTCTGGAGCTTCTTCGTAATGTCCCAAGAGCACATGATCCAATTCGTGTTCCGTCAATCCATTGTCAAAAGGGGCTTTGTAAATAAAACTGAACAAAGCCTCTAGCGAAGTACTAAACCCCATCTCTTCTTGCAGGCGGCGTTTTCCGGCCTCTAGGTTGCCTTCCCCTTCCCGTTGGTGGCTGCAGCAGGTGTTGGTCCACAGACCCGGAGAATGGTATTTGTGCAAAGCGCGCTGTTGCAACATCAGTTCTCCTTTTTCATTTAAAATAAAAACGGAAAAAGCACGGTGCAAAACTGCTTTTTCGTGGGCTTCCATTTTGGGCATGGTGCCCACAGGATTGTCCTCAGTATCTACCAAGACTACTTTTTCTTCTTTCATGCGATTCAAAATTACCTATAATTTTTGCAAAAACCTATTGTGGTTCGTTTCGCTTGGGAGATTATTTGGAGTATTTTTGTCCAAATTTCAATCATGGGATTTTTAGAGGAAATCAAAAGACGGCGTACCTTTGGGATCATCTCCCACCCCGATGCGGGAAAAACCACCCTGACGGAGAAACTCCTCCTTTTTGGGGGTGCCATCCAAGAAGCAGGAGCGGTCAAGTCCAACAAGATTAAAAAAACTGCGACCAGCGACTTTATGGAAATCGAACGCCAACGTGGGATTTCCGTAGCTACCTCGGTGTTGGCTTTTGTTTACAAAGACAAAAAGATCAACATCTTAGACACCCCTGGGCACAAGGATTTTGCGGAAGACACCTTTCGCACCCTTACCGCCGTAGACAGTGTGATTGTAGTGATAGACGTAGCCAAAGGAGTGGAAGAACAAACCGAAAAACTGGTGGAGGTCTGCCGGATGCGGAACATTCCCATGATCGTCTTTATCAACAAACTGGACCGTGAGGGGAAAGACGCCTTTGACCTTCTGGACGAAGTGGAACAGAAACTGGGACTGACCGTAACCCCACTCTCGCTTCCCATAGGGATGGGCTATGACTTTAAAGGGATTTACAACCTTTGGGAGCGCAACATCCAACTCTTTCAGGATGAGCAAAAACAAACCATCGGAAAAAAAATCACCTTTGAGCAGGTGGACGATCCGGAGTTGGAAGCCGCTATCGGTAGTGCACGGCTCAACACATTAAAAGAAGAATTGGAACTCGTGGAGGGTGTGTATCCCCCCTTTGACCAACGTGCCTATTTGGAAGGAAAACTGCAGCCCGTCCTGTTTGGCTCTGCCTTAAATAATTTTGGGGTAGAAGAACTACTGAACTGCTTTATTGATATCGCTCCCGAACCGCTGCCCAAAACCTCGGAAGAGCGCCTAATCCAACCCGAGGAAAAACAATTCAGCGGTTTCGTTTTTAAGATTCACGCCAATATGGACCCCAACCACCGCGACCGCTTGGCGTTTGTCAAAATCGTCTCAGGTACCTTTGAACGCAACACGCCTTACCTCCACGTACGCCACAATAAAAAATTAAAGTTTTCCTCTCCCAACGCCTTTTTTGCTGAGAAAAAAGAGATTGTGGATGTGTCCTACCCCGGAGATATTGTAGGACTACACGATACCGGGAACTTTAAAATTGGCGATACCCTGACCAGCGGAGAGCTACTCCAGTTTAAAGGAATTCCGAGCTTTTCCCCAGAACACTTCCGCTACATCAATAACAAAGACCCCATGAAAGCCAAACAATTGGCCAAAGGCATTGACCAACTGATGGACGAAGGGGTGGCCCAGTTGTTTACGCTCAACCTCAACGGACTCAAGGTCATTGGTACCGTGGGTGCTCTGCAGTTTGAAGTCATTCAATACCGCTTGCTCCACGAATACGGTGCCCAATGTTCCTTTGAAAACCTGAATGTCCACAAAGCGTGCTGGATAGAAGGTGATGAAAAATCCACCCTCTTCCAAGACTTTAAACGGATCAAACAAAAGTTTTTGGCTCAAGACAAAAGCGACCAACTGGTCTTTCTAGCAGACTCTGCCTTTTCCCTGCAAATGGCTCAAGAACAATACAAGGAACTTCAGTTTCATTTTACCTCAGAGTTTTAAGAGCTTAGGCGTTTCCTTTTTTTTGTTAACTTCGTAAAAGACAACACCCAAATCTGTCTTTATCATGACACGCCTACAGTACCTCACTACGGAACATAAAAACCATACTGCTACCAAAGCCTGTTTTGCTTTTGGGAAGGAAGATTTTGATTTAAACAAAACAAAAAACGCAACATTAATTGCTTGTAGTAAAAAAAAGGTAATTCCAAATAGATTACCACACAGTTTGGCTACGCTTTTATTAAATAATGGTACCGATATCCGCTTCATTCAGGAACTATTAGGACATAAATTAAGTAAGACAACCGAACGATATACTCGTATTCCAAACCGAAAATTGGAACCTTTTAAAAGACCTATTGATCGAAATATTAAAAAAACGCTGATAATCAACACATTAAAAACAAATTAATAAAAAATGATATAACGAAACTATCGGAACCTAGTTCTGATATACACTAGTTGTGCTTAATTATGACGAACACCTAACAATTATGACAAAAGGATATAATAAGGCAGATGCTTTTGATAAACTATATTGGGTTCTAGAAAAGGAAGAAGTAAAAAATCGAGCTTGTGTTTTTTTGAGTCATAAAAAAGAAGATAAGCCTGCTTGTAGAAAAATTGCAGAATATCTATCAAAAGCTGGAATAGATTATTATCTAGATGAAGAAGATAGAAACCTTCAACAAGCTGTTGGTTCTGGTGACGCTCATAAGATAACTGAAAGTATTAAAAAAGGTATAACAGAAAGTAGTCATATGCTTGTTGTAGTTTCCGAAAAAACATATAAATCACAATGGGTTCCTTTTGAAGTAGGTTATGGACATTCTTCATTAGTTGATGGCACAAATGATAAACTCAAACTTTCCATACTAACGTTAAAAGACCTTTCAGAAAAAGACTTACCAACATTTATGCAAGTTGGAAATATTGTAAGAGGAACAAAATCTTTAAATCAATATATTTCTAAAATATCTAATAAACTTGAAAAATCTATGATTAACGAAACGAGATTATTTTCACACTCGCAGAGTAATCACCCATTAGATAATGTTTTAAATTGGCAATTATAATGAATTTGACAAAACATAAAGTATTTATCAGTTATCATCACGCCAACGACCAATGGTATAAAAATGAACTTTTAAGATTAAACAGTTTACATAATATTTTCATTGATGGTTCTGTAGATACAGGAGATATTGATGATAGATTAGACAATGAAACTATAAGACAAATAATTAGAGATAATTACTTAAAAGACAGTACAGTAACTATTTTACTTGTTGGAACTGAAACTAAAAACAGAAAACACATTGATTGGGAATTAAAATCCAGTATGATAAATGGTTCAGTGAATAAAAAATCTGGAATTCTTGTTATCAATTTACCAAGTACTGGCTGTACTTATTATACTGCAACTCATTCAAGGGAAAAAGAAATTGTTCATCCAGAAAATAAATCTTGGACATCAATTGATACAAGAGCTGAATATGAAAGGAGATACCCTTATTTGCCTGCAAGAATAATAGATAATCTCTTAAAATCAGAAGCTAAAATCTCGGTAGTTAATTGGAATGAACTTAATATCGAAAAACTTAGGTTTTTGATTCACGCGACATTTGAAGATAAAGGAAACTGTGAATATGATTTAAGTAGAACAATGAAAAGGAACAACTCATAATATTAAACATCTATGGCAATAGCAAAATTATCAGAAACAAAATTTAAAATAAATCTTGGTTTTTTAGAATTAGAAACAACTTGGGAGATTGACGAGCTACAAAAGAATGCAGCTTGGGAAATGTACGTTGAATTAGCTACTAGAACAACAACCGCTGAGTTAAAAGAAAATGATGGACTCTTAAGAGAAGCTTTAACCTCATTAAATTCATTGTTTGCTACAACAAGAGAACTACTTAAAAGATGTGGACCGCATATTGCCACACCTGGAAATCCTGAAGATACAACACTTGGACATCTTGCTGTTAACATTTTAAATAAAGTATTACGTCCTTTATTAGCCAAATGGCATCCGTTATTATTGGACTGGGAACAGCAGAAACCAATTGATAAAACAACAAAACAACACGAATTAGAATGGGAATACAATAAAGAATTGAGAGAAGCTATAAATGAAATAAGAATGCAGTTAATTGAATATGCAAACGTATTAGGAACTGTATCAGGAGTGGCTAATTTAATAGAAAATAACTAAGCACAACAATGGCTATAAGTAATTGCTTGTTCTCGCCTACTTCTGAAAATCCTTGTTTCGACAGGCTCAACAACAGCGGATTTTCAGTTTGGTGTGTTCCGCCAGAGGCGGATAAGTGCTAAACCAAGCAACTACTCATAGCCGAGACCCATATGAAAAAAATATTTCTTCTACTTCTCACACTAGTCCTTTTAGGTTGTAACCAACAAGAAGCGGATGTCTATCTTTTTTCCTTTTTTAAAGGAAATGGAGAGGATGGCTTGCATTTAGCCGCCAGTAAAGACGGTTTCAGTTGGGAGGCGCTGAACAACAACCAGTCCTTCTTAAAACCCCAAGTGGGCAAAGACAAACTTATGCGAGATCCTTGTATTATTAAAGGTGGTGACGGAAAATTCCATATGGTATGGACCGTAAGTTGGAATGAAAAGGGGATTGGCTATGCAAATTCAACAGATTTGATTCATTGGTCGGAACAAAAATACCTTCCAGTCATGGAGCACGAAACCGAGGCGAGAAATTGCTGGGCTCCTGAATTGTTCTATGATACCGACTCCAAAACGTATATACTCTTTTGGGCAACAACACTACCCGGCAGATTTCCAGAGACAGATACTTTAGGAGACGACGGATACAATCACAGAATGTACGCTACTACCACAAAAGATTTTATTGATTTTAGCGAAACCAAACTCTTCTATGAACCTGGCTTTAATGTCATCGATGCAACGATACTGAAAACGAAAGACGCCTATCGGATGTTTATCAAAGACGAGACCCTGCTTCCTGAACCCAAAAAAAATATACGAATTGCAACGAGTGACAAGCTGCAAACCCAGTGGAGTCCTCCCTCGGAACCCATCACCCAAAATTGGGTAGAAGGACCCACCGTTATGCAATTTAATAACCAATGGATTGTCTATTTTGATCGCTATACCGAAGGAAAAATGGGAGCTGTACGTTCTTCTGATTTAAAAACTTGGACCGACATTTCTGATCAAATTCAATTCCCTGAAGGAACTCGGCATGGAACAATTTTTAAAGTCAAAGAAAGCCTCTACAACAAGATCAAATCCCAGAATAAGAAGTAGTAAAACTAAAAACCCTCCAAAAGGAGGGTTTTTATATTAGGCTTCGCCGGCCGGTCCAAAATTGAGTGGAATCGGCGGAGGCTCGTTAGTTTCTATAGTTCCATTTGTGTTTTCGAAACGTTGGATGTTGTCTGCCAAAGCTTTTTTAAAACGTTTGGCGTGTTCGGGGGTCAAAATCACACGTGACTTTACCCGTGCCTTGGGCGCACCCGGCATGACGGTAATAAAATCTACGATAAACTCGGACGCCGAATGGTTGATGATGGCCAAATTGGAGTACACTCCGTCGGCTGTCTGTTCATCAATGGCAATATCCAATTGCTTCTGCTTGGGGGCTTTTTTCTCACTCATGGTTTTAGAAACTGATTTCCTCTTCTTTATCAATCAAAAGACTGTTGTACTCTTCTTTCGAACCTACAATGATGTCGTTGTACACTCGAAGTCCGGTACCTGCAGGAATCTTGTGTCCTACGATAACATTCTCTTTCAAGCCTTCTAGGAAATCTACTTTTCCATTTACGGCTGCTTCGTTCAATACTTTTGTGGTTTCCTGGAAGGAAGCCGCAGAAATAAAGGACTTGGTCTGAAGTGAGGCTCGGGTAATCCCTTGCAATTCAGGCTTCGCAGTAGCCGGTGCTGCTTCTCGAGCAACAACCAAGGCTTTGTCTTCGCGTTTCAGCAATGAATTTTCGTCGCGCAACTGTCGAGAAGTAATAATTTGACCTTGCTTCAGATTTTCAGAATCGCCCACTTCTTCCACAATTTTCATTCCGAATAAAGCGTCGTTTTCTTTCATAAAGTCATAACGGAAGACCAACTGGTTTTCTAGGAAAATAGAATCTCCTGGATCTAGGATACGAACTTTACGCATCATCTGACGAACTACCACTTCAAAGTGCTTGTCGTTGATTTTCACCCCTTGCAGTCGGTATACCTCTTGAATTTCATTCACTAGGTATTGCTGAACGGCAGAAGGCCCTTTGATGTTTAGAATGTCCGATGGCGTAGTCGATCCGTCTGACAACGGCATTCCTGCCTTGACAAAATCGTTCTCCTGTACCAAAATTTGATTGGAAAGTTTGACCAAATATTTCTTGATGTCTCCAAACTTGGACTCTACAATAATCTCGCGATTTCCTCTTTTGATTTTACCAAAAGAAACTACCCCGTCGATTTCAGAGACTACGGCTGGATTGGAAGGATTTCGCGCTTCGAACAATTCTGTCACACGTGGTAAACCTCCTGTAATATCCCCAGACTTGGCAGATTTACGTGGAATTTTCACTAGGATTTTTCCTTCTTCAATCTGATCTCCCTCGTTGACAATCAGGTGCGCTCCTACAGGTAAGTTGTACGATCGCAACACATTTCCTTTCTTATCTGCAATGGACAAGGTCGGAATGAGTTTTTTGTTTCTAGATTCCGAAATCACTTTTTCTTGGAAACCGGTTTGTTCGTCGATTTCAACCTGATAGGTCATCCCTTGTTCAATATTTTCAAACACGATTTTACCTGTAAACTCAGAAACAATCACCCCGTTAAACGGATCCCATTGACACACTGCAGTTCCTTTTTTAACTTTCGCTCCATTTTTAATATGGAGAGAAGAACCATAAGGAATGTTGTTGGTACTTAGGACACTTTTGGTTTTGGCATCTAAAATTTTAATCTCTGTTGTTCTAGAAATCACAATCTCAGCATCATTGCCTTCAGCGTCTTTCCCTTTAACTGTTTTTAAATCTTCAATTTCTGCAACTCCATCAAACTTAGTGACGAGTTTGTTTTCTTCAGAGATGTTTCCTGCAACTCCACCAACGTGGAATGTTCTCAAGGTCAGCTGTGTTCCAGGCTCTCCAATAGACTGCGCTGCAATCACCCCTACGGCTTCACCACGCTGAACCATTTTACCGGTGGCAAGGTTTCTACCGTAACATTTTGCACAGATTCCGTGCTGGGCTGCACAAGTCAATGGGGAACGCACTTCTACAGATTCTATAGGTGTATCTTTTATTTGAGCCACATGTGCTTCCTTGACTTCTTCCCCCGAAGCAATGATTACCTCATTGGTTCGTGGATTTACAATATCGTGGAGGGTGACACGTCCTAAAATACGTTCTCCTAAGGTTTCTACAACCTCTTCGTTTTTCTTCAGAGGTTTGACTTCTACTCCGCGTAGGGTTTCACAATCTTCGATGTTGACTATCACATCTTGAGATACATCGTGAAGACGACGCGTAAGATATCCCGCATCCGCTGTTTTTAAGGCGGTATCGGCGAGTCCTTTTCGCGCTCCGTGAGTAGAAATAAAGTACTCTAAAATGGAAAGTCCTTCTTTAAAGTTGGAAAGAATCGGATTTTCGATAATCTCTCCTCCTCCTACGTTGGATTTTTTGGGTTTTGCCATCAGTCCACGCATACCGGTCAACTGACGGATTTGTTCTTTAGAACCCCGAGCCCCAGAATCCAACATCATATACACCGAGTTGAATCCTTGTTGGTCTTCGCTAATTCGCTTCATTGCCAATTCGGTCAATTTCGCATTCGTAGAAGTCCAAATATCAATCACCTGATTGTATCGCTCGTTATTGGTGATCAGACCCATGTTGTAGTTTCCGATAACCCCATCGACTTGACCATTGGCCTCGTCAATCATCGTTAATTTTTCGGGTGGAATTATGATGTCCCCTAAACTGAAGGAAAGTCCTCCTTTAAAGGCAAATCCATATCCCATCTCTTTGATCTTATCCAAGAATGCTGCCGTTTCGGGGACGCTCGTTACTTTGAGTACGTCTCCAATAATTTCTCGCAAGTTTTTCTTAGTCAAAACCACATTAAAGAATCCTGCGGCTTCTGGAACAACTTCATTGAACAGAACACGTCCTACAGTCGTATCGATAATTTGATATTCCAGCGCTCCTTCCTCGTTGAGTACCTTCGTTCTGATTTTGATCATCGCGTTGAGTTCCACACGCTTTTCATTGTACGCAATGTGTACTTCTTCAACCGAATAGAACGTCAAGCCTTCGCCTTTTACTTTCAGTTTTGGAGTTGACATTCGGGCTTTGGTCATGTAGTACAGACCCAAGACCATGTCTTGAGAAGGTACGGTAATCGGGGAACCATTTGCTGGGTTTAGAATACTGTGTGATGCCAACATTAAAAGTTGTGATTCTAAGATAGCCTCTGGTCCTAAAGGCAAGTGAACTGCCATTTGATCTCCATCAAAATCCGCGTTAAATGCTGTACATACTAGCGGATGCAATTGGATCGCTTTTCCCTCGATGAGTTTAGGTTGGAACGCTTGAATTCCCAAACGGTGTAGTGTAGGGGCACGGTTCAAAAGTACCGGATGTCCTTTCAACACATTTTCCAAGATATCCCAAACTACGGGTTCTTTACGATCGATAATCTTTTTTGCAGATTTTACCGTTTTGACAATTCCTCTTTCAATAATCTTACGGATTATGAACGGTTTGTACAACTCAGCGGCCATGTCTTTCGGCAATCCACATTCAAATAATTTTAATTCGGGTCCTACAACAATTACTGAACGTGCAGAATAGTCAACACGTTTCCCCAATAAGTTTTGACGAAAACGTCCCTGCTTCCCTTTTAGGGAATCTGATAAAGATTTTAAAGGACGGTTGGAATCGGTTTTTACAGCAGAAGCTTTACGCGTGTTGTCGAATAGGGAATCTACGGACTCTTGTAGCATTCGCTTTTCGTTTCGCAAGATCACTTCAGGTGCTTTAATCTCCACCAAACGCTTTAAACGGTTGTTTCGAATAATTACTCTTCGGTACAAATCATTTAAATCTGACGTTGCAAAACGACCTCCATCTAGGGGTACCAAAGGGCGTAATTCGGGTGGGATAACTGGAACCACCTTCATAATCATCCACTCAGGGAGATTTTCTCCGCGTTCGTTGGCATCTCGGAAGGCCTCTACGACTTGCAATCGCTTTAAGGCTTCTGTTTTACGTTGTTTCGACGTTTCATTATTTGCTTTGTGACGCAATTCATATGAAAGGGCTTCCAAATCAATACGAGAGAGTAGTTCAATCAAACATTCTGCTCCCATTTTTGCAATAAACTTATCTGGATCGCTGTCTTCTAAATATTGATTTTCTACAGGGATCTGCTCCATGACATTGAGGTATTCTTCCTCGGTCAAAAAGTCCATAGACTGTAATGGTTCCCCTTCTTCGTTTTTAGCAATCCCAGGTTGAATAACTACATAGCGCTCGTAATAAATGATCATATCGAGCTTCTTGGAGGGAAGTCCAAGTAGATATCCAATTTTGTTTGGAAGCGAACGGAAGTACCAGATGTGTGCTACGGGCACTACCAAGTTGATGTGTCCCACGCGGTCTCTACGTACTTTCTTCTCGGTCACCTCTACCCCACAGCGGTCACAAACGATTCCTTTATAGCGGATTCTTTTGTATTTTCCACAAGCACATTCGTAGTCTTTGACTGGGCCAAAGATACGCTCACAGAAAAGTCCGTCCCGTTCCGGTTTATGGGTACGGTAGTTGATCGTCTCGGGTTTTAAAACTTCTCCACGAGAATTTCCAAGGATAATCTCTGGCGAGGCTAAACCAATTGAGATTTTATTGAATTTTTTTTGCGTAATGATTTCGTTATTTCTAGCCATAGCTAACTGTCGTCTTTTTAAAAATTATTCTTCCAATCGAATGTCAAGTCCTAATCCCTTCAGTTCGTGCATCAGTACGTTGAAGGATTCGGGTAACCCAGGTTCCGGCAAGGTATCGCCTTTCACAATGGCCTCATAGGTTTTTGCTCGTCCTATGACATCATCGGATTTCACGGTCAAAATTTCTTGTAGGGTACTGGAAGCTCCATAGGCTTCAAGTGCCCATACTTCCATTTCTCCAAAACGCTGACCTCCAAACTGCGCTTTCCCTCCTAGAGGCTGTTGCGTAATTAGTGAGTACGGTCCAATAGAGCGCGAGTGCATTTTATCATCAACCATATGCCCTAATTTCAACATATAAATTACGCCTACCGTAGCGGGTTGGTCAAAACGCTCTCCTGTACCTCCGTCATACAAATAGGTATGTCCATACTGAGGTACTTTTGCTTTTTCAGTCAATGCATTGATCTGATCGATAGAAGCTCCGTCAAAAATAGGAGTTGCGTATTTCTCCCCTAAGTTTTGACCTGCCCATCCTAAAACGGTTTCGTAAATCTGACCAATGTTCATTCGCGAGGGTACCCCTAGTGGATTCAATACGATATCTACAGGTGTCCCGTCTTCCAAGAAAGGCATTTCTTCCTCACGGACAATTCGGGCTACAATCCCTTTGTTTCCGTGACGTCCTGCCATCTTATCTCCTACTTTCAGCTTGCGCTTTTTCGCAATATAGATTTTTGCTAATTTTTTGATTCCTGCAGGAAGTTCGTCTCCCACACTGATCGTAAATTTCTCACGACGCAGGGCTCCTTGAAGATCGTTTTCTTTGATTTTATAATTGTGAATCAAATCTGCAATCAACTCGTTGGTTTCCTTAGAAGTCGTCCAAGTACTCTTTGCTAAGTGGGTATAATCTTCCACCCCAGAGAGTAGCTTCAAAGTGTATTTCTTTCCTTTTGGAAGAATTTCTTCGCCTAGGTCGTTGGTGATTCCTTGACAGGTTTTTCCATTGACTATCGAAAAGAGTTTTTCAACTACAACGGCTTTTAACTCGTCAAATTTTACATCATACGCATCTTCTAGTGCCTCCAATTCTTGTTTGTCTTGGTTGCGTTTGCGTTTGTCTTTTAATGAACGGGTAAAAAGTTTTTTGTCTATCACTACCCCACGAAGAGATGGCGGTGCTTTTAATGAAGCATCTTTAACATCTCCCGCTTTGTCTCCAAAAATGGCGCGTAGTAATTTTTCTTCTGGAGTAGGATCAGATTCTCCTTTTGGAGTAATTTTTCCGATCAAAATATCCCCAGGATTAACTTCCGCACCAATACGGATCATTCCGTTTTCATCCAAATCTTTGGTAGCCTCTTCGCTTACGTTGGGGATGTCGTTCGTTAACTCTTCCGTACCTAACTTCGTATCGCGAACATCCAAAGAATATTCATCGATATGGATGGAGGTAAAGATATCTTGTCGAACTACTTTCTCAGAGATTACAATCGCATCCTCAAAGTTATACCCTTTCCAAGGCATAAAGGCCACTTTCATGTTTCGTCCTAAAGCCAATTCTCCAGCTTCAGTAGCATACCCTTGGCAAAGGACCTGACCTTTGGATACGCGGTCTCCTTTTTTGACAATGGGTTTTAGGTTGATACAGGTTCCTTGATTTGTTTTTCTAAACTTCACCAAGTTGTACGATTTCAAGCTGCCGTCAAAACTCACGAGCTCTTGTTCGTCAGTAAAGTCATAACGGATTGAAATTTTTTCTGCATCGACGTATTCAACAACACCATCGTTTTCCGCATTAATCAGTACACGAGAATCCGAAGCGACTTGCTTTTCCAATCCAGTTCCTACAATGGGAGACTCGGGACGTAAAAGCGGTACCGCTTGGCGCATCATGTTGGATCCCATCAGGGCACGGTTTGCATCATCGTGTTCCAAAAAGGGAATTAATGAAGCTGAAATCGAAGCGATCTGATTCGGTGCAACGTCTGTATAGTTAATTTGATCTGGACTTACTACAGGGAAATCCGCCTGATCCCGTGCAATGATTTTTTCATCCAGGATCTTACCCGATTTATCAAAATTGATATTGGCTTGGGCAATCAATTGATCCTCTTCTTCCTCGGCACTGAGGTAATGGGTTTCTTTTAAATTGATTTTTCCATTTTCAACTTTTCGGTAAGGAGTTTCAATAAATCCAAGGTTATTTACTTTGGCAAACACTCCTAATGAAGAAATCAATCCAATATTGGGTCCTTCAGGGGTTTCGATGGGACACAACCTTCCGTAGTGGGTGTAGTGTACATCTCGAACCTCAAAACCGGCGCGTTCCCGTGAAAGTCCTCCTGGACCTAAAGCAGACAAACGACGCTTGTGCGTGATTTCTGCCAGCGGGTTGGTTTGATCCATAAACTGAGACAACTGGTTGGTTCCAAAGAAACTGTTGATCACAGAGGATAAAGTTTTGGCATTGATTAAGTCAATGGGAGTAAACACCTCATTGTCCCGAACATTCATTCGTTCGCGAATGGTTCTTGCCATACGTGCCAGACCTACACCAAACTGAGAAGACAACTGCTCACCTACCGTCCGTACACGTCGGTTAGAAAGGTGGTCAATATCGTCAATCTCTGCTTTGGAGTTGATCAGTTCAATCAAATATTTTACAATGGTAATGATGTCTAATTTGGTTAAGACCTGCTTGTCCATTTCAACCTCTAAACCGAGTTTTTTATTCATGCGATAGCGTCCTACCTCACCCAGGTTATAACGCTGGTCCGAGAAAAAGAGCTTGTCTATAATTCCTCGTGCCGTGTCCTCATCTGGTGGTTCCGCATTTCGCAGTTGGCGATAAATGTGCTCTACCGCTTCTTTTTCTGAATTGGTTGGATCTTTTTGTAAGGTGTTGTAGATGATGGCGTAGTCCGACATATGTGCATCTACTTTGTGTAAAAGAATATTTTTTACACTCGCCTCTATGATCTCGTCAATGTGTTCTTTTTCGAGTATGGTATCTCGATCGATGATGATCTCGTTTCGCTCGATGGAGATAACCTCTCCTGTATCTTCATCAACAAAGTCTTCGTGCCACGTTTTTAAGACTCGTGCAGCTAATTTTCTTCCCAAAACGCGCTTCAATCCGGCTTTGGTTACTTTAATTTCTTCTGCAAGGTCAAAGATTTCCAAAATGTCACGGTCGTGCTCAAAACCGATAGCTCGGAATAAAGTTGTAACTGGTAATTTTTTCTTACGGTCAATGTAGGCGTACATCACACTGTTGATGTCTGTTGCAAATTCGATCCAAGACCCTTTAAATGGAATCACACGAGCCGAATATAATTTGGTACCGTTGGCGTGGAAGGATTGACCAAAGAACACCCCTGGAGAGCGGTGCAACTGTGAAACAACAATACGTTCAGCACCGTTAATCACAAAGGTACCACTAGGTGTCATATAAGGAATTGTACCTAAAAAGACATCCTGTACAATGGTTTCAAAGTCTTCGTGTTCCAGGTCGTTACAGTACAGTTTCAAACGTGCCTTGAGCGGGACGGAATAGGTCAGTCCTCGTTCGATACATTCTTGAATAGAGTAGCGTGGAGGATCCACGAAATAATCTAAAAATTCAAGAACAAATTGATTTCTTGTGTCCGAAATAGGAAAGTTTTCTTTAAACGTATTGAAGAGACCTTCAACATTACGTTCGTCAGATTTTGTTTCTAACTGGAAAAAATCCTGAAAGGATTTGATCTGTATATCCAGAAAATCGGGATAGTTGGGAGTGTGTTGTGCTCCTGCGAAGTTGGTTCTTTGGCTCTGTTTACTAGGCATCTAACTGTGTTTTAATGGTCATCATACAAAAGGGGCGGACACTAAAAAGGGATAGGCCTTTGGAAAAAATCCAAAAGCCTAGACCTCTATTGGTATGGATTGAGACTACTTAAGCTCAACCTCGGCACCTGCTTCTTCTAGAGATTTTTGAAGCGCTTCTGCTTCATCTTTAGCAATTCCTTCTTTCAAAGGAGCGGGTGCACCGTCAACTAATTCTTTGGCTTCTTTAAGCCCAAGACCAGTCAATTCTTTTACTAATTTTACTACTGCGAGTTTAGAAGCTCCAGCGGCTTTAAGGATCACGTCAAATTCTGACTTTTCCTCTTCACCTCCACCAGCGGCACCGCCACCAGCAGGTCCAGCAACCGCTACTGCAGCTGCAGCAGGTTCGATTCCGTACTCATCTTTTAAAATATCAGCCAACTCATTGACTTCTTTTACCGTCAAGTTGACCAGTTGTTCTGCGAATTCTTTTAAATCTGCCATGTTACTAATTTTTCTGTTAAAACTTTATTGTGTTATTTCGAGTGCGTACTTTTTTGGATCAGGAATTAACGTTCTGAAAGTGTTTTTAAAATTCCAGAGAGTTTCCCACCTCCTGACTGAAGTGCAGAAACCACGTTTTTGGTTGGGGATTGTAACAAAGTTATAATCTCTCCAATCAATTCATCTTTAGATTTGATCGCTACTAGAGCGTCTAGTTGGTCATCTCCAATATAAATGGCTTCTTCGATAAAGGCACCTTTTAAAATGGGTTTTTCCGACTTTTTTCTAAAGTCCTTGATCACCTTTGCAGGTGCATTTCCCGTTTCGGAAAACATCAACGAGGTATTCCCTTTCAGGATACCTGTCAACTCTCCAAAGTCATGGGTGGAAGCTTCCATAGCTTTGGCGAGTAATGTATTTTTAACCACTTGCAGTTTGATGTTCTGCTTAAAACAAGCCCTTCTCAGGTTGCTTGTTTGTGTTGCATCCAATCCTGCAATATCTGCTAAATAGAGGGTTTTGACTCCTCCTAAAGCTTCTTTAAGGCTTTCTATTGCTTCGTTTTTTTCTTGTCTTGTCATTGCTTGCGTATTGTGCGTTAACCTAGTTTGGTGTCTATGGAAATTCCAGGACTCATCGTACTAGACATAAAAACGCTTTTGACATAAGTTCCTTTTGAAGTAGAAGGTTTTAATTTCATAATGGTTTTCAATAACTCATCTGCGTTTTCAAAAATCTTTTCCGCAGTAAAAGACGCTTTCCCAACGGAAGCGTGTACAATTCCTGTTTTGTCCACTTTAAAATCGATTTTCCCTCCTTTTACATCAGCGACTGCTTTTTTGATGTCCATAGTCACTGTTCCTGTTTTGGGGTTGGGCATCAAGCCACGAGGACCTAATACGCGTCCCAAAGGACCTAGTTTTCCCATTACACTGGGCATGGTGACAATTACGTCAACATCAGTCCAGCCGTCTTTGATTTTCTGAAGGTAGTCATCCAGACCTACATGATCCGCACCGGCTTCTTTAGCCTCTGCTTCTTTATCGGGGGTTACTAGAGCCAGAACGCGGACGTCCTTTCCTGTACCATGAGGTAGAGTAACCACACCACGAACCATTTGATTGGCCTTTTTTGGGTCTACACCCAATCGAATTGCCAAGTCTACGCTCGCATCAAATTTTGTATTGGTAATTTCTTTTACCAAAGCGGAAGCTTCTTGGAGCGTGTAGATTTTTTTAGGATCTACCTTTGCTCGTGCTTCTTTTTGTTTTTTACTTAATCTAGCCATTGCTTTCTATTAATAATTAAAAGGGAGCTTCTCCAGAGATTTTGAAACCCATCGAACGAGCCGTTCCAGCTACCATTTTCATAGCAGATTCTACGGTAAAGGCGTTCAAGTCAGGCATCTTATCTTCTGCGATAAGCTTAACCTGATCCCAAGTGACCGTGGCCACTTTGTTTCGATTGGGCTCTCCAGAACCTTTTTTAGCTTTGGCTGCTTCCATCAGTTGTACGGCCGCTGGCGGAGTCTTGATGACAAATTCAAAGGACTTGTCAACATATACAGTAATCGCTACTGGTAAAACTTTACCAGGTTTATCTTGGGTTCGTGCGTTAAATTGCTTACAAAACTCCATGATATTGACTCCTGCAGATCCGAGCGCGGGTCCAACCGGTGGCGATGGATTCGCAGCACCTCCCCGAACTTGTAGTTTTAAAACTTTACTTACTTCTTTTGCCATTGTCTAATTTAATTTTAAGAGGATGTAGATGTGGAAGCGGCTACACCATCCTAATTTATGTAACATTTATAGTTTTTCTACTTGCATATAACTCAACTCCAGTGGGGTCTTCCGTCCAAAGATTTTGACCATCACTTCGAGTTTGCGTTTTTCTTCATTTACTTTTTCGATAGATCCTGTAAATCCGTTAAATGGACCATCGATTACTTTTACATTTTCACCCATCGTAAAGGGAATCGAAATGTGTTCTGTTGTTAAGGCTAGCTCATCAACTTTCCCGAGCATCCGATTGACTTCTGCTTCACGCATCGGAATAGGTTCTCCCCCTTTTGTCTCTCCTAAAAATCCAATAACATTGGTAACAGACTTAATAATGTGGGGAAGTTCTCCAGATAAATTTGCTTTGATCATAATGTATCCTGGAAAATACGTACGCTCTTTGTTGATTTTTTTTCCGTTTCGAATTTGTACGACTTTTTCGGTAGGTACCAAAATGTCCTCTACTAGATGATCATACCCAAAACGAGTGATCTCGGACATGATATAGTCCTTGATTTTGGCCTCTTGACCGCTTACAGCACGTACTACGTACCATTTTTTATCGCTTGTCGTTACTGCCATCCTTATCCGATCAAATTAAAATAAAATTGTATCACTTTGGAAAGCAAAGTGTCTGCTCCCCATATTGCCAAAGAAAACAATACAGAAAACACAAGTACAATGACAACCAAACGTTGAAGCTCTGAACGCTCCGTCCAGGAAACATTATTTTTTAATTCTTCAAATGAATCTTTGATGTAATCAATCATTGCTGCCATCTATACTTTTTATTAGCACGGGTTGAGAGGCTCGAACTCCCGACACCTGGTTTTGGAGACCAGTGCTCTACCAACTGAGCTAAACCCGTATTTATTTGACACAAAAGGCGCCCGCGATAGGCGGACACCTTGAATGTCATTTTAAAAACATTTTATTTAGTCTAGGATTTCTGTTACCTGTCCTGCACCTACGGTTCTACCCCCTTCACGAATCGCAAAACGCAATCCAATGCTCAAGGCAATAGGTTGAATCAAATCAACTTTAATCGTAAGGTTATCTCCAGGCATGACCATTTCTACTCCATCAGGAAGTTCGATGTTTCCAGTAACGTCTGTTGTACGGACATAGAACTGTGGACGGTAGTTGTTGTGGAACGGAGTGTGACGTCCTCCTTCTTCTTTCTTCAAGATATAAACCTCAGCATTGAATTTGGCGTGAGGCGTTACAGAACCTTGCTTACAGATTACCATTCCTCGTTTGATATCCGTTTTTTCAATACCTCTTAATAAGATACCTACGTTATCACCCGCTTCTCCACGGTCTAAGATTTTACGGAACATTTCCACACCCGTAATGGTTGACTTCATTTTTTCAGCTCCCATTCCGATGATGTCAATTTCATCACCTGTGTTGGCAACTCCAGTTTCGATTCGACCTGTAGCAACTGTTCCTCGACCTGTAATAGAGAATACATCTTCAACAGGCATTAAAAAGTCTTTATCTACATCTCGCTTTGGAAGTTCGATCCATGTATCGACTTCATCCATTAATTTCATTACGGTATCTACCCACTTTTGCTCACCGTTTAAGGCGCCTAGTGCAGAACCTAATATCACGGGAGTGTTGTCTCCGTCATAATCATAGAATGAAAGCAATTCACGCACTTCCATTTCTACAAGTTCTAATAATTCTTCGTCGTCTACCATGTCCGCCTTGTTCAAGAAAACAACAATACGAGGTACACCAACCTGGCGTCCTAATAAGATGTGCTCTCTAGTTTGTGGCATCGGACCGTCTGTTGCAGCAACAACAAGAATAGCTCCATCCATCTGAGCAGCACCTGTAACCATGTTCTTTACATAGTCGGCGTGACCTGGACAGTCAACGTGAGCATAGTGACGATTTGCAGTTTGATATTCTACGTGTGACGTGTTGATCGTAATTCCACGCTCTTTTTCTTCAGGAGCATTATCGATTTGATCAAAGCTTCTTGCTTCAGAAAAACCTGCATCTGCTAGTACCTTAGTAATTGCTGCAGTAAGTGTTGTTTTTCCGTGATCTACGTGACCAATGGTTCCAATATTTAAGTGGGGTTTTGACCGGTCAAATGTTTCTTTAGCCATAATTATTGTTGTTTCAATGTTATTTTTAGGAGCGCAAATTTATTAATTTTTTTCATTTCAAAGATTGTTTTATGCATTTTTTTTGTATGTAAATCTGATTTTTAATGTTTTTGATTCGCAAAGTGCTAATCCGTTGAACTCCAGCCCTTTTTTTTAAAACCAAAATGTTTAGAAATTCCTGTAGAACTTGAGTCTTTGTTAAGGGGATAAATCTTTATTTTTGTTTCTTTATTGGATGTTTTAGATTCTTCAAAAATCCCTTTATGAATTTTGCGATTGTCGTTCCTTGTTACAACGAATCCGAAAGGTTGGAAACTGCCATCTTTGAAGATTTTTTGAAAACCCATCCCCAGTTGACTTTTTGTTTCGTGAATGACGGTTCTACAGATCAAACCCTTGAGGTACTCAAAAAGATGGAGCACCAATACCCCGAACAAGTGAACCTCATTGATCAAGAAAAAAATTTAGGAAAAGCGAATGCTGTACGTCTGGGTATGCGTTCGATTTTAAAAGAAAAGAACTGCGATCGCATTGCGTTTTTAGATGCAGATCTCTCCACCCCGTTGGAAGAATGTTATGCTTTGGCAAAAAAAATCGACAAACACACTCAATTTGTATTTGCATCCCGTTTAAAAAAACTTGACAACCACATCCAGCGGAAGTGGTACCGTTTTTTGATCGGTCGGGTTATTGCGACGCTGATCTCAAAAATGTTGCAGCTACCCGTGTACGATACCCAGTGTGGCTGTAAAATTTTTAGTGCTGAAATTATTCCTGTCGCTTTTGAAAAACCTTTTCTTTCCCGTTGGCTATTCGATGTGGAAATTTTTTTTCGACTCAAGAAATTTTACGGGATCAATAACTTTATCGCTTTTTCTAAAGAAGTTCCGTTAAACAGGTGGGTAGATTTGGGAGATTCTAGGATCGAGCCGAGCTACGGTTTGTTGGTTTGGAAAGACTTGTTTAAAATCTATAGGAAGTACAAATGAAAAAAGCTTTACACTTCTTTTTAAATCCAAAAGGGCACCCCTATTTATTTTGGGGATTGGTTTTGATTCGTGGGATTTTCAATTTCAGCCTTCCGCTGATGGACAAAACCGAAGCGCGCTACGCAGAGATCGCACGGATCATGGCAGAAACCGGAAATTGGGTAGTCCCCCATATCGATTATGGGGTGCCCTTTTGGGCCAAACCCCCACTATCTACTTGGGCAAGTGCATTGAGTATTTTCCTTTTTGGAGACCACGCCTTCTTCGTGCGTTTGCCTTATTTACTTCTGGCCGTGGGGATGGGACTTTTTTTAAGACGCTACAAAAAAGGGAAGGGTTCCTATTTTCCAGGAATTGTTTTGCTTTGCTTGCCCGAATTTTATTTGCACGCCGGGGTAGTTTCCACCGACCTTTTTTTAAGCTTTAGCATTGCGTTAGTTTTTCTGAGCTTTTGGGAAGCCATACAAAAAGAGAGCACTTCGTATTGGGGCTATTTGTTTTTTGCTGGATTAGGTCTCGGGTTATTGGCAAAGGGTCCCATCGTTGCAGTCTTGACCTTACCCCCCATTGGACTCTGGTGCTTGTTTACAGGGAACATCAAAAAAGCACTCCGCACAGCTCCCTGGCTGGGGGGCATTTTCCTCACCCTAGCACTGAGTCTGCCTTGGTATCTCTTAGCAGAACAGCGGTCTCCTGGGTTTCTTGATTACTTCCTTGTAGGGGAACATTTTGAACGCTATTTCAATTCCGAATGGAAGGGAGACAAATACGGCTTTCCCAAGCAACAACCACTGGGAATTGTTTGGTTGTTTTTCGTTGTCTTTATCTTGCCTTGGTCCGTGTTACTCGTTCGGCTATTTTTGAAAAAATGGAAACAGATTAAGGGAACTGCATGGACTTTGTTTTTACTCCTCTGGATGGTATGGACCCCTTTCTTTTTTACTTCTTCAAAAAGCTTAATCCATCCCTACATCCTTCCTGCTATGGTTCCTGTGGCTTTATTGATCGTATATTTTTGGAAAGAAGTCAAAAACAAAAAAACCTATCTGGCTATTGGAGTGGGAATTCCTCTGACGCTTCTTTTTCTTTTAGTTTCAGGTCTTGCACGCCCTTTGTACAAGAACAATACCGATAAGTATCTTCTAGAAAATCTCAATCCCCAAGCCCCCCTTTACTCCTTGGATCAAAAATCGTATTCGAGTCAATTTTATACCCAGGGAAAGGTCCAAAACATAGACCAAAACCAATTGGTTCAACTGATTCAACAAAAAGCTACAGGCTACATCCGTATCACACACAAACGCTGGAAGACCCTACCTAAGGAATTAAAAACAAGTCTCAAAGAAATGGGTCAGCATCGAAAGACAGCCGTGTACGCGTTTTCCTACTAAAGAGTTGTGAATAGTAAAACGTCATTGCTATCTTATAGCTTATAGGCCTGACGGGCCAACAGTTTCCACTGCTTTTTCTGTTTCTTCAAGACCATCATATTGCCAATCCGAATTTGTACAGGCTGCCCTTTACTTAGGGCTTCGATCAAGAAAATATGCCGTACTACAGCCGTATCGTTTCCTGAAAAAAAGACGGTTTGATTTTCCGTAGCTGTGGAGGTGAAATCAAAATCCCCGTGGACGACGGCTTCTACAAAGGCCTTTTTATCCTCAAGAGTTCCACTGGAATGTCCATAGGTCAGTTCTTCCATCGTGAGGTTTCTCAACGTGTCCTCGTCTCGATCTACCATCGCTTGGTTCAATTGTTCGATTACCGACACTACTTGTTCTCTATCGGTATCAGTTCCTTTAAAATTAGTTGAGCTTTGTGCAAAAACAGTCAGTCCACAAAAAAAAAGGAAATAAAAAGCTTGAGCTCTCCTTTGCATAGAATTGAAATTTATTTCGTAAAAAGATTTTTTATTTATCTCTTTTAAATATAGCAAACCCCCAGCGATAAACCTGAGCTTAAAAAGGTTTTTTAAGAGAAATGGGAATCCATTCAAAGAGTGCTTTAAAAAGGAGAAAAATGAAAAAAGGAGTCGAAAAACGTTTTTCAAACTCCTCGGTAGAGAGAGCCAATGACGAGATTTGAACTCGTGACCTCTTCCTTACCAAGGAAACGCTCTACCCCTGAGCTACATCGGCGTAAAAAAAAGAGAGCGAGAGACCGGGTTCGAACCGGCGACATTCAGCTTGGAAGGCTGACGCTCTACCAACTGAGCTACTCTCGCGTTGTACTGGTAATAACCAGTGTTGGTAATGAGATAGCAAATATAAACAATTTACAAAATCTCAACTGTGGGGAGAGCAGGATTCGAACCTGCGAAGTTAAAAAACAACAGATTTACAGTCTGTCCTCGTTGGCCGCTTGAGTATCTCCCCTATTTTCAATGAGCATTTAAAAAGTAGAATAAACAATGTGATTTTGGCCATTATCCGTCAGAAAAATCTGACGAACTGTTTACTTTTACTTTGTTAAAGAGCCGATGGAGGGACTCGAACCCACGACCTGCTGATTACAAATCAGCTGCTCTAGCCAGCTGAGCTACATCGGCCTTTAGGATTCCGCTTTCGCAAAATCGATGCAAATTAAATGCTAATTTTTATGCTATCAAAAGAAAAAAATGAAATTTTTAGAGGATTCGTACTTTTTCCTTTCTGCGTTTTAAAATCCGCTCCGCACTCTCCGCTGCAGAGTTGATGGATTCTTCAAAAGATTTGGTTATTTTTTTGACTACAATATCGTCTCCAGGCACTCCAATTTTGAGCTCTGCCCATTTATTGACCCCATCCGAGCTGTTTTCCACTTTCGTAAAAACAAAAACTTCAATAATCTGATTGTGAAATAAGGAAAGTTTTTCGATTCGCTTTTTGGCAAATTCTTTTAGCTTGATGTCGGCTTTGTAGTTTACCGCTCTAAAATGCATCGTGACCATATATTTGTTTTTTAGTTGTTTTTTTCTCTGGGGTGCGCTTTTTTATAAATATCATGGATTTTTTTCATGCTGCTGTGGGTATAGTGTTGCGTGGCAGCGATGCTACTATGACCCAATAAATCCTTGATCGCATTTAAATCTGCACCTTGATCCAACAAATGTGTGGCGAAGCTATGTCGAAGTACATGTGGGCTTCTTTTGGTTTTGGTGGATACCTTACTAAGGTAGGTTTTTACTGTCTCATATACAAATGCTTCGGATAGCTTTTTCCCTCGACTGTTGACAAAGAAATGTTCCGATTCTCTAGAAATTTGATACTGCTTTTGTTGCACCAACAGCTGTGTAAGTTGCGTTTTCATCTCAGGTAAAAGAGGAAGCAAACGCTCCTTATTTCGCTTACCCAAAACCTTCATTAAACCTTCAGACAGATCGACATCCTGCACTTTGAGTTCGATCAGCTCACTCCTGCGAATTCCTGTGTAATAGAGCAACTGTATCAACGTAAGCTGAAGAACTCCAGTGTAGTCTCCAGGAAAAAAATCGGCTGCAAGCAGGCGTTGAATTTCTTCTTGAGAAAAGGGCAAAGCCACTTTGGTATCTGTTTTTAAGGCTTTGTGTTCTTTTAATGGAGAAACAGGAATGCTTCCTATTCGAAGTAAAAACTTGTAGTAGGATCGCAAGGCTGAAAGTTTCCTGTTCACCGTCCTTGGAGTGTTTCCGGACTGGATCAAAGAAACTATCCAAGCTCGAATCTCCCCGTAGGAAACCTCTTCTATCGCCTCTAGCGAACCTTGCTCTGTGATAAACACTTCGAATGCCTCTAAATTGGCTTGATAAGCTTTCAAGGTATGAGGAGAACATTTTTTTTCTAAAGAGATGTATTCTAAAAACGCAGGGATGGACATAAAAAAACGTTATCCCATAAAGTTATAAAACTTCACTAAGATAACGTCTGTATTGTCAGGTTTGTTATGACCTAAATGTTTTCACTGTCGCGAAGATGCTGAATGTACTGCGCTTTTTGAATCTTTTGACGATTTTTTACAGAAGGCTTTGTAAACTGCTTTCGAGTTCGCAATTGACGCATCGCTCCAGTTTTATCGAATTTTCTCTTAAAACGCTTTAATGCGCGGTCGATATTTTCTCCGTCTTTAATGGGAATAATTAACATAATATGGCACCTCCTTTCATAATGGATGCAAATATAGATAAAAGAATGAGTTTACACGCTTTTATTTACTTTTTAACGATCGCCGTCTAATATTTTTCTAGCAATGACCACTTTTTGAATTTCACTGGTTCCTTCACCAATCGTACAAAGTTTAGAATCGCGCAAGAATTTTTCTACAGGATAGTCTTTGGTGAATCCATATCCACCGTGAATTTGTACGGCCTCATTGGCTACTTTAACACAGGTTTCAGAGGCAAATAATTTGGCCATAGCTCCTGCTTTGGTCACATTTAAGTTTTGATTTTTTAACTCGGACGCTTTTTGTGTGAGTAAGGAAGCCGCTTCAATTTCGGTGGCCATATCGACCAATTTGAATGAAATTCCCTGAAAGCTACTGATGGATTTTCCAAATTGTTTGCGCTCTTGGGAATAGGCGAGTGCTGCATTGTAGGCTCCTTTTGCTACCCCTAAAGAGAGGGCTGCAATGGAGATTCTTCCCCCGTCTAAAATCTTCATGGATTGGATAAAACCGTCTCCTACAGGGCCTAATCGGTTTGCATCGGGAATGACACATTCATCAAAAACCATTTCAGCGGTTTCTGAGGCGCGCATACCCAATTTGTTTTCTTTTTTACCCGCATAAAAACCTGGAGTTCCTCGTTCTACAACAAAGGCTGTCATTCCCCGATTGTCTCCTTTTTCACCATTTCTGGCAATCACTACTGCGATGTCTCCAGAAATCCCGTGGGTAATAAAATTTTTGGTGCCGTTCAAAACCCACTGGTCTCCTTCTTTACGAGCAGTAGTGGACATGCCCTTGGCATCCGAACCGGTATTGTGTTCGGTAAGTCCCCAGGCGCCAATGGTGCTTCCCTCACAAAGCTGGGGAAGCCATTTTTTGCGTTGCTCCTCCGTTCCGAAGGAATAAATATGATTAACACATAAGGAGTTATGCGCAGCTATAGAAAGTCCTATAGAGGGATCTACTATAGAAATCGTTTCGATCAGGGTTACGTATTCGTGATATCCCATCCCAGAACCACCGTAGGCTTCTGGAACCAACATCCCCATAAATCCAAGGGCTCCTGCCTGCTCAAAGATTTCTGCAGGAAAATATTGAGCTTCGTCCCAGTCCATCACATTGGGTTTGATGAATTGTGTCGCAAAGTCTCGCGCGGCTTCATAAACCATACGTTGGGTTTCTGAAGACTGAATTTCAGGACGTAGTTCGAAATCAATCATAAACAATTTTTAATACAAATATAGTTTTATTCTTTGTAGTTTGTTTGGGGAATTTACAAAAAGTTCAGACAAAGTAGCCGTGCTTATTCCTTTATTTTTTGTTCTGTGGGCAATTATTTTTCGCGCATCAGCGCGGTTTAAATAAGGAATCTGCTCTAGCTCTTGGAGGCTTACTGTAGTGAGATCCAATCGCTCAATTTCAGGAAGCGACTGAATTTCAAAACGCTCCCAAAGCCTCTGAACTACGAGACTGTCCAAACCATACACCTCATAACATTGTTCTAAAACAGAAAAGCCTGAGAGAAAGGATCGGTACTTGATGATACGTTCCGAAAGAACGGCACCAATGCCCGAAACCTCCTGAAAATCCGAAGCCGATGCCTTATTAATATCCTTTTTTAAAACGATTCTATTTTTCGTTTTTGATTTATAAAGAGGTTTGGAGAATTTGAGTTGGGGAAGTAGCTTTTCCATTAGGGAGTCCGATAGTTTTGTAACCTCTTGAAATTGTTTTGGTGTGTTGACATAGCTGTTGGTCTGTCGATAACGAAGCAGCTTGTCAAAGGCTTCCGGTGGAAGGCCCAAAGTATAGGCTCTGTAGTCGGTCAAGTAATTGGGATTGTATTGATAAACGATTGGAGTCTGCGCATTCTCTTTTATTCTAAGGGAATCCAATTGGGTTTGATAGCTTTGGGCTTGACTGAGATCCACAGGAGAAAGCTCTGGAGAGTTTACCAGCAGGCGGTACAACTGAACAGCAATCAACAGTACAAGCAAAATTAGTATCGCCCCACGTTGTGGTTTTGAAAGTATAAATCGAAAAGGTCCTTGGGGCATGAGTAGGAGTTGCTATTTTTTTATTGTAGCAATGGCGTTGAGGTAGGAATTTAATTCTTCTCGAACTCGAGGGAACAACAAAAGCAGTCCAACCATGTTCGGGAATACCAAAGCGAGGATCATCGCATCAGAAAATGCCCAAACCGAAGACATATCCCCCGCAGCACCAATTACAATAAAGATCAAAAACAACGACTTGTAGGTCAATTCAGACACTTTACTCTTTCCAAAGATGTACATCCAAGATTGCAACCCGTAATACGACCATGAGATCATGGTGGAGATTGCAAACAAGACTACTGCAATCGTTAAGAAAGGCCCTGAAAAAGCAATGTATTTTGCAAAAGCTGCTGCAGTAATCCCTGCACCCTCAGCTTCAACGCCATCAATCATCACTACTCCGCCTACCCCTCCGTAGTCAAAGACCGTATTGTCTCCATTAAAAATAATGATGACCAAAGCCGTCATGGTACAAATTACTACCGTATCAATAAAGGGTTCCAACAAAGCAACTAAGCCTTCTGACGCAGCATAATTTGTTTTTACAGCCGAGTGCGCGATAGAAGCAGAACCAGCTCCAGCTTCGTTAGAAAATGCAGCACGCCTAAATCCTGTAATTAATACCCCTAGTAAGCCTCCTAATCCCGCTTGAGGACTGAACGCTTGAGTAAAAATCATTCCAAAAGCATCGTCCACAAAACTAAAGTTGGTAAAAATAATATAGAGACAAGCTAAAATATACATCAATGCCATAAGAGGCACCACTTTTTCAGTAACCGAAGCGATTCGTTTGATTCCTCCAATAATGATCACCCCGACGACGACCATCATGATAACTCCAATTATCGTTCTAGCACTTCCTCCTGTCATACCAAAAGAGTCGACAAGTTGCATTGCGGCTTGATTCGATTGGGCTGCGTTGCCACCCCCAAAAGAAGCTCCGATACATAGAAACGCAAAAATTCCCGCCAGTACTTTCCCTAGGGTTACAAACCCTTTTTCTTTAAGTCCTTTGGTAAGGTAGTACATCGGTCCTCCATATACGGTGCCGTCTTCTCCCACATCGCGGTATTTTACTCCTAAGGTACACTCTACAAATTTGGTGGACATCCCCAGCAGTCCACAGAGGATCATCCAAAAGGTTGCGCCTGGACCCCCCACTGCAATGGCGAGTGCCACTCCAGCAATATTTCCATTTCCTACTGTACCCGAAACAGCTGTTGCCAAAGCTTGAAAGTGACTAACCTCTCCCTCCTTGCTTTCATCGGAGATTGTTCCTTTGATATCTCCGTCTATGGCAAGTTCTGATTTTTCGGCACTGTGGTGATCTATGCTGTCAAACTTTCCGCGAACTGTTTGGATGGCCGTAGAAAAATGACGGACGTTGACAAAACCAAAATAAACAGTGAAAAATAGCGCACCACCTACTAGAAGGATGATAATTGTGGGAATCTCAGTTCCCGGAAAATTGTGTAATATCAACCCTTCCCACCAATTGGCTATTGGGGTAAACGCATCATTAATCCGCTCGTCCAACCCGCGGTCTTGAGCAGCTAGAGGAGTTGAAAAAATCAACAATAAAAAAGTATAAAGTAAATAATTTGGTGTTTGTGAAAACTTGATCATCAGAAGTAAAGATTTAAGGGTTCAATATCCTAAAAAGGAATAGAATAACAAATTAATCTAACTGAAAGATTGTGTTTAATTTTTTTATGCTCTGTCTCGTACCTAGAATAATCAATTTCCCATCGGCTGATAATGAGTGGTTTGCATCAGGATTGATGTGTTGGTTCCCCTCCGCATCTTTATAGCCAATCACGTTACATCCCGTTCGCTCTCGAACTTGTAGCTCTTTCAAGGATTTGTTTTGATATTTTTTGGGCAATTGACGTAACGCTACCTCTTCTAAATTCGGACTGGTCTCGTCTTTCCACCAATCCAGATTTCCTAAAAAATGAATTAAATCGGGGACAGTGAGCAATGCCGCCATATGGTCTCCACCGATCTTATCCGGCATAATCACATGATTGGCACCCGCCCATTCCAGTTTGGATTGATTGCGTTCTTCAGAAACTCGACTTACGATTACAATATCGGGTTGCAAGCGTCGTGCAGACAAAACGACAAAAAGATTGTCCGCATCGTCTGGCAAGGAACAAATTAGATTTTTAGCACGGGCAATTCCCGCCGCCATCAGCACCTCATCGGAAAGTGCTGTGCCTTTGTAAAAAAGAATTTCTTTTTCATGGGCTTCGATCAGGGATTCCTCTTGTTCAATGACAATGTATTTTTCTCCGTGGTGCTGCAAACGTTGAACGGCTTGACGCCCATTGCGTCCATAACCACATACGATCGTGTGGTCCTTTAACTTCGTTATCATAATCTTATTTTTTTTGTGTTTCCAATAATTCAAACTCCAATGACTCAAAAGCGACTCTACGATAAAACGAATGGCGAGGGCAACCACCACAAAGGCCACCAGTATAAAGACAATCGAAAAGCTGCGCCCTGCTTCTGAAAAACCTGCTACCTCTCCATATCCCACGGTACTTAAGGTAATGACCGTCATGTAAAGCGCATCAAAAAAAGTGAATTCAGGCGAAGTAACATAAAAGCCTGTAATTCCGAACAGTAAGATCAAAACCAGAAGTAGGAAGGCGCGAAAAACGGGATATTGGAGCATGGGTCTCGTCACAAATCAAATACAGAAGTGCGTTTGGTATAGAGTAAATCTTTCAATTTCAGCCAAAAAGCCAAAGTCAAATAAAGCACAAAGCCTCCGATCAGTGTAGTAAAGGAAGCATAAATAAAAAACAAACGGACGCTTTTTACTTTCATTCCCAGCAACTCTGCCAAACGGGTAGAAACCGCAAATCCGTTTCGTTCAAAAAATATTCGAAGCCGTTGGGGTTTTATCATAGTACAAACATACAGTAAAAGAAAAAAAGGACTACAATTTCATCAAATGAAATCCAACATTGCAAGAGATACATTGGTTTTTTTGACAGTAATTTTTAAATAAATGTAAAATACCTTGACTGTCTCCCGCATGTTGAATTGGAACTTTTAATTGATCAAATAATTTTGTGATGCGGTTGTGCTCCTGTGGGATTTTCTCCACCCAACGGAATAGGTCTTCTTCTCCCGTTCCGCCCAAATATCGGGTATAGGCATATCGAATGGGGAGTAACGTATTGATCGCAATCAGATCAAAAAAAGAACGGCTGAGCTTTTTGATACGAGGAGCACTTTGCGAACCGAAGTTGTAGTGGGTCTTCCAATACCCCTGGAGTACCACTGCAAAAGTTCCATACGCAACATCTGGATTGGGATGACGAATGACCTCTTGAAAAAGGGTGGGTTGTTGGGTGTAAAGCGCTGCCAATTGCGCCAAACGAAGCGTGGGAAAATTCGAAGGCCGCAGGCGGGCAAACTGGACCCCCAAGCCTTCGGGACGAACCAAATTAAATTTTGTTTTTACGTATGCGTAACGCTTTTTTAACTCCTTTTGGTAGGCATCCTCTAGCGCCCCCTCCAATAAGCCAGACTGTCCCATAAATAGCGCTTCCATATCCAAGGGGTTGCCAACCAACTTTCGCACAACCGCTATGGGAATGCTTTGCGCACTTTCATAAAACGCAGTCCCGTTTACATTCAACCCGTACGCCTTAAAAAGCAAAACAAACAAAACCCGCTCCCAGTCTCTTTTATAAAGGGCTACAAGGGCATCTATAGCGGCTACACGCTCTTCTACCCATTCCACATATAGGCGTTCCAACCAATGCTGCCATTGGAAATTTGAAAACCGATGAATTTCCGATTCACAAGGAAGTTTTTTATGGAGGGAGCGAAATAAGCGTTCGTGCCGGTCGAGGGTCTCCCTGTCCACAACGTCTCGAAGCTGAAGGGTAGGGATGTTTTTTCCATTGGGGTAAGCCACCTCCACATCCCGCTCCCAAACCACATGTAAAATTACATTTTCATAATTGGGATCAAGGTGGTGGTTATGTCGGTACCAATCGGACGATTTTAAGTGCACCTCTACAGGGCCATTCCACAACAACCCGTCATAAAAAATTTGAGCTCCTGAAAAATCAGGACCGCCTCCCGTATTTGGAGTACCCGTATGCACTACACCTAGCTCTTTACCCGAAGTAGTAACTAGGTTCGGGTGAGAAAATTTTTGATAACGCCACAGGTAATGGAGTAGAACTTCTTGCATCGTAAAATTTGGGGAGGGTTTCTAAAGCTATGAAGTGGTAGGTCCTTGCCAATCCAATATTCCCCCTAACAGATTGTAGCAATCGGAAATGCCTTGCTGTTTCATCAGTTGACAGGCTTGTGCACTTCGCGCGCCGGAGCGACAGTACACAAAATAGGTTTTGGAGGAGTCCAGGGTAGCCAATCCATCCATAAACCCCTGAGGATTTCGAATGTCAAGCAACTCCGCATCTGGGATATGTCCTGCTTCAAATTCTTCAGGTGTCCGAACATCCAGTATAACACTCCCCGTGGCCGCTTGTTGATTCGCAGTCCAGTCTTTTTGTGATAAATCCATAATTTGTTTTTTGCTAAAATACAACAGTCCTAAACTGAAAACAAATCAAAAAAAAATTTGTGAATTCAAAAATTATATTACATTTGTACCAACAATTGTTGTAAGTACATATGTCAATTAATCCAAAACAAGTCGTCATCTCTATCCTGGAAACAAATAGCAAAGTGCTAGAGGTTTTGGGACACGCGTTGAAGCCTTTTGAAATTTCTCTTCAGCAATTCAATGTTCTTCGGATTTTGAGAGGTCAAAAAGGAGTTGCTGCAAATTTATCTACCGTCCAGGAACGTATGGTAAATCGGATGAGCAACACCACGCGTATCATTGACAAACTGATTGACAAAGAATATGTAGAACGCAGCATTTGTAAAAACAACAGAAGAAAGATCGAATTGTTCATTACAGAAGAAGGATTGTCCTTATTAAAAAAAGTAGATCCGATTGTTGATCAAGCGGAAGTCGAAATCACACAAACACTGAAGTCTAGTGAACAAGAGCAACTCTTTTCGCTTTTAAAAAAAATGAATGTTTAACTAAAATTAAAATTGTTATGAAAAAGAAAATTAGTACTCTCCTATTATTAGCCTTTGCTACGACTTTGTGGAGTCAAAGTAGTATTGTAAAAATAAATACAGACAAGAGTAATATCCACTGGCTGGCAAAAAAAGTAACGGGACAGCATGATGGATACATCAGCCTGAAAAATGGATCACTAGAAATGGACGGTGCGCAACTCACTGGCGGATCGTTTGAAGTGGACATGACTTCAATCAATGTGGCAGACCTCACTGGAGAATACAAAGCCAAATTGGAAGGGCATTTAAAATCTGACGACTTTTTCGGTATCGAAACCTTTCCAGTGTCCAATCTGACCTTTACTGAGGTTAACCAAAAAATGAAAAACCATTATGAAATTACTGCTGACCTTACAATCAAAGGAATTACCGCTCCGGTTACTTTTGAGATGCATTTTGAAGGCAACCAGGCCAGCACCAAATTTATGGTTGATCGTGCGAAATACAATGTACGTTATGGCTCGAATTCCTTCTTTGACAACCTAGGAGATAAGGCCATTTATGACGAATTTCAATTGGAAGTCACTTTAAATTATTAACTTTATGAAAGCAAACAGACCAAAATGCGGTTGTAGAAACACACAAAATCCCGAGGGATATTGTGACGGTTCGCACTTAAATAAATAATTATTGTTCGGGGATTGGGGTTATAAAATTTATACTATATTTGATTTAATGAACCGAACAATAATTTTTTTCAGCTGGTGGCACACGAATCAAACTTGATACGCGTGAAACAACTGAATACAATTAATACAAAAGGCTTGTCATCACGACAGGCCTTTTTTAATTTTGGCACCTTATGAAAACATTTGCCCTTAAAACTGAACATAAAAAAATACTCGCTGATACGCTTACACCCGTAAGTGCTTATTTAAAATTGCGGGATGTTTTTCCTCACTCTCTATTGTTAGAGAGTAGTGACTACCATGCAAACAACAATGATTTTTCCTACATCTGCTGTAACCCCATTGCTTCCATCGAATTAAAAAACAGGGTGTTAAGTACGCAATATCCTGACGGAAGTTCGACCGTTGAACAAGCAGATCCAAGCATGGATATCCCCGAGCGTATTCACCAATTTTCTCAGCAATTCGACAGCGAGCGCTTTCCGTTTAAGTTTATCAGCAATGGTATCTTTGGCTACGTCGCTCACGATGCCGTGGATCGTTTTGAGAACGTCAAGCTCAATAAAACCAAACCTGGACACGACATACCAGACATCTATTATGCCGTGTATCAAAATATTATTGCCATTAGCCTCTTTAATCACGAGGCGCATTTGTTTTCGCATGTTTATGAAGGAGAACACAATCTTAGCGAAATTGAAATTCTGCTCAACGCAAAAAACAGCAGCCACTTTAGTTTTGAAAAAGTAGGGGAGAAAACGTCTAACCTCACCGATGATCAATTTATCGACTTCGTCAAAAAAGGAAAAGAACATTGCTTTAGAGGCGATGTTTTCCAATTGGTACTTTCGCGTCGCTTTTCCCAAGGATTTAAAGGGGACGAATTTAATGTCTATCGCACCCTGCGTTCCATTAACCCTTCGCCTTATTTATTCTTCTTTGATTACGGTGACTTTAAGATCTTTGGAAGCTCCCCCGAAGCACAACTCATTGTGCAAAATGGCAAAGCCGAAATTCACCCTATCGCAGGAACCTTCCGCCGGACAGGTGATGATGAAAAAGACGCACTCGCCGCTGGAGAATTAGCCAAAGACCCAAAAGAAAATAGCGAACACGTGATGCTGGTCGATCTCGCGCGCAATGATTTAAGCCGCAATGGTTCTGAAGTTGTGGTAGAAAAAAACAGAGAGATTCAATTTTATTCACACGTGATTCACTTGGTTTCTAAAGTAAGCTGCACCATGAAAAAAGCCGCTAAAACCTTTAGAGTAGTCGCCGATACTTTCCCCGCAGGGACATTGAGTGGCGCGCCAAAACACAACGCCTTACAATTGATTGATCGTTATGAAACTACCCAACGTAATTTTTATGGAGGGGCGATTGGCTATATGGACTTCCATGGGAATTTCAATCACGCTATTATCATTCGTTCTTTTTTAAGTAAAAACCACCAACTACACTATCAAGCTGGGGCGGGAATAGTGGCCGACTCTGTTCCAGAAAGTGAGTTGCAAGAAGTATATAACAAATTAGGTGCTTTAGACAAAGCATTAACATTAGCTGAAGACGTATAATTATGAAGAAAGTATTTGTCATCGATAATTATGATTCATTTACCTATAATCTAGTTCACTATCTCGAAGAACTGGACTGTGAAGTAACCGTAAAAAGAAACGATCAATTTGAGTTGGACGAGCTAGAAGACTACCCCCTTCTCCTCCTCTCTCCCGGCCCAGGTATTCCAGACGAATCGGGCTTACTTAAAGCGGCCATTGAGCGCTATGCTCCTTCTAAAAAAATCTTAGGCATCTGTTTAGGACAGCAAGCCATCGGAGAAGTTTTTGGCGCTAGCCTTATCAACTTAGACAAGGTCTATCACGGGATTGCTACCCCAGTAAAAGTCATTCAAGAGGATGTTTTATTTAAAGACCTCCCCGATGTTTTTGACATTGGACGATATCATTCATGGGTCGTAGCAACTCCTTTACCCGAAACGCTTATCGCGACTTCTGTAGACGAAGAGGGACAGTTAATGTCCCTGCGACATAAGACCTATGATGTTTGCGCGGTGCAATACCATCCTGAATCTGTACTCACCCCACACGGAAAAAAAATATTAGATAACTGGATCAATAGTTAAGCATGAAAGCCATACTCAACAGACTCATACAACACCAACAACTCAGCAAAGAAGAGGCGCGGCAAATGATCATCAATATCGCCGAGGGTCAATACAATACTTCACAAATCGCTTCTTTCCTTACCGTCTATATGATGCGCAGCATTAGTTTAGAAGAACTAGAGGGTTTCCGTTCGGCATTGCTAGAATTGTGTATTGCGATTGATTTAAGTGAATTTGACACCATCGACCTTTGCGGTACCGGGGGAGACGGAAAAGACACTTTTAACATCTCGACCTTATCCTCTTTTGTCACTGCTGGAGCGGGGGTAAAAGTTACCAAACACGGAAACTATGGGGTTTCTTCGGGTTGTGGATCGAGTAATGTTTTAGAAGCCTTAGGGGTCAAATTTTCAAATGACCCAGACTTTTTAAAACGCTGTGTGGATCAGGCGGGAATTTGTATTCTGCACGCTCCCCTTTTCCACCCTGCGATGAAAAATGTGGCCCCTGTACGACGAGAGTTAGGAGTGAAAACCTTCTTTAACATGTTAGGCCCGCTGGTGAACCCTGCCTTCCCAAAAAATCAATTGACCGGAGTTTTCAATCTAGAATTAGCCCGTTTGTACCACTATCTTTTTCAAAAGACAGACACTAACTTTACCATATTGTATGCCTTAGATGGCTATGACGAAATTTCGCTCACTGGCCCTACAAAGGCCTTTAGCAAAAACAGCGAAGGTGTTTTAACACCGCAAGACTTTGGGGTTTTGCCCCTGGAGGCAAGCCAAATCGCGGGCGGAGATAATGTGGATTCTTCGGCAAAGATTTTTATGAATGTAATCCAAAACAAAGGCACTCAGGCACAGCAAGAAGTTGTTTGTGCCAATGCTGGAATGGCCATTGCCACCGCATTAGATTTAACTCCTATAGAAGGCTTTGAAAAAGCCAAAGAATCCTTGCTTTCTGGAAAAGCATTCGAGGCCTTAACTCAACTTCAAAATTTAAGTAAAGCATGAGCATCTTAAACCGTATTGTTGCCGATAAAAGAATCGAAGTTGCACAACGGAAGCAGTTATTCCCTACCTCCTACTGGGAAGCTTCTCCGCTATTCGATCGTCCAGCAAACCCTTTGGCGGAACGCCTTAGAACAAGTGACTCTGGGATTATCGCAGAACACAAACGCCGTTCTCCTTCAAAACAAAACATCAACAGCTCCCTTTCGGTTGCTGCTGTCGCCAGTGGCTATGAAAGCGCAGGAGTCTGTGGAATGTCGGTTTTGACAGACGGAAAGTATTTTGGGGGATCGCTAGACGATTTAACGTTGGCGAGAGCTACTACCAAATTTCCACTTTTGCGCAAAGAGTTCATCGTGGACGAATATCAATTAATTGAAGCCAAAGCCCACGGTGCAGATGTGATCTTATTGATCGCCGCAGTTTTGAGCCGCGCCGAAATACAACAACTCTCTACCGCTGCTAAAGGTTTAGGACTAGACGTTTTACTTGAGGTTCACAATCTCGAGGAATTAGAAAAATCCATCATGCCTACTTTAGACATGCTAGGAGTCAATAATCGCAATCTCAAAACGTTCGAGGTTTCGCTGGATACTAGTAGAACTTTAGCAGAGAAAATCCCTGCAGAATTTGTCAAAGTTTCTGAAAGCGGTATAAGCGATGTAAACGCGATCAAAGACTTAATGACCTATGGCTATCAAGGTTTTTTAGTGGGCGAAAACTTTATGAAAACTAACGATCCCGGTGCAGCAGCACAGGATTTTATCCAACAATTAGAAGCATGAAATTAAAAGTCTGCGGCATGCGAGAACCCGATAATATTGCAGCGCTTAGCGCCTTGCAACCCGACTATATGGGCTTTATCTTCTGGGCACCGTCGAGTCGTTATGTAAGCGAAACGACACCCGTTTTAGACAAAAGCATTAAAAAAACAGGGGTTTTTGTCGATGCATCAGTGGACTATATTCAAAGTAGTATTCCCACACATCAATTGCAAGCAGTTCAATTACATGGAGAAGAAACGCCTGGTTATTGTCAATTGGTTCAAGGTTTTGGGGTAGAAGTCATCAAAGCTTTTTCTGTAAAAGACGCTTTCGATTTTAGTATGCTTGAGGCCTATGAAAACAGTTGTGATTTCTTTTTGTTTGATACCAAAGGGGCATTACCCGGTGGAAACGGCTACGCCTTTGACTGGAGTTTATTAAAAGAATATCCTTCTCAAAAGCCCTTCTTTTTAAGTGGTGGAATTGGGTTAGAAAACACACAGGAGATTAAAGAATTATTAAATACGGATTTACCCCTGTATGCTATTGATGTAAATAGTAAATTTGAAGTAACTCCGGGGCTTAAAAAAATTGAAGAATTAACACAATTTAAAAACGAATTGTATGAACTATAATGTAGATGAAAAAGGATATTACGGTGACTTTGGCGGAGCCTATATACCTGAAATGTTGTATCCCAATGTAGCCGAGTTACGCGAATGTTATTTAAAGATTTCTGCAGAACCCGACTTTAAAAAAGAATTTGATGATTTACTCAAGGAATACGTAGGGCGACCTACACCCTTGTATTTCGCCAAACGTTTGTCAGAACGTTACAATACTAAAATCTATCTCAAAAGAGAAGACCTTTGTCACACAGGCGCGCACAAAGTCAACAATACCATTGGGCAGATCTTACTGGCAAAACGCCTAGGGAAAAACCGCATTATCGCAGAGACCGGTGCAGGACAACACGGAGTGGCTACCGCCACCGTTTGTGCCTTGATGGGCATTGAATGTATCGTCTATATGGGCGAATTAGACATTGAACGACAAGCACCAAACGTTGCTCGTATGAAAATGCTCGGCGCCGAAGTTCGCCCAGCGCAATCGGGTAGTAAAACCTTAAAAGATGCCACAAACGAAGCCATTCGCGACTGGATCAACAATCCAGTAGACACCCATTATATCATTGGGTCTGTGGTAGGACCGCATCCTTATCCCGATATGGTGGCCCGTTTTCAATCGGTGATTAGTGAAGAAACAAAATGGCAGTTACAGGAATTAGAAGGCCGTGAGTATCCCGACCATGTGATCGCATGCGTGGGCGGTGGAAGTAATGCCGCTGGTCTGTATTACCACTACCTCAACGATGATCGAGTGAATATTATCGCCGTTGAAGCGGCTGGAAAAGGCATTGACTCTGGCGAAAGTGCCGCGACTTCTGCCCTAGGGAAAGAAGGCATTATTCACGGGAGTAAAACCTTGTTAATGCAAACCCCTGACGGACAAATCACCGAGCCCTATTCTATTTCGGCTGGATTAGATTATCCGGGTGTGGGTCCCATGCACGCGCATTTATTCCGCTCTAAACGCGCAGAATTTATTTCGATCCCAGATCAAGAAGCCATGGACTGGGGCTTGACCCTTTCTCAAATGGAAGGAATTATTCCCGCCATTGAAACGGCCCATGCTTTTGCCGCACTAGACGTGCGTAAGTTTGGCCCAGAAGAAGTAATTGTATTTAATTGTTCAGGTCGTGGAGACAAAGACTTGGATACCTATATTGACTATTTTAAGTTATAATGAATAGAATCGACCAAAAATTCCAAGAGGATAAAAAACTCTTGTCCATCTATTTTTCTGCAGGATACCCTAGCCTTGAGGACACTGTTCCTATCTTAAAAAACCTACAAGCTGCTGGTGTCGACATGGTTGAAATAGGCCTGCCTTTTTCAGACCCCTTAGCCGATGGTCCTACCATTCAAGAAAGTTCTACCCAGGCCTTACGCAATGGAATGACCACAGAAAAACTGTTTACGCAGTTGGAAAACATCAGAGAGCACATTAATATTCCGCTTGTATTGATGGGCTATTTTAATCCTATGATGCAATATGGAATTGAAAAGTTTTGTCAACGCTGTGAGGCCATTGGGATCGATGGTCTAATTATTCCAGATTTACCGGTAGATGTCTATCACGAAGACTACAAGACTTTGTTTGACAAACACGGTTTGTACAATATGTTTTTAATCACCCCACAAACCCCAGAAGAGCGTATTCGTTACATTGATGAAGTCTCTAATGGATTTATCTATATGGTGAGTAGTGCCAGTGTTACTGGAGCTAAAAGCACCTTTGGCAACACCCAAACAGATTACTTCCAGCGCATCGCAGCCATGGGATTGAACACCCCAACAGTAGTCGGTTTTGGAATCAGTAATGCTGAGACGTATGATGCTGCTACTGCAGCTTCTCGTGGGGCGATCATTGGCTCTGCCTTTATCAAGTTTTTAACGGAAAAAGGGGTTGATCAGATTGAAGAGTTTGTAAAAGCTATTCGGGATTAAAGACACTTCCATACTGCTCCACCCTAAAGTCAAAGGTGGTATAGTTAGGATCTTTGGCTTTATTTTCTTTGTAAACCTCCATACTGCCAATTGCACGATTTGCGGTTCCTGAGGGAGCGGTTAAACTGTAGGTTGTAATCGTTCTCCCTGCCCATTGAAATTGGTGTTTTCTAGGGACATTACTGTCGAGTACTTCTAAAACAACCCGCTCCTTTTTCAGTAATTGCCGAAAGAAATATTCGGGGCCATTCTTGCTGTTGCCTCCTGTAAAAATCAAGGTGTCTACTGTGGGATACTTTTTTAAAATCCCCAATACATCTCTTAATTCTGGCTGTTGCATTCCTAAATCTGAAGCGTCTATCTTATCCCGATAGGCTGCCCCTACAATATCGCAAACCCCTATTTTTTCTCGTTGTAAAAACGCCTTGCGCTGTTCAATAGCAAAGTGGGTGTTTTCATAGACTAAGCCCAGATTATAAATACAATCCCAGACTTTCCACAACAAGCCATTTTACTTCGTTTATGGATATCAATAGTTAGCCCTTGATCTTTGCTGGGAATAAAAACTATATTTTGAAATCATTATTCACCCGATTGCTAATTCTTTTTGTCCCGGCTATTTACCTCAATACGGTCTATGGTTGTTTCGAGACGAAAGTGTGGGAATATGTCCCCACCCAGCTGTGGACTGCGGGTGAAGAAGCTCCTTCTTCTGACCAACTGGATTTTTTGACAACCCGTCAAAACCCACTGGAAATTAGACCCTTATACAGCCTGCAAAAGGGTATCGGAGCAAAAATCACAGCAGCTGATCCGCTTGTTTACACCCACCAAGTAAACAGCGAAAATCGAACCAGCTGTTTTACTAAAAGACCCCATCAAATCGCCCTGAAAACTAGCCTTAAAACGTCTAGCATGCTCGCGTACAACAGTATCCAAAACCCTTTATTCTCTTCTCCTAAAGAAAGGGAGAGTAACGAGATACTAAAGCACAAGAGAGCTACGACCCAGGTAAAATTTCAACTATTAAATCAAACGATTGATGAAAAAACAGTTTCTTTTAGGTAGCCTCTTTTTAATCGGCTTTATTTTTTGTACACAGCGTAGTTTTTCCCAAGTAAAAATTGGAGACAATATTGAACAAATTTCTCCCTATGCCCTCCTCGAATTAGAGAGTAGCGAGAAGGGATTCATTCTTCCCCGTATGACAACAGCGGCTCGGGATCTCGCCTTTAATCAAGATACCCCAGCAGGGATGATGATCTTTAATACAGACGAGAATAAAATGCAATTCTTTCGAGAAGAAACCGATCCTAGAGGCCGAAAAACAGGCTATAAAGTATGGGAAGGCCCCAGAGCAGGTGTCGATCTGATCAATAGCGGAGAAAGTCAACCTTTAGCCCCTGTCCTCGGGCAATTGTATTTTGACACCAGTACCAATACGTTGTATTTATGGGATGGCTCGCAGTGGCTGAATATCATGGCGAGTGCTTTGGACCAAACGGCTACATCGGCCCCACAATCCTTAACCCTAAATCAAACGATTTTAAGCATTTCCGAAGGGAATAGTGTGGATTTATCCGATCTGGCTTTGGTAGGTGCAACAGGACCCATAGGACCCCAAGGTCCACAAGGGTCACAAGGGCCACAAGGTATTCCCGGAAGTACAACCAATACGGACAGTCAAACCTTAACCGCAACGGCTTTAAGCACTACAAACAGCATTACCCTCAGTATTAGCGGAGGGAATAGCGTTGACCTGGACTTGTCTGGCCTCGCCGGATCAGGGAGCGGAACCGATTCACAGACCTTGGCCTATGTCAATGCTACCGCAACAGCTACTCAAACAGCCATCAGTCTAGGGAACAGTCAGTCGCTTACCTTGATCACCAGTGGAACTTTGACCCTGAGCAATACCGATTCCACTACCCTAACTTTAACCGCTACCGGCAACAGCGGAACCGATTCACAGACCTTGGCCTATGTCAATGCTACCGCAACGGCTACTCAAACAGCCATCAGTCTAGGAAACAGTCAGTCGCTTACCTTAATTACCAGTGGAACTTTGTCTTTAAGCAATACCGATTCTACTACCCTTACCTTAACTGCTACCGATGACAGCGGAACTGATTCACAGACCTTGGCCTATGTCAATGCTACCGCAACGGCTACTCAAACAGCCATTAGTCTAGGGAACAGTCAGTCGCTTACCTTGATCACCAGTGGAACCTTGTCTTTGAGCAATACCGATTCTACTACCCTGACCTTAACTGCTGGGGCAGGAGATCAAATAATCGATGCGGATGGGGACACCCAAATCCAAGTAGAAGAAGGCACAGACGATGATGCGATTCGTTTTGATACGGGAGGGACCCAACGTGCGGTGATTACTGCTGCAGGAAATATGGGGATAGGGACCACCACTCCTAATGCGCCTTTACAATTGGCCAGAGCAGTAGCAAACCGCAAGATTGTTTTATATCAATACTACAATAACGACCATCAATTTTATGGTTTTGGCGTTAACGCTGGGGTTTTAAGGTATCAAGTGGAAAGCACATCAGCAGATCACGTTTTCTATACAGCAGTTAACACTTCTTCTTCCAATGAACTAATGCGTATTAAAGGAACAGGAAATGTAGGAATAGGGACCAGTAGCCCTTCAGAAAAGCTTGAAGTCAATGGCACAATAAAAGCCACAGACATCAACTTTACGGGACTCCCTGAATATGCAGACGAAGCAGCAGCAACTACTGGAGGACTTTCAACAGGGGATTTATACAAAACAGCAACTGGTGAAATACGAATTAAACTTTAGTCTATGGAACTGTTACAAAACCTCACAGCCGGTCCCCTTTCCTCAATCGAGGTTCCCTCGCTGGAAAATAAAAATATTGAATGCTGGAGTCTCAAATGGATTCTGACTAAAATCAATACGGTTCAAAGTGCCGTTAGACAAGAATAAGTTTAAACCTCTGCCATTAGATAGTTAAATTAGTTTACTTTTAAGAGTCTCTACTTTAATTGCCTTTGGCCCGACTTGACATAGTATAATTAAACGGTAGTTAATGTAACCCAAAAAACCCTCAAAATGAAAACCATCCTTATCGTTTTTACTAAAGAGCCCGTAACCGGTGAGGTAAAAACCCGCTTGGGAAAAAAGATTGGGATGGACGCTTCAAAGTGGGTGTATGAACAACTACTGCAGCATACGGCTCAAGTCTCAAAAAAGAGCAAACTCAAAACGGTCGTTTTTCAAAACAAAATAGCAAATAAAAAAAATCCGTACTTCCCCCATGCCCTAGAGCAACAGATCCAAAAAGGAAAAAATTTAGGCGAAAAAATGGAAGCTGCATTTCATTGGGCTTTTGGTCAGGGCTATGAAAAAGTACTTTTGATAGGAAGTGATTTGTGGACTCTGGGGGAAAATACCTTGCTGGAAGCGGAACGAGCTTTAGAGCAGAAGGATTTTGTCATTGGCCCTTCGTATGACGGAGGCTACTACCTGCTGGGATTGAAGAAAATACACCCCCAGCTCTTTAAGGACGTACCCTGGAGTACGCCACAAGTATTTAAAAAAACACTGCTCAACATTTCCGATAAATCCGTACACTACCTTGAAATTGCAAATGACATTGATGAGCTGGAAGATTTAAAAGCGAATCGGTCCCTGTATGAAAGTTATCAAAAACAATTTGCTAAAAACTGTTAAACCATTAGCCCTGTCTCTAGAAATCTGCTATTTTTAAAATAAAAAAAGCATGAGCTACCTGGAAACAACAAAGAATGTGTACAAAGAAGCAGCCCTCACCCCCGATGTAGGGCTGTGTTGTACTACTACCCCCCTATGGCAGTTTCCCGGCTTGTCCATTCCCCTAAAAATGCAGGAAATGAACTACGGCTGCGGGAGCACAGTGCACCCCAGAGACTTGGTAGGAAATCCCAAGATTCTCTATGTCGGAGTAGGTGGAGGTATGGAACTCCTTCAGTTCAGTTATTTTTCCCGTCAAAAGGAAGGCGTCATCGGAGTGGATGTAGTCGATGAAATGTTGACAGCCTGTTCCGCCAATTTTGAGGAGGCGAAAAAAGAAAACACCTGGTTTGATCCCGATTTTGTACGATTGGAAAAAGGAGATGCCCTGGATTTGCCTATTGCAGACGCCAGCGTGGATGTAGCTGCTCAAAACTGCTTGTTTAATATTTTTAAAACCGAAGAGTTACAACGCGCCTTGGAAGAAATGTATCGGGTTTTAAAACCCCACGGCCGCTTAGTCATGAGTGATCCCATTTGCGAACAGCCCCTAAATGAAACACTCCGCAACGACGAACGCCTCAGGGCACTGTGCCTGTCGGGCTCCCTTCCCCTAGCTACCTATTTGGAAATGCTTACACAAGTAGGCTTTGGTACCATCGAGGTTCGCGCCAGAAGACCCTACCGAATTTTAGATCCAGCACACTATCCTACTACCGAAACTCTTTATGTAGAAAGTGTGGAAGTCTGTGCCATCAAAGATCCCATGCCAGAGGACGGCCCCTGTATTTTTACTGGGAAGCATGCCATCTATTTTGGTTCTGAAGATTTTTTTGACGACAAAAAGGGGCATGTACTACTTCGAAATCAACCCTTAGCAGTCTGTGATAAAACTGCAAATGCACTGGCTCAACTCCAGCGCGACGACCTTTATCTTTCTCCCGCCACCTTTCACTATGACGGAGGCGGATGTTGTTAACCCTTAATTCTTTTCCTATGAAAATCAGTACCCCTCTTCTTTTGTTCTTGTTTTGCTTACCTGTTGTAGCTCAAAAAAACATTCATCACCGTTGGAACACCCAACTTCAAAAATACGTGTCTGAAACCGGTGCGGTAGATTACAACTCCTGGCAGGAGGATCGTGAAGATCTAAACGCCTACCTCCAGACCTTAGCCCAATTTCCCCCAGATGAAGCGACTTCTAAAAACCACAAATTGGCTTATTGGATCAATGCCTACAATGCCTTAACAGTTCAACTCATTCTAGAGAATTATCCCTTAAAAAGCATCAAAGAAATCAAATCTCCTTGGGACACTCCCTGTTTTAGTACAGGAGGAAAAGAATACAGTTTGGGTGATATCGAACACAAAATTTTACGGAAAATGGACGAGCCGCGTATTCATTTTGCCATCAATTGTGCCTCGGCATCCTGCCCCAACTTGTTGAATCGTGCCTTTCAAGAAAAGCAGCTGGAGAGTCAGTTGGTAGAAGTAACCGAATCTTTTTTAAAAGACCCGACAAAAAATAAAATCACTTCGGATCAGTTGGAGCTTTCCAAAATTTTCCTTTGGTTTGGCAAAGACTTTGGTTCCAAAGCAGAGCGCCTTTCTTTTATAGAAGCCTACAGTGGTGTACGCTTGGACCGTCCAAAGATTGACTATCTTTCGTATGACTGGAGTCTTAACGAATAAAACCAAACTTTCTATTGTTGTTCCCGTTCTGAACGAGCGGGACTGTATCGCTACTTTTATAAAGCATCTAAAAACCCAATGGTGCCAACCCCAAGAACTCATTTTCGTGGATGGAGGCAGTACCGACGGAACATGGGAATGGTTGCAAAAACAAGACGTAACAGCCTATCGCAGTCCTCAGGGAAGGGCCGTTCAAATGAATGCAGGTGCGGAGCAAGCTAGTGGAAACTTGTATTACTTTATCCATGTGGACAGTACACTTCCCTACCACTTTGACCAAACCCTTTTAGAGGCCCATAATGCAGGAGCTTCAGCGGGCTGTTTTCAATTGGAATTTGATTCCAAACACTGGCTACTCCAATGGGCGGCTTCAGGAAGCCGTTGGAATCACCTGCTTTGTCGTGGGGGCGATCAGTCCCTTTTCATTACAAAAAAACGCTTTGAGGCGTTGCAGGGTTTTAATGACCGCTATCGGGTTTGTGAAGACCTTGAATTGATCAAAAGACTCTACCGACAAGGAGCGTTTACAGTGCTGCCACAAAAAATAAAAACCTCCTCACGACGATTTCACGAAAACGGAGTAGCACGACTGCTGATCCACTTTGGCGTACTCCATATGATGCATTGGTGGGGAGTTGGACCACAGTCCCTTACCCTTTATTATCGTTGGGCGGTACGCTAGGCCAGTTCTCCTAAAACTAAATAGTACGATCCAAAAATGGCAATGTACAGTAAGCCACAGGAAACGAGCCAAATAATAAAATAAAGACTCCCTGAAAACCAATCGAAACCGGTTCGGAATTCTTTTAAAACTCGAACTAAAACGACAATACAGCAAAGGGTAAAAAGAATAGAAAGTAGGATTTTCATAAAAATTGGGTTTTACTAATTAAGATTTTATTTTGCTTGATGAATAACACGTTGAGGAAAAGGAATCTCGATTTGGTGGGCGTCCAAAATCTTTTTCCCTTGTTCATAAATATCGAAGTACACTTCCCAATAGTCTTGCGGTTTTGCATAGGATCTTACGGCAAGATTTACCGCAGAATCCCCTAAACTCAAAACCCCTACAAAGGGTTGAGGCTCCTGAAGTACCCGTGGGTGTTCCTTCATCACTTCCATCAAAACTGTTTTGGCTTGCTCAATGGAGGCGTTGTATGCAATCCCGAATTCCAAATCGACGCGAATGGTTCCTTCCGTGGCGTAATTGGTGATTTCGTTATTGGCTACGGCACCGTTGGGAAGAATGACTGTTTTGTTATCTGGGGTAACGATACGTGTCACAAAAATTTGTATCTCTTTTACCGTCCCGGTATGTCCATGGGAATGGATCAAATCGCCTACTTTAAAAGGCTTAAAAATCAATAAAATAACGCCTCCTGCCAAGTTTTGCAGGGTTCCACTCATGGCCATTCCAAAGGCGAGGCCCGCGGCTCCAAGTAGGGCGATAAATGAGGTCATTTCGATACCTAACATACCAAGCGCGCTAATCCCCAAGAGTAGCTTCAAACCAATGGAGACCAAGCTTAGCAAAAAACTTTTTAATGAAGCATCTGTTTTACTTCTGTCAAAAAGTAATTGTAATGCGCGTACTATGAGTTTGATAACCCACAGTCCTACAATCCATATAAATAGGGCTCCGAGGAGTTTGGGTCCGTAGTAAAATACGATTTCGAGTAGGTTGTCATAAATTTTTTGAAGAGTTGAGGTAGAAAACATCAGTGGGCGGTATTACAGGTTTTGATTAAATCGGGAAGTACAGAGTCCCAGCCTTGTTGGCAGGTTTTTTGAAGTTCTGCACCTTTTTCCATAGTGCTAAAATCTCCTTGTTCAATGCGAAGCTGCGTTCCCTTGGGAGTAGATTCCAAATAAAAGTGCAATTCTGAAATCGCAGCGCTATAGTTTTTCGTAGGCTTGTGAAAAATGGTAAAGGCCAAATGGGAATGCGGCAGATACACTAAAACTTTTGCCTTTACATGCTCTTGCCAAAGACCCGCTTCGCTTTTCGCCTTCCACACGGCAGATCCTCCCGGGTGCCACTCGGCGTGAAGCTGACACTGGTACATGTATTTTTCGGTAAGTTCGGGTTGGGTCAAGACCTTCCATACCGTTTCTTGAGAAGCCTCAATTTCGGCAGACACTTTCGCCCAGGGCAAGGTGCTTCTTGAATGCTTCATAAAAGAAGGTTTTGAGATAAAACGATACGGAAAGGAAATCCTGAGGTGTAGGACAACATAAGACTTAAGATTTGGTTAAACTAAAGTACAACTTATTTTTTTGTTTTAAAAGTTCTAACTTAGCCTTATGCAGAAAAAAATCTCCCCAAAATCGATTGTCATTTTAGGAAATGGAATTTCCGGAATTACAGCTGCGCGCCATATTCGCAAACATTCGGAGCACCACATCACAGTGGTTTCCGAGGAACATCCTTATTTCTTTTCTCGAACAGCTTTGATGTATGTGTACATGGGGCATCTCAAATTTGAACATACCCAACCCTACGAAAAGCATTTTTGGAAAAAAAACAAAATCGACTTAAAACAGGGTCGTGTGGAAACGATCGACACAAAAAATAAAATACTCCAATTTTCTGATGGAGAAGCGTTGGGCTACGACAGCTTGATTTTAGCAACGGGAAGTAAACCCAATAGGTTTGGCTGGAAAGGACAAGATGCCCAAGGGGTACTGGGCCTTTACCACAAACAGGATCTGGAGTCTTTAGAAAAATTCGCCCCTGATAATCAGGCCTGTAAACGCGCCGTTATTGTAGGTGGAGGATTGATTGGGATCGAGTTGGCAGAAATGCTGCACTCCCGCCATATTCCCGTGACCTTTTTGGTTCGTGAAACGAGTTTTTGGAATGGCGTACTACCCGAAGGAGAATCGGAACTGATCAATCGGGAAATACGAGAAAAAGGAATTGACCTCAGATTAAATACCAATCTCAAAGAAATTAAAACGGATGAAAACGGCCAAGTCCGAAGCATTGTTACTGAAGAAGAAGGCGAGGAAATTCCCTGTACAGTAGTGGGCTTAACAGCTGGAGTATCCCCGAACGTTTCCTATTTAAAAGGATCAGACATCACCACGAACCGAGGGATTTTGGTCAATCGGTATTTGGAGACCAACCTACCCGACATCTATGCGATTGGAGATTGCGCAGAACAACAAGAACCCATCGGCCAGCGTCGCCCTGTGGAGGCGGTTTGGTACACGGGACGTATGATGGGAGAAACGGTAGCGCAAACAATTTGCGGAAATCGAACCGCTTACCAACCTGGCCCTTGGTTTAATTCCGCTAAGTTTTTTGATATCGAATACCAAACTTACGGCTGGGTATGGGCAAAACCTAAAGAAAACGAAGCCCGTTTTTATTGGGAACACACAGGTGGAAAAAAATGTATCCATCTGAACTTTGATACAAAATCAAGAATGTTTATCGGAATTAACACCTTTGGAATTCGCCTGCGTCACGCCTTTTTTGATCGTGTACTACAAGAAGGAGAAACCGTGGACTACGTTTTGGAACACTTTGCCGATGCCAATTTTGATCCAGAATTTTACCCACAGCACGACGAAGAAATCATCAATCAATTCAATCGAGAACAAGGTGCCCAACTCCAACGAAAAAAGAAGAGTTGGAAACGCATCTTTTCAATCCCTTCCCAAAGCTTATGAAAACACTACAACACATCGGACTCGGTATTTTTTTGACAGGACTCGCCGTTTTTGTCTCACTGCTCTTTGTAGGATCCTATAAACTTACCCCAGCGCAGTTTGAGGAAGTGATACAGAGTAAAGGCATCCAAAGCGAAGTGTTCCTTTCGGAATTCAACAATCAGATCGTTGGGAAGTCCTTTTCTAATTCCCATGCTTTTTCTGCAGCTCTAATTGCAGCACTTGACAAGGCCAACACAACCCATAAAAAAGAGCGTGAATGGAGTAAAGTGATCTGGAGCAAACCGAACAGCTTTGCTTATGACATTATTAAAAGTACCGAAGCAGGTGTGGTAGCAAAAAACAAAGCCCTTTTTTGGTGGCTCACCTTTGGTTTGGGAATTTTAGGCGCCTTGCTTTTTATTTTACCTAAGGTAGTTTTATTGGGTCCTCCAGGCATCAAAAACAACGGTATTTGGCACAGTAAAGCCACCAACCGAGGGTGGATCGGATGGATGACTTTTTTGTTTTTAGTCGGCTTTTACATTCTTTTGTATTTCTATCCCAACTACATCGTAAACTGGGTTTATTTGGTCGATCCCATCAGCTTAAAGCTCAGTGGAAACCTTGCCAGTCAGTGGTTCCTGTACGGTTTTTTATACTGTGTGGTAATGACGGTAATGGCGGTTCGGATGTACATCAAATACCGAAACAACAAGTACCAAACTCTGCGGACGACTTCCGTATTGTTTTTTCAAATTGTCTTTGCCTTTTTAATTCCCGAGATTTTAGTGCGTTTTGAACGCCCTTGGTACGATTTTAAAAACGCCTTTCCCTTGGATTACGATTTCTTTTTTAGCTGGAACCTGAAGCAATTGATCGCTGAGGGTGGGTTTGGCCTTTTTATTTTAGTTTGGGGTATCCTACTTACTTTGGTAGTCGTTCCTGTAATGGTCTATTTTTTTGGTAAGCGGTGGTATTGTTCTTGGGTGTGTGGTTGTGGAGGTTTAGCAGAAACCCTAGGCGACCCCTACCGACATCTTTCGAATAAATCCATCGGGGCTTGGAAATTGGAACGGTGGATGGTACACGGCGTATTGGTCTTTGCTTTGGTCATGACTGGGTTTACTCTTTACAGTTATTTTAGCGGAGCTTCCTCCGTTATCGGTATTAAAACCCAAAGTCTTCAAGACACCTATGGCTTTTTAATCGGTTCGGTTTTCGCGGGGGTAATCGGTACGGGTTTTTATCCCATTTTTGGCAATCGGGTGTGGTGTCGTTTTGGCTGTCCCCTAGCGGCGTATTTGGGAATAGTACAGCGTTTTAAGTCGCGGTTTCGCATTACGACCAATGGAGGACAGTGTATTTCTTGTGGGAACTGCTCTACGTATTGCGAACAAGGCATCGATGTCCGTGCTTATGCCCAAAAAGGAGAAAACATCGTTCGATCCAGTTGTGTAGGATGCGGAATCTGTAGCGCCGTCTGTCCTCGGGGTGTTCTCAAATTGGAAAACGGTCCTGAGAAAGGGCGAATTAACCCCACCGAAATTTTATTGGGAAATGATGTAGATCTGGTTCAACTGCTCAATAAAAAATAGTTTCTCCTCGTTCTTTTTGTAAACCCAATTGCATTAAATACTTTTACCCTAGATGACTAAAATTGCTGTTATTATTCCCGCTTTTAATGAGGCGCGTTCTATTGGACAAGTGGTGGCAGCACTCCCCAAAAAGGTGGATCAAATCATCGTTGCGGATAATGCCTCTACAGATGCTACTGCAAAAATCGCAAGGGAGCACGGCGCTGTGGTGGTCCATGAAAAGAGAAAAGGGTACGGTTATGCCTGCCTGAAAGGAATGGCATTTCTAGAGGACGACCCTCCAGAAATTGTTGTGTTTTTAGACGGGGATTATTCCGATTATCCGGAAGACTTAGAGACCCTTGTAGATCCGATCCTTAAGGGAGCGGTTGTGTTTAGTTTGGGGGCCCGAGATAAAAAATTAAGAGAACGTGGAGCACTTACCCCCCAGCAAGTTTTTGGAAACGGCTTGGCGTGTTTCCTGATGCGCTGGCTGTACCAGAGTAGGTTTACCGATTTGGGACCTTTCCGAGCTATTCGTTGGGAGACCTTGCAAAGTTTAGAAATGCAGGACAAAACCTACGGCTGGACGGTAGAAATGCAATTGAAAATCTTAAGAAGAAAACTGCCCTATATCGAAATTCCAGTCCGCTATCGAAAACGGATTGGCGTTTCTAAAGTCTCCGGAACTGTAAAAGGAACCTTGATGGCGGGTTATAAAATAATAACATGGATCGGTAAATTTTATTTCTCCAAATGGAAATAACAGGAACTCTTGTTTTGCGTTGGCTGGCTCTTGGTGTACTGGGAGTCTATATTTTTTGCTTGACGATGATCTTTTTGTACAGCCTCACCCAACTCAATATGTTGCGGTTTTATTTACGGCGACTCAAACAGAAAAAGCAACCACCTCCCCTTCCTAAAAAACTTCCCAAAGTGACCGTACAACTCCCCCTCTACAATGAATATTATGTTGTGGAACGTCTGCTGGAGTGTATTACGACTCTCGATTATCCCCGGGAACTTCTTCAAATTCAGGTGCTGGACGATTCTACGGACGAGTCCTTGGCCTTAAGCCAACGCTTGGTCAAAGCCTATCAAAAAAAAGGAATCCCCATTGAACTTCGTACCCGAACCGATCGGACGGGCTTTAAAGCGGGAGCACTAAAACACGGGTTAGCTCATGCAACAGGGGAATTTATTGCCATTTTTGATGCTGATTTTTTACCCAATTCCGACTGGCTACTAAAGACCGTTCCTCACTTTACCGATCCTAAAATAGGTGTAGTTCAAACTCGCTGGGGACATCTAAACCGCAGTCATTCCATACTTACGGAAGTACAGGCTTTTGCATTGGATGCGCATTTTCTCTTGGAGCAGGTTGGGAGGAATCAGCAGCAGCATTTTATCAATTTTAACGGTACAGCGGGGATTTGGCGTAAAAGCTGTATCCTAGATGCAGGAAATTGGCAAGGAGACACCCTTACGGAAGACCTCGATTTGAGCTACCGCGCACAGCTAAAACACTGGAAATTTACTTATTTGGAAGAGGTGGTCACCCCAGCCGAACTCCCCATCACCATGAACGCAATTCGCTCCCAACAATTCCGATGGAACAAAGGAGGAGCGGAGAATTTCAGAAAAATGATTCCTAAGGTGGTTCAAGCCTCTGGACATTCCCCTTGGACTAAAATCAATGCCTTTTTTCACTTGCTCAACAGTACCATGTTTTTGAATGTCCTCCTAGTGGCTCTGCTCAGTGTACCCTTGCTTTTTATCAAAGCAGCCTACCCCGAGTTGAACTGGATTTTTAATCTGAGTGCCTTGTTTATTCTAAGCACCCTGATTTTTTTCAGTTGTTATTGGTTTATCCACCAGCGTGTTTTTGGTGGCGGGTTTTATTCATTTTTGGAATATATCAAACGTTTTCTGAGCTTTTACAGCTTGGTCATGGGTTTTTCAATTCACAATTCAATTGCGGTTTTGGAGGGTCATTTAGGTAAAAAAAGTGCCTTTATTCGCACCCCAAAATTCAACCAAAATACCAGTCAAACCCAATTAAAAAAATACAAGTACGCTAGGAATACGATTTCAGTGTACTCCTTTATCGAGTCCCTTATGGCACTTTACTTTCTCTTTGGAATGGGGGCTGCTTTTTTTGTTGCACCCGAAGGAGATTTTGGATTGTTTGTTTTTCATCTTTTTCTGTGCATTGGATTTGGCAGTATAAGTTTTCATGGCTTAAAAGAAGGCAGATGAAGTTTTTTCCTAAATCTTTTTTACCCTGGGCCCTCCCCTTTTTGCTTTTTTTAGGTTTTTATTTTCTCAGTCACGGGCTAGAACGTACAGATACCCTTCCCCTACTGACTACCTATACGGTTTTGTTTCTCCTCTTGTGGCTTTGGATTCGCAAGTACAGCAGCTTGGGGACTGTTCTTATCATTGGTTTGGTCTGTCGCTTGCTCTTTTGGAACCACATTCCAGCCCTCTCACAAGACTTTTATCGGTTTTTATGGGATGGAAGTATTCAGCTTTTGGGAATCAATCCCTATCGTTTTACTCCAAACGGCTTGATCGATTCGGTTGACTTTCCCAATGTGCAGTTGCTCTACGAAAAAATGGGGAGCCTAAGCAATGAACACTATTCGAATTACCCACCATTGAGTCAGTATATCTATCGAGCCATGGGGTATGCAAATCACGGAGACCTCCACGGTCCCATCTGGGTGCTAAGAGGATTTTATCTCTTGGGAGAAATCTTTCTTTTTTTTGGTGCCAAAGCCCTTTTGGAGCGTTTGGAACTTCCCTCTTCGTACCTCGCTTGGTATTTTTTAAATCCACTGGTGATTGTGGAAGGTTTTGGCAACCTCCACGGCGAAAGTCTAATGTTCGCCTTTACCCTGTTTTCTTGGCTGTATTGCTTGAAGAAAAAAACTATTGTAGGCGGGTTTTTTATGGCCTTGGCGGTAGGGACTAAATTATTGCCCTTACTTTTGATTCCCTTCTTTTTTCGTTATTTGGGACTTCGAAACTTCCTTAAATTCGGATTGAGCATTCTTGGTTTTTCGGTATTGCTTTGGCTTCCTTTTTGGCAAGGAGAAATGTTAGAAAACTACACCCAAACCATCCAACTTTGGTTTACCACCTTTGAATTTAATGGGAGTCTGTACAATATTGTTCGCGCGATAGGTTATGAAGTGAAGGGATACAACATCATCCGAAAACTAGGGAAAGTCACCCCTTTTATTACGATCGGTTTGGTACTGCTTTTTTCACTTTTAAATTCCAACCGCAAACCCCAGCAAATTTTCAAAAGCATGCTTCTGCTGCTCAGTTGCTATTTCTTTATGGCTACTACTGTACATCCTTGGTACATCATCAATCTGATTTTCTTAGGCCTCCTAACAGGCTATGCCTTTCCCATTGTATGGAGCCTCGTTGTTTTTTGGAGTTACAGTGCCTACGGAGTGGGTATTGTAGAAGAGCAAATGGGTTGGCAACTGAGTGCCTACTTCTTGGTCTACGGTTGCTTTTTTTATGAATTAATAAAAGGGCGTTTAGGGCATCATCTTCAAAAACCCAATTTCTTTGGAGTTTAGCTTCCGCCAATTCCCTCGGGGCAATTCTTTTTTGGTCATCCCACCATATACCACACGATCCATTTGAACTACTTTAGCACCTACAGCAGCAAAAAGTTTAACTAAAACCGCTGGACTGAGGGAATGGACCTCAACCCCTACTTCTTTTTTAGACTTCCCCTGAATGTGACTGATTGCAGTGACTTTTTGCATTTTTTCAAAAACAACTTGTCCCGCTTTCATGGTATCCATCATTTCCTTGGTGACATTTTGATCTAAAACAACTTGATAGATCATGGGAATAGAAGAGGAATTGTTCAGTTTTTTTCGCAAAGCTTCGTCATTGGTAAAAAGCAAAAGCCCAGTCATGGGCCTACCCATATCTCCTACAGGAGGCACTTTAGATTTTACAGCCGTGCGAATCAGTTCCTGCACGGATTTGTTAATCTTCCCTCCTTGAGAAGTTGCGACAAAACCCTTTGGCTTGTTGAGCAATAGATACACGGGGGGTGATTGCTGCACACGTGCCCCGTCGTATTTGATTTCATCGGTGGATTGGACTTGATAGCCCATTTCTGTGACTGTCTTACCATTGACATGCACCAAACCCATTTTGATAAATTCATCCGCTTCTCTTCGGGAACAGATTCCCGCATTGGATAAAAACTTATTTAGTCGAATGGTCTTGGCCACAGGAGCACTTTCTTGTTTGGAATGTGTTTTTTTTATATCCATTGAATCGCCTTTTGGCTTATGGATTTTGATAAATCAAGACAATACTAAGTACGCCGATCAAAATCCAAAATTTAATTAAATTATGGGTCCAAAGGTACGCCTTTTGATCTTGAGCGCGCCACAAGAAAACCAAAACAAAAATCAAAAAAGGGATTCCCGCCTTAAAATAATATTGCATCACTCCTAAAGGCTCCTGGATCAAATAATAGCTTGGAAGAAAACAAAAAAGCATAACGAGGGTGCTAATCGTTTTGGTAATGGAGACATTAAAAACGATGGGGAGGGTTTTGTAGCGCTGTACCCAATCTCCTTTTAAATTTTCCAAATCTTTGACAATATCTCGTGCTAGGATTAAAAAAAACAAATACGCTGCGTGGTAAAAAACAACCGTTTCAAAATTTTCAAGGTAGAGCGTAATCCCCCAAAAGGGGAAGATCATCAACAGTGCTGCAAAGAGATTACTCAACCAAAAAAGGCGTTTGATCCAACTGCTATAGAGCCAAATGGAAAACATATAAAACAGAAAGAACAGTACCGCCCGAAAGGAAACCCCACTGGCAAAAACTAAGCCCAGTAAGTTTAGCAATAAGTATAGAACCAATTGCAATTGTTGCGAAACCAGATGTTCCAGAACATATTTTTTAGGTCTATTGATTTGATCTTTAGCTGCGTCGTAAAAATTATTGATGATATACCCTGCAGCAGTAGTCAAGGCCGAGGCCGCTACTATACAAAAAAAGGGAAGGTCAAAAACCAGATTCCACCAGCCCGTTTCTGGACTCAGTATATAACGTGCCGTAAGGTATTGAGCAATGACTAAAATGGCAATATTATACCCTCGCACCAGGCTGAACAGGCTCAATATTTTTAAAAGCGTACGCTGAAGGGAACGGGAAAAAAGCATAGTTTCATTTTAGAAACGATAAACCACTTCCAAGGGATAGTCTTTTAAAGCTTTTTCTGCTTTTTCATAATCTTCGGTAAACCCGAGGATAAATCCACCACCTCCAGATCCGCAAAGTTTGAGGTAGTAGGCATTGGTTTCAATTCCTTTTTGCCAAAGCTGATGAAAACTGTTGGGTATCATCGGTTCAAAATTTTGAAGCACTAAAGCGGATAAGGATTTAATGTTTTTAAAGAGCGACTTAAGATTTCCTTGGAGAAAGTCCTCAATACAGTTGTCCGAATACTTGATGAACTGGTCCCGCATCATCTTACTGAAGGCTTCTTGCTTCATGTTTTCCATAAAAATGGAGACCATTGGTGCGGTTTCCCCACTGGTACCGCTGTCAATTAAAAAAACAGCGCCTTTCCCAGAACTTTGTTGAGAGGGAATCCCTGTAGTCTCAATGTGTTCCTTGGAATTGATCAAAATGGGTAAACTCAAATAACTGTTCAGCGGGTCTAGTCCCGACGATTTCCCGTGAAAAAAAGATTCCATCAAACTAAACACCTTTTTGAGGTATTGTAATTTTTCCTTGGTAAGGTTTTCCAAAACGGTTATTTTACAAAGAGCGTATTGGTCGTAAATTGCAGCCACAAGGGCCCCACTACTACCCACCCCATAGCCTTGGGGAATACTACTGTCAAAATACATCTTCTGGTCTAAATCTCGATCTAATTTTTCCCAATCAAAATTGACTAGCTCAGAATCCAGCGTTCTTAAATACGTTGTAAAAGCGCGAAGTTTTAAATGGGAAGCTTCGTTGGCTTGTGTCTGTCCATCTGGAATTTTTAAGGCCCCGCGATAGAAATTATAGGGAATAGACAAGCCCTTGGAGTCTTTGATGATTCCATACTCTCCAAAGAGTAAAATTTTCGCAAAAAACAAGGGTCCTTTCATTGAGTTTTAGATTGCATTAAAACCATTTTTAAATGTGTTTTAAATACATACATAAGCATTAAACAAAGTTACACTTTTTTGGCACCTTCTCCAACTTGGTCTAGAAGGTACTGCCCCTTTTGACAAAACACTGCAAGTTCCTCTTGGATAAATGGATTTACTTGAATTTTAAAGTCTTGAGGATAGAGAATGTGTACATTCGCTCCGGCATCTAGAGTAAAGCAGACGGGAATGCCCGTACTTACTCTAAACTCCCAAATTTTTTCAATGATGGACAGCGTCTGCGGCTTCATTAAAATAAAATAAGGATTTGAGGTCATCATCATGGCGTGTAAGGATAACGCCTCCAATTCCACAATCTTAATAAAAGCTTCTAAATCTCCAACTTTCATCACGGGGACAAGTGCTTCTAAGTTTGCTGCAGCCTGTAAAAAGCGCTGAGAAGCAAACGGGTGCTGGTGCATTAACTGATGGCCTTGAGAACTGGAAACTGCTTTAGTTCCTTTATCCACCAACAGTATGGCATCTTGGTAAGTAGAAAAAACAGGATGCAGATCCGGTCCAAAAGGAATTGCATATAAATCAGAGCTACGATCCTGCATTTTATTCACTCCCCACAAGGTTACAGGCCCTTGAATGCTACGTGCAGCACTTCCCGACCCAAGACGGGCCAGAAAAGAAGCTTTTTGATGAAAGAATTCCGGTTCTAGATCTGGAACTAGTTTTTGTTCCAAATCCATCAAACACATCGCTAAAGCGGCCATTGCAGAAGCAGAGGAAGCGATTCCACTACTGTGAGGAAAGGTATTGTGACTTTTTATAGTCAGTTGATATCCTTGAATCCAAGGGATATAAGACCCAATGCGTTTAAAAAAAGTTTCAAGTTTCGGTTTAAAATCAGGTTTGGCAACTCCTTCGAAATAAAAGTTAAAATCGAATGCACCTGGACTCGCAGGTTCAAACACGACTTGAGTTTGGGTCACACTAGAGGAGAGTGTAAAACTCAAAGACGGGTTTTTAGGAATTTGAGGCGTTGTTTTTCCCCAGTATTTAATCAAGGCAATATTACTCGGTGCCTCCCAATGGGCTGTCCAGGGAATGGGAGTTGCTTTTTTTGCTATAAAATGGTTTTCCTCCATATGGTCTTCAAAGATAAGGCTTCAATTGTAATGTTTTGGTGCTTCCTTCTTAGAAATGATTTTTTTCTAGTAGCTTTAGGGAGATGAAAAAAGGCACTTCTCAACTGATTCTTGCTTCAACACTAGGTGTTTTTCTTTCCCTAGGGGTGGGTTTGCTGTCTAGTAGGGTGACTCAATCGGCCATAACCACTTGGTATGTGACTTTAGAAAAACCTTTTTTCTCCCCTCCTAATTGGGTTTTTGCTCCAGTTTGGACCTTGTTGTACACCCTGATGGGAATTGCTGTAGGAAGAGTTTGGTTTTATGGAAGAAGACACCGCTGGGGCAAAACTGCTCTCTCACATTTTATCGCACAATTGCTTTTCAATGGATTGTGGTCTTTGGTCTTTTTTGGATTAAAAAATCCTTTGTTGGGGTTGCTGGTCATTCTGATTCTCTGGGTTTTAATCCAAAGGACCCTCTTTTGGTTTCGACTCGTTGATCGGAAGGCTTCCTATATGTTGTATCCCTATTTGGCTTGGGTAAGCTTTGCTACAGTATTAAACGGAGCCATTCTTTACTTAAATTAGTAGTTCGGTTTAGGGATACGCTCAGGAAAATCCGTAATAACCCCATCTACGCCCATTTGGGTCATCAAATTAATATCACCCGGATCGTTTACGGTCCACGGATAAATTTTAAACCCCGCCTTTTGCATTTTAGCAACGTTGTCCGAATTGAGGCTTTTGTAATCTGGATTAATCGCTACCGCACCTAGTTCCAGTCCGATAGGAATGGCATCTAGGGGATCGTCTTCTGTGAGAATTGCAATAGGTACTTCTTGATTTGCTTGACGGAAAATTTGAAGCTCTTCCCAATTAAAACTAGAGATCAAAATCTTTTCGGGTGACCACTCCTCCCGTTCGAAGTAAATTTGCAACAGTTCATGAGTTTTCAGCGCCGTTCGGCTTCCTTTGAGTTCGATGTTCAAAAACACCTCTCCTTTAATTAAATCTAAGACTTCCTCAAGGGTAGGAATTGTAAATCCATTGAGCACTTCAATCCGCTGGATGGAATCCAAATCCAACTCCTCAATATAGCCTGTAGCATTAGTGAGTTTTTCCAAGGTCTTGTCGTGAAATACGACTAACTCACCGCTAGCACATTGAAAAACGTCAATTTCTACACCGTCAACTTCCAACTCAAGGGCTTTGGTTATGGAGGGTAAGGTGTTTTCAGCAAGATGGCCTTTCGCGCCTCTGTGGCCAATTACAAGTGGGTTTTTTGGGGGAGCACAAGCCGTCATAAACACGCTGAATAAAATTAATAAATACCCTTTTTGATGTTTCATTTTTTTCTTCAATTTAACCAATTCAACAAAACAATTTTAAAAATTTTATTTGATCAAAATCCAAAATTCCCAAGGCTTCATATCATACTGATAAGAGGGAGAAAGCAGTTTGGATTTAAAATCTTGATAGCGTTTAAAGCTACCCGCATAGGGCATGGTAAACTGGGCGTAGTCTTTACTCAAATTGGCAACCACCACCAAGGTATCGCCCTCTTTCTCTCGTTCAAAAGCGAGAATTTGATTGTCTCGGGTCGTATTGATTCGCTTGTAAGAGCCGGCAGAAGTTCCTGCTGCTAGAGCACGATGGTTGTTTTTCAAAGCACCCAATTGTTGTAAAAGCTCCATTGTTTTACCCGCAACTTTAGGAAAACTGTCTTTTTCAAAAAAACGCAAACGCTTGTTGAGATCGTATTCTTGTCCTGAATAAATTAAGGGCATTCCCGGCAGGGTAAAATTCATCGCCATAAAGGCATGGTCTGCGGCTCCATAACTTTCTTTCACAGTTCCGTTCCAAGAATTTTCGTCGTGATTGGATATAAAGTTAACGAGTATATTCTCGGGGCCGTACAACCGATTTGCTCTTTGAATATGGCGGTGGTAGTTTGTCGCTGAACTTCGTCCCTGAGCAATTTCTTTAGAAAGCTGGTGCCCAGGCCAATCGTAGGTGGCATCAAATTTACTGACCAGGTTAATTCCACCAGGATGATAAATATCCGTTTCAGCTAAAAGAAATACGGGCTTGATCTCGCGAAGGGCTTCAATTGTTTTGTCGTAAAATACAGGAGGAACCGCATAGGCCTGATCTATTCGATACCCGTCGATATCGGTTTCTTTAACCCAATAGACCATCGCTTGCCTCAATTCTTCACGCATCTCTAGGTTGTTGTAATTCAGATCGGCGACATCCGTCCAACCAAATGATTTTCCTGTTCTAAAATCGATGGGATCGATAATTTCTCCTTTTCGATTTTTGAGGTAGTAATCACTTTTTTCTTTAATCCAATGATGGTCCCAACCCGTATGGCCAGGTACCCAATCTAGAATCACATAAATTCCCAATTCGTGTGCTTTTTGAACCAAGGCTTTGAAGTCCTCAAGGGTTCCAAACTCAGGATTCACCTTTGTGTAGTCGGAAACGGCGTAATAACTTCCTAAAGGTCCTTTGCTTTTGGTTGTCGAAATAGGATTAATGGGCATCAACCACAGGATTTTTACTCCCATTTTTTTTAATACAGGGAGGTCTTGGGCAAACGCATTAAAGGTCCCTTCCTCGGAGTACTGTCGAATGTTGGCTTCGTATAAAACAGAATGAGCAACTACCTCCTCCGAAATGGGTGCTAAAGTTTTTACTTGTACCTTTTTTTCTTCTGGTTTTCGGGCTTCTTCTTTTGGAGATTGACAAGAAAAAATAAAAACTCCTATCAGAAAGGACAAAAACGGTTTCATAAATTTGGTTTTATTCGAGGTAAATTATTAATACATAATACAAAAATAAAGTATTCCGTTTGATTTATACGGGGATGACTTTTCTCTACTCCTCAGGGGCTAGGGTGATTTGCAAACCGTCTAATTCTGGAGTCAAATAAATTTGACATCCCAACCGGCTGTTCTCCTTGACGTGAAATGCCTCTGAAAGCATGGCTTCTTCCGCTTCACTTTGTTCTGGAAGTTGGTGATCACTTTCCGTGTACACCTGACAGGATGCACAGAGTGCCATTCCACCGCAGGTTCCTTCTACTGGAAACTCATAGGATTTGCAAACCTCCATCAAATTCAGTTGCATATCTGTAGGAGCTGATAATTCATGAGAATTTCCTTCCCTATCAGTCACGTAAAGGGTAATGTCCTGAATCATTTTAAGACGGGTCTATGCTAGTGACTGATTCGATTTGTGGCAGGTATTTTTTTATAGTCATTTCTACTCCCGTTTTCAAGGTCATCTGATTTACAGAACAGCCCACACAGGCACCGTGAAGTTGAACTTTTACATGCCTACCTTCTTCTATAGCAACGAGTGAGATATCTCCTCCATCTGAATTTAAAAAAGGTCTGATTTCCTCTAGTGCTTCGAGGACTTTGGTTTCGATTTCTTTGGGATTCATAATTGTGATTTTACGGCTTCACATCCTACTAAATTAGTGATTTCTACGGCTTTGGTGGGGGGTAAGTTTTTATTTCTAAACACTACTTGTGAAACTAATTTTTTTGTAATATCTACAAACTCTTCCCCGACTTGACTGTCTTCTTGTAGGGAAGCGGGACGACCAAAATCTGAAGCCTCCCGTACACTTTGGATTAGAGGAATTCCTCCTAAAAAGGGAACTTCTTTGTCTTGGGCTAGATATTCTGCTCCACGTTCACCAAAAATGTAGTATTTATTGTCAGGCAGTTCTGCGGGTGTAAAATAACTCATGTTTTCAATTATTCCTAAAACAGGAACTTGAATATTTTCTTGTTGGAACATGGCAATTCCTTTTTTAGCATCTGCCAAAGCGACATTTTGAGGGGTACTAACCACTACAGCACCGCTGATTGGTAAAGCTTGCACTATACTCAGATGAATATCACCTGTTCCGGGAGGCAGGTCAATGAGCAAAAAATCGAGTGCTCCCCAGGCCGCATCAAATATCATTTGGTTTAAGGCTTTTGCCGCCATGGGTCCACGCCAGATTACCGCTTGTTCAGGTTTGGTAAAAAAGCCGATGGAGAGTACTTTGACCCCGTAATTTTCTACAGGTTCCATTTTCGATTTTCCATCCACTTGGACAGATAGGGGTCTAGCCCCTTCCATATCGAACATAGTGGGAATAGAAGGCCCATAAATGTCGGCATCCAATATCCCTACTTTACAACCCATTTGGGCTAGGGTAACCGCAATATTCGCCGTTACCGTGGACTTCCCTACCCCACCTTTACCTGATGAAATCGCAATGACATTCTCCACTCCAGCAAGGGGTTTTCCTTTGATGACATCTGGGGATTTGGGAGGAGTTACGACTTTGGTATTGATTTTAATTTTGGCCTTTTCGTAAACCTGTTCATGAATGGTTTTCAGTAGAGTAACCTCCAATTTTTTTCGGGCTTGAAGGCTCGGGTTTTCAAGTTGCAGATCTACGTCCACCTGATCTCCAAAAATCATGACGTTGGAGACCACTCCTTTGTCGATGATATTTTCTCCCTCACCTGGAAGCGTTATGGTTTTTAAGGCGTTAAATACTGCTTCTTTCGTAATCTTCATGGTTTCCTCCTAAGGGGACAAATATACTGCTAAGCTTTTAATATCGAAAGGCAATTGGACTAAAAGGAAGGCAACTCGTGTTGGGGGTCCCAAAAACAATCTTTAAAATTTTGAATTTGATTGGAATGAATTACTACGCCTTCATTTTCTAAAAGCTGCTGCATCAAATTTGTCCCCCCAAAGTGATGTTTTCCTGTGAGTAATCCCTGGCGATTTACCACCCGATGTGCGGGGATGGTATCGTCTTGGTGTGATGCATTCATTGCCCAACCGACCATACGAGCACTACGCGCCGCTCCCAGATACTTTGCTATGGCTCCATAAGAAGTTACTCTGCCTTCAGGAATTTGACGAACGACTTGATAAACTTTTTGAAAAAAAGAGTTTTCTTCTTTCATCTGTAGGTATTTATTGATTTAAAAAAAGCTGATAGAACCTCCAAATCATCATACTGTGGGGGAACCAGAAATAGAGTTGGAGGCTTCATTTAAAGGCGAAATTGTATGTAAGTGATGGCTTTATTCTCGGCTAAAAACTGCTTTTCATAAAAAGTCTGAACGGCGGTTGCTTCTTTGGGTGCATCTGAATTGTTGTAGATGTCGTGATGGGCATATAAGATTTCTCCTAGCTGACTGACAGTCCCTAAAGTATAACCAAATAAAAACTCACTGTCCGTCTTAAGGTGAAGCACCCCCTCGGGTTTCATCACTTTTTTATAATCCGACAACATTTCGGGTCGGGTAAGACGGTGTTTGGTTCGTTTGTACTTGATCTGAGGGTCTGGGAAAGTAATCCAAATTTCATCTACCTCGTTTTGCGAAAAGCAAGAGGTGATCAACTCGATTTGAGCTCTTAGAAATGCGACATTTGTCAATTCGTTCTCTAGGGCTGTTTTTGCTCCGCGCCAAAAGCGGGCTCCTTTGATATCAATACCGATGTAATTTTTATCGGGATGTTGTGTTGCTAGGTGAACGGAATACTCCCCTTTACCACAGCCCAACTCCAAAACAATAGGATTGTTGTTTTTAAAAAAATGCGTGTTCCATTTTCCTTTCAACGAAAACTTTTGATCATTTAAAATAGCCCGATCAGGTTGAATAACATTATCAAAGGTTTCGTTTTCCCTAAATCGCTTTAGTTTATTTTTACTCCCCACGTGTTTTTTTGGTAAAAATAGAGAAATTTATAAGTCCTTGACTACGCTTTTTGGAGCTCGTGTTAAGGTGAAAGAAAACTCAGACCCCACATTGGCTTGACTTTCTACAAAAATTTTCTCCTGATGAGCATCAATGATGTGTTTTACTATAGACAATCCCAAGCCCGAGCCGCCTAATTTGCGATTTCTAGTTTTTTCAACCCGATAAAAACGTTCAAAAAGTCGAGGTAGGTGTTCTTTGTCAATCCCTTCACCATTGTCAGAAATCCTAACCAAAATCTTATCTTCTTCAAGAGGTTCGATAGCAACTTCTGTAATACCTCGCTCTACACCATACTTCAAGGAGTTCATAATTAAATTGGTAATGACTTGCTGAATGCGCTCTTCATCTGCTTGTACCCATATCGGTCCTTCGAATTTCCGATTGAGCATCAAGGTGATCTTATTTTTTTTAGCCTGCATTTCGAGTAGTTCGAATACATTGTTGAGGGTTACTAAAACATCAAATGGCTTTATTTCTAAAGTTTCAATTCCCGATTCAAACTTTGTGATCAAATCCAGGTCTTTGACCACATAGGTCAAACGGTCCACTCCTTTTGAGGTTTGTTTGAGGTACTTTTTTATTATTTTTTGATCCGTGATTTCACCATCCAGTAGGGTTAGAATATAACCTTGAATGGTAAAAAGTGGCGTTTTCAATTCGTGTGCGATATTCCCAATAAACTCCTTGCGGTAATTTTCTTGATCTTTCAGGCCTTCGATTTCTAAATTTTTATCTGAATTGAGTTTTTGCAGGTTCTTGGTCAGTAAATCGATATCCTCGGAAGATTTAATTATAGAAGTTGAAGTGGTAGAGGGGAAAAGATTGTTGTACAAATCTCTAACCCGATTGATCATATAATTTTCAAAGCGGTAGAACAATAAAAAATAGGCGAAAATTAATATGGTGAGAAACGAAATTCCACTGAGCTGCAACAAATTCTCTAGCGGTAAATCAAAAAAAAAGTAGGCCTGCCCAGCAACCAATAACACACAAAAAGTTGCGATGACAAGGGCTAGTAGAAAGCTGGTCCTATTGAATTTTCTTTGGAGCACGGAAGGTTATTTTTCAGATTTAATAAACTTGTAACCAATTCCCTTTACAGTTTTAAAATAATGATCGCCAATTTTTTCTCGAAGCTTCCGTATGTGGACATCTATGGTTCGGTCTCCAACAACCACATCACCTCCCCAAACTTTTTCCATTATTTTTTCTCTTTTGAAGACTTTGTCGGGTTTGGAGGCCAAAAGGTAAATCAATTCAAATTCTTTTCTTGGCAAAGACAGTTCTTTTCCCTTAAGGGTAACCATATAGGCGTCTCGATCAATGACAAGATCTTCAAAGATCAACTGGTTCTCTGTGTTGGCTTTTTCTTTAAATCTGCGAAGCAAGCCTTTTACTTTGGATATTAAAACTTTAGGTTTGATCGGTTTAGTCACATAATCATCTGCCCCAGCCTCAAAGGCAGCAACATAGGAATAATCTTCTCCACGTGCTGTGAGAAACATGATAATAGTATCTACAAAACGTTCGTCTTTTCGCAAACGCTCACAAGCCTCAATACCGTCTAAATTAGGCATCATCACATCCATAATGATCAAATGAGGGAGTTCTTTTTCAGCAACTTTAATCGCTTCCAGCCCGTCACTTGCGCTACTGATTTGATATCCTTCTTGTTCTAAATTAAAACGAATAATCTCGATGATATCGGGTTCATCATCTACTAAAAGAATTTTTATCTCTTTTTTTTTCATGCGATTTTAAAACCTAAAATTAACATTTTATTAAACGAATTGATGTTATCAGAGTATTAATTATTCAATTTAAATTTATACTATTGTAAAGTAGTTCGCCCCAAATGAAAACTTTTCTATTCCTGTTTTTCTGTTTTATCCTTGCTGTGGGATTTCCTGCAAACCCGTCCTATTCAAATGAATTATCGTCCAAAGTAAAAATAAAAAAGAACGACAGTTTAGTGTTTACCCTTTTTCCAAACCCAGTCAAAAATAAAATCTTATTTATTGAAAGTTCTAGTGAAGCGCTAAAACACATTGAGATTTACGATGTATTAGGAACAATGAAATTCTCATCAGAAACTTATGAAAATAGGATCCTTTTGGACGAGCTAAAAACAGGAATTTACATTTTTGTCCTCCGACAGGACGACCAAAAAGGTCTAAAAAGATTGATCATCCCATAAGTCTCTTTTTTACTTAATTTTGCCTTCTATGAGGGACACACTCTTGGACTTTGATACGGTCCATTCCAACAAGGCTTTTGAAAGTCAGGCATTGAAACTCTTTGCCTATCAATATGAAAACAATACTACCTATCGTTCGTATTGTGATTTGATCAATGTTCATGATAGCGATGTAGAGCGAGTAACAGACATTCCTTTTTTACCAATTCAATTTTTTAAAACACACAACCTCAACTCTTTCGCTTCGGATCCTGCAATTATTTTTAGATCGAGTAAAACTACAGGTCAAACCGCTTCTCAACATCCAGTCCACGATCTTGATTTATACATCAAAAGCTTTGAAAAAGGGTTTGCTCATTTTTACGGAAATATTGAAGATTATGTTTTACTCGCGCTGCTTCCTTCTTATCTGGAACGAGAGGATTCTTCTTTAGTCTTTATGGTGGATCATTTGATTAAAAAAACAAAACGTACTGATAGTGGTTTCTATTTGAATGATTGGGAGGCCCTAAGGACAAAATTGAATGCATTAGAAAGCAAGAGACAAAAAACAATTTTACTGGGAGTAAGTTTTGCGCTGTTGGACGGGGCTGAAAACTTCCAGTGGGATTTAAAAAACACGCTACTTATGGAAACTGGAGGCATGAAGGGAATGCGAAAAGAATGGGTACGTTCGGCACTACATCAAAAGCTTAGGGACTCTTACGGAGTGAATCAAATACACTCGGAATATGGAATGACCGAACTGTTGAGTCAGGCGTATTCTAAAGCAGAAGGAATTTTTGAAGCCCCACCTTGGATGCGAGTCTTTGCACGTTCTGTGGAAGACCCCTTTGAATTACTCCACAACAATAAAACAGGAGCTCTCAACATCATAGACCTCGCCAATGTGGACTCTTGTGCGTTTATAGCCACTCAAGATTTAGGAAAAGTGCATTCCGATCAACGTTTTGAAGTGCTCGGACGATTTGACCATGCGGAGATCCGAGGGTGCAATTTGATGGTGCTTTAGGAAGTTACTTTAAGGATGAAGTAATTCTTTTTTCCCCTTCGAAGCAATATGTATTGAGCTGCGATTAAATCCTTAGCTCCTAAGGTGAAGTTTTCATCTACTTTGACTTGATTTACAGAAATGGCATTTTCTTTCAAAGCTCTTCGCGCTTCCCCGTTGGAACTTAAAAAGCCTGTTTCTGTGGCCAAAGCTGCGACAAGGTCCAAGCCCCCGTCAATTAGAGATCTACTGACCTCGGCTTGAGGAACCCCTTCAAACAATTCTAAAAAAGTTTGAGAGTCTAATTTTTGTAATGAATCACCAGTGGTTTTTCCAAATAAAATCTGAGAAGCTTCTACCGCATTGAGGTAGGCTTCTTTTCCGTGAACCAAAGTAGTAACCTCTTCGGCTATAGTTTTCTGAAGGAGTCGCAAGTGGGGAGCGGTTTGATGTTCCTGAATTTTCACTTCGATGACTTCGCGGGATAAAAAAGTAAAAATTTTAATATAACTCAATGCGTCTTCATCTGAAGTATTTAACCAAAATTGGTAAAATTTATAAGGAGAAGTTCTGGATTTGTCCAACCAAACATTCCCTTCTTCTGTTTTTCCAAATTTTGAACCGTCTGCTTTTTTGATGAGAGGACAGGTCAGTGCATAGGCTTTTCCGCCTTCTTTTCTGCGAATCAGTTCGGTTCCGGTAGTAATGTTTCCCCACTGATCGCTACCGCCCATCTGAAGCTTACAATCTAGGGTATTGTAAAGGTGTAAAAAATCATATCCTTGTAACAATTGATAAGTAAATTCAGTGAAGGACATTCCCACTTTAGAATCGGCTCCCAAGCGTTTTTTAACTGATTCTTTAGCCATCATATAGTTGACTGTCAGGTGTTTTCCTATATCTCTAGAAAAATCGATCAGGGTGTACGATTTCATCCAGTCGTAATTATTGACCACTACTGCTGGGTTTTGAATTGAGGAATCGAAGTTGAGAAACTGCTCCAGCTGGGTTTGGATTCCCCTACAGTTTTTTTCTAACGTTTGTTGATCCAACAAATTTCGTTCGTTCGATTTTCCAGAAGGATCTCCGATCATCCCAGTAGCTCCTCCTACCAAAACAATGGGAGTATGGCCTGCCTTCTGAAAATGCATCAAAATGATAATTTGAACCAAACTTCCAATATGGAGGGAGTCTGCTGTAGGATCAAATCCTATATATCCTTTTGTAGGGGTGCTGGATAGAAAACTTTCAGTATCGGGCATCAGGTCGTGGAGCAGCCCGCGCCATTGGAGTTCCTGTACAAAGTTTGTTGGCATCTATTTTTGCTGTAAAGATAGATTTCTCTGAGGGAAACCAAAAATCAAAATCAAAAAAGTGTACTTTCGTCTATATGATTTTAGTGACGGGAGGTACTGGTATGGTTGGGGCACATGTACTTTTGGCATGTGCTAAAAAAAAACAGTCCGTACGAGCCACCTACAGAAGGGAAGAGAGTATAGAAAAAATACGAGCGCTTTTTCAAAAATTAGCCCCCGAAGATCCAGAATGTTTTGGTCGTGTGGAATGGGTAAAAACCCACCTCAACGATCTCTTTGGCTTAAATTTAGCTTTTGAAGGCGTAACGCAGGTGTACCACTGTGCAGGCAAGGTTTCCTTAGCTCAATACCACAAGGAAAAACTGAACAAAACCAATATTGAAGGCACAGCAAATATCGTGAATCTATGTCTGAAACACCGAGTCAAAAAACTGGGATATGTCAGTTCTATTTCAGCTTTGGGCGTAGAAAAAGAAGTGAAGGTCGTCAATGAAAATCAGATGTGGTCTACGAATCAGAATCACACCGCTTATGCCTATTCCAAATACGGGGCCGAATTGGAAGTGTGGAGAGGTTCACAGGAGGGACTTGATGTCATTATTATAAATCCAGGGGTGATTTTGGGAGCACATTTTTGGGGCAGAAGTAGTGGCCTTCTCTTTCAAAGAATAAAATCAGGACTTTATTTCTATCCTACAGGGAAGACAGGTGTGGTGTCCCTAGAAGATGTTGTGAAAAGTCTCGAGCTGCTGATGGACTCCAAAATCAAAAACGAACGTTTTATTTTGGTTTCCGAAAACATAAAACAAAAAATACTCTTGGATAAAATTGCCACGGCACTTAAAAAGAAAAAACCGTTTTTTCCACTTTGGAAAGGCGGTCTGATTTTCTTATTTATCCTTGAAAAAACAATGGATATTTTAGGACTAAAAAAGAATTACTTGAGCCTGTCACTAATAGACAGCTTGTGTGGAGAACAGGAGTACGACGGGACCAAGATTACGAAACAAGTCCCTTTTACGTACAGTGACACCAATGAAGCCATTGTCAAAATTGCGGAACATTATTGAGCTATCTTCTCACGCTCATTAATGATAGCATTGATACTGTCTTTGTCTTTTTCCATACGGACCAAGACTCTTGAATAAATTCGGTGATAAATTCTGGGGTTTTTGGTGTAATACTCCTCACTTTGAACCAATTGGAGGCTGTCTATCTTATATTTTTTGTAGAGGTAGGGTGCCCCTAGAATTTCTTCAAAATCGGGATTTAATTCGGAATAGGTATTCATAACATCCATCATCGCAGCGTCGAAAAGAATGTTTTCCATCATCGTTTCATCAATCAAATTTTCTGGTTTTTCCATCGTTCCCAAATTCCCACATGCCGAAGTCAGTAAATAAATCAGAACCGAAAAACAAAAAGATTTTAAACGCATCTGTTAACGATCAAAGGTTAATGCCATCGCCGCCGACTTCGGATTGATTTTTCCTTGGTCATAAGCCCATTGGCCATTGAGTAAGGTTTTCTCTACACTTCCTTTGAATGTAGTACCCTCAAAAGGAGACCAACCGCATTGGTATAACAAATCTGTTTTTTCCACCTTGTATTCCCGGTCTAGATCAACCACAACCAAGTCCGCAAAATACCCTTCCCTGAGATAACCCCGATCCTTGACATCAAAGAGGATGGCTGGATTGTGACAGGCTTTTTCAACAATTTTCTCTAGAGCAATTCGATTCTGATGGTATGCGGTAAGCAAGGCTGGCAAAGCGTGTTGAACCAAGGGACCTCCCGAAGGGGCAGCCGTATAAGGATTAGCTTTCTCCTCTAGGGTATGGGGGGCATGATCCGTGGCTAATACGTCCAGTAAATCTGTATTTAAACCTTCCCAAAGTGCCTCCTGATCTTTTTTTGTCTTAACAGCTGGATTCCATTTGATGTGGGTCCCTTTTTCCTTGTAATCTGAATCATTAAACCAAAGGTGATGGATACAAACCTCAGCTGTAATTTTTTTCTCACTCAAGGGAATGTCATTTCGAAATAAGGAAAGTTCTTTTGCGGTAGATAAATGAAATACGTGCAGGCGTGCTCCCGTTTCTTTTGCGAGTTCAATTGCTTTGGAGGAGGACAAATAGCACGCCTGTTCACTCCGAATAATGGGATGTTGTTCTATGGGTATCGCATCGCCGTATTTTGCTTGTGCTGCTTTCAGATTTTCTCGGATTGTCGTCTCATCTTCACAGTGCACAGCGATTACTAAATCCGTATTTCTAAAGATTTTCTTTAAAACTTCGGGATCGTCAACCAACATATTTCCCGTTGAAGAACCTAAAAACAATTTCAGTGCAGGAACCCGTTTGTTGTCCAACGCTAAAATCTGGTCCAAATTGTCATTGGTTCCTCCAAACATAAACCCATAGTTAGCATACGAAGTTTGAGCCGCTCTTTCGTTTTTTGCTTCCCATTGTTCCAAGGTTGTGGTTTGTGGGCTGGTATTTGGCATTTCTAGAAAGGACGTAATCCCTCCCGCCAAAGCCGCTTTGGATTCGGTTTCGATTGTGGCCTTGTGTGTGAGTCCAGGTTCTCTAAAATGTACTTGATCATCGATCAGTCCAGGGAGGATATACTTTCCGCTGGCATCAAAAACTTCTGTGGTTTCAGATACCTCTATATCGCTTCCAATTTTTGCAATGCGATTCCCCTCAATTAGAATATCTTTCTGTTCAATAGTTCCTTCATTGACAATTTTGGCGTTGCTAATTTTTAATGCTCTCATGATTTTTTTAAAAAGCGATTTTTGTTTAAACGCAAAGATAAAACCCCGAAAAGTGCCTCCCAAATAATACTTCCATTCATCTTGGAATTTCCACGTTCCCTATTGACGAAAATAATGGGATGCTCTTTGATGACGTACTTTTTTATCCACGCCTTGTATTTGAGTTCAATTTGAAAAGCATAGCCTACAAATTTGATGGAATTCAGGTCGATGTTTTCCAAAACCTCACGTTTGTAGCCTACAAAGCCAGCAGTGGCGTCATTTACGGGCATTCCAGTAACCACTCGAACATAAACAGAAGCAAAATAGGAAAGAAGTACTCGGCTCAAGGGCCAATTGACTACATTTACCCCTTTGACATATCGGGAACCCACCACAAGATCGGCTTCCTTTTCGAGGAGTTCTTGCATGGGTTTCAGTTCTTTTGGGTTATGGGAGAAGTCAGCATCCATTTCAAAAATATAGTCGTACTGACGTCTCAATGCCCAAAAAAAGCCGTGTACATAGGCGGCACCTAAACCCTCTTTTTGAGCTCGTGTTTCCAAAAATAGCTTTTCAGGATAGTTTTGCATAAGTTTTTTTACAACAGCTCCTGTTCCGTCAGGAGATTGATCATCCACAACAAGCACGTCCGTCTTTAGCGCAGATTGAAAAACAACATTTACAATAGCTTCAATGTTTTCAATTTCATTGTAGGTCGGTATGATGACTAGTGTTTTTTCCATCGACAGGGTATAAAAGTAGCAAATGTAAAAGCACTTAACGAGGCTGTTGCCACAATAATTTTTTAAAATCGAGTAAATTTGACCCATGGGAGAATGGATTTATAGAAATAGCGCAGATCAGGATTGGATCAGTTTGATCTTTTTCATCAATTTGTTGTTTGTTTTTGGGATGATCAACTTAGACCCTACTCGGGTAAAGCGGTTACTGCGATTTTACGCTAGTGACATATACGTGAGCAAGCATGTCAACGAAAAAAATCTGAATTTTCTGAGTCCTTTCAACTTGCTTAGTGTATTGGTTGTACTGAATACCCTTTGCCTTTTTTTTCTTTCACTTTCCAAATTTGAACTCCCTATTATTGAATTTGCATTTGAGTACTACTATCTCTTTTTTGTTTGTTTGGTATTCATTGGTATTCGTTATGTCTTTGTTTGGTTTACGATGAAACAAATGGGCGTGTTGAGGAATCTAAAGCCCCTGCTCTTCAAAAGCTTTTCACATCATACCCAATTTGCTCTTTTTTTATTTCTTTTTATCTTTTTGAGTTATTACACCACGATCTCAAAACTCGTATTTCTATCTGGTTTTAGTCTACTAGCTTTACTGTGGTTCCTCTACCAATTCCGAATCTTATTTTCCCTTTTTCGAAGACGGCCTCAAGATGTTCTCTATATAATTCTATATCTTTGCACCTTAAAAATAATCCCATGGTATTGGTTCTATATAGTTACCATAGAACCGAGATTGTAATTTTGAATGAATATGAAAGTGAAAACAATTTTGGTCTCTCAACCAGAGCCTGCATCGGAGAAATCCCCTTACAAAAGATTACAAGACAAGCTCAAGTTAACGGTACATTTTAGGCCTTTTATTCATGTAGAAGGGGTTCTTGCCAAGGAAGTCCGACAACAAAAAATTGATTTCAATCACTTTGACAACGTCATTCTGACCAGTCGAAATGCTGTAGATCATTATTTTAGATTATGTAAAGAAATGCGCTTTACGGTTCCAGATAGCACAAAGTATTTTTGTTTGTCAGAGGCCGTAGCCTACTATCTTCAAAAATATGTGGTTTACAGAAAGAGAAAAGTCTATGTTGGTGAGGGAAAAATTAGTGATTTAGAAAGTGTTTTTAAAAAATTTGAAAAAGAAACCTTTCTATTTCCAACTTCAGACCTACTCAAACCCGATGTTCCTGATTTTCTCGACAAGCAAAAGCTCAATTGGAAACGTGCTATCTTATACAAAACTGTTGTTAGCGATTTATCGGACTTACGAGATGTGTACTATGATGTACTAGCCTTTTTTAGCCCTTCTGGTATCGAATCTTTATTTAAAAACTTTCCTGATTTTAAACAAAACAATACCCGGATTGCTGCTTATGGAAATTCAACCCTCAAAGCAGCAACAGATGCCGGACTTAAGGTTCAAATTAAAGCACCGACTCCCGACTCCCCCTCAATGACTATGGCTATTGAGCAATACGTAGCGAAGCAAAACAAAAGCTAAGTTTTTTTAATAAAATACCACACACTAAAACACCATCCCAGAATCAAAATTCCGCCACCCACTGGAGTGATGGGTCCTACCCAGCCTATTGAAAAAGGAAGAACCTCCTTAAAACTCAATAAAAATATACTCCCTGAAAAAAGTAAACTGCCCAAAGTGATCAAAACAAAGAAACTTCTTTTTCTCTTTTTATTACCAACATCAATACTCGAAAACAATAGCAAGGCTAAACCGTGATAGGTCAGATAACGAACTCCTACCTGAAAACTAGCGATCGCTTCGGAAGATAAAAGCTGCTCCAAATAATGACTTGCTATAGCTCCCAATAAAACGGAAATAAGCATGAACAAACTCCCAGTAAGTCTCATTTTATTTTTTAATTTCATTAACTCATAATTTATATAAGACTATAAATTTACTTTATTATTGTACTTTTGGTTTACTTTTTTAAATAAAATTAAGATAAAACTTGATAATAAGAATATTTTATGAAAATTACAAAACAAACGGTGAGCCTGGATGGAATTGACAAGATCATCCTGAAGCTTTTGTTACAAGACGCTCGTACCCCCATTCAAGTCCTAGCAAAAGCCAGTGGTATCTCCGGTGCAGCAGTCCATCAACGCTTAAAGAAGCTTGAAAAAGCGGAAGTAGTTTCAGGCTCAAAAATCATCTTAAATCCGAAAGTACTGGGCTATAAAACGGTGGCTTTTATAGGTATTTACTTAGATAAGGCCATGCGCAACCCCGAGGCTGTAAAGCAATTGAAAAATATTCCAGAGGTCATCGAATGCCACTACACAACAGGGAACTGGAGTATTTTTGCAAAACTCTTGTGTCGGGATAACGAACATTTGATGGAATTACTAAACAAAAAAATACAATCCGTGGAAGGGGTCTCCCGAACAGAAACGTTCATCTCATTACAAGAACAAATGAATCGACAGATTGAACTGTAATCAGTTACGCCGTCCCCCGAAAACTTGAAAAGCAAAATAGGCTAGCGTTGCCAAAGAAGACAAAGCTGCAACCACATAGGTTCTCGCTGCCCATTTCAACGCATCTTCAGCACCTGCCAGTTCCTCACGCGATACCATATTTTTTCTTTGGAGCCATTCCAAAGCTCGGTTACTAGCATCGTACTCTACCGGTAAAGTCACAAAACTGAAAAGAGTCCCCATAGCAAACAGCCCTACTCCCGCAGCCGCAATCTCAAAACCAAAAGGAATGACCTGCATAAAAACCAAGCCAGCAATAATAACAATCATTGATAAATTAGAGGCCACACCAACTACGGGAACCAAAGAAGAACGCAACTGAAGCCATTGGTAGCTTTGGGCGTGTTGAACCGCGTGACCACACTCGTGAGCCGCTACTGCTGCCGCTGCTGCATTGCGCTCGTGATATACAGATTCACTCAGATTTACCGTTTTCTTTTGGGGGTTGTAGTGGTCGGTTAAAGACCCTCGAACTGAGATTACTTGTACATCTCGAATTCCATGATCCGCTAACATTTGTTCTGCGATTTCTTTTCCTGACATTCCATTGCGGAGCTGCAGCTTGGAATAGGTTTTAAACTTCCGCTTTAAGGTATTGCTCACCCACATACTGGCAAGTGAAATCAGAATAATTAACAAATAGTAACTTCCCATACTTTTTTTTTGTAAAAATAAATCAAACCTGTGAATTGGTAGTCCTTCTAAGGTTTTTTTAACTAAAATTAAATACCTCCAACCGCGAACAAAAGATTTAAAAAAACCCCGTCACACGAGCTTGCTTAGTAAACGATATTGATAATCTTATTGGGAACAATAATCCATTTTTTAGGTGCTTTTCCTTGGAGGTATTCCGCAGTCCGAGCATCATCCAAAACCGCTTTTTTGATTTCTTCCTGCTCTAGACTCAAGGCCAGTGGAATAGTAAATCGCATTTTACCATTAAATGAAACTGGGTAGTTTTTTGAATCTTCTACTAAATAAGACTCGTTGACCTCGGGATAAGGCTGATTTATCAAAGTACTCGTATTTCCCAGTTTTTCCCATATTTCCTCAGCTAGATGGGGTGCAAAAGGAGACAGCAATAAAGTTAATGGAGAAAGGATTTCCCTGCTGTGACAATTCAAACTTGTCAATTCATTTACACAGATCATAAAGGAACTCACACAGGTATTGAAAGAAAAGTTTTCAATATCAGAAGTTACTTTTTTTATGGTTTCGTGAAGCACTTTCAATTCCTTTTTTACAGGCTTTTCCTCGGTAACGATCCATTGATCGTCTTTAAAAAACAAACGCCAGTATTTTTTTAAAAAATTATGTACTCCTGAGATTCCTGCGGTGTTCCAAGGCTTGGCTTGCTCAATGGGACCTAAAAACATTTCGTACATACGCAGTGTATCCGCTCCATATTGCTCGCATATTTCATCCGGATTGACCACATTGTATTTGGACTTGGACATTTTCTCAACCTCGCGTCCTACTTTGAAAACACCTCCGTGCATTTCAAATTCAGCTGTTTCAAACTGACTTTGCCATTTGCGTAAACCTTCGGTATCCAATTCATCAGATGCATTGACCAGGTTCACATCCACACGGATGGGCTCCATCCCTTCTTCAGTTTCTAAAAGATCTTTAGACACATAGGTCTGTGTTCCCGGTTTTCTGTAGATAAAAGCAGAAGTCCCTAAAATCATCCCTTGGTTGATGAGTTTTTTTGCGTACTCTTCTACAGGTAATACTCCTAAGTCAAATAGAAATTTTTGCCAAAAACGAGAATATAACAAATGTCCCGTGGCGTGCTCACTTCCTCCTAAATACAAATCTACTTCGCGCCAATACTCCATGGCTTGTTTTCCGACAAACACATCCGAATTTTGAGCGTCCATATACCGATAAAAATACCAAGAACTGCCAGCCCAACCAGGCATCGTATTTAATTCTAAGGGATATACAGTTTGATGGTCAATTTTTTCATTTTCTACTACCTTTTTGGATACGGTATCCCAAGCCCATTTCTGCGCATTGCCTAATGGAGGTGCCCCTTCAGAGGTAGGTAAATAATTTTCTACTTCGGGTAGTTCAAGCGGCAAGTCTTCCAAAGTCAGGGGTTGAGGCATTTGCTCTTTATAATACATGGGGATGGGTTCCCCCCAGTAACGCTGCCTGCTAAAGATCGCATCTCGCAGTCTATAATTGATCGTCCCCGTACCACATCCTTTTTCCTCCAAGGCTTCGATGACTTTATCCATAGCCTCTTGATAGGACAAGCCTGTTAAAAAGTCAGAGTTGTCGATCGTAGTGTTTTCCTTGTCTGTAAAGGCTTCCTTTTCAATAGAAACGCCTTTAAAAATATTCTTAATAGGAATCTCGAAATGCTTGGCAAAGTCGTAGTCTCTTTGATCGCCACAGGGAACCGCCATCACAGCGCCCGTTCCGTAGTCTGCCAAAACATAATCCCCTATCCAAATAGGAATCCGACTCCCGTCAAAAGGGTGAATTACATAGCTTCCCGTAAAGACCCCAGTGCTATTTTTAACATCGGCCATACGTTCGCGTTGGGTGCGCTGTTTCGTTTCTGAAATATAGGCCTCTACGTCATCTTTGTGGTCGGGATGAGTAATTTTTTGAACCAATTCCAATTCGGGGGCTAGAGTCATAAAGGTTACCCCAAACAACGTATCAGGACGTGTGGTAAAAACTTCAATTTTTTCTTCATGTCCTTCAATTTGAAAAAAGACTTTCGCCCCTATGGATTTCCCGATCCAGTTGCGCTGCATTTCCTTCAAAGATTCTGGCCAATCGATTTCATCCAATCCCTTGAGCAGACGCTCTGCATAGGCGCCTATTCGCATGCTCCATTGCTTCATTTTCTTTTTGGTAACAGGATAGCCTCCCCGTTCTGAGACCCCGTTGATAATTTCATCGTTGGCTAAAACTGTCCCTAATTCAGCACACCAGTTGACTTCCGTCTCAGACAAATAGGTCAAACGATACCCCAATAAAATTTCTTCTTTTTTGCTTTCGCTAAATGCGTTCCATTCCGCTGCTGAAAAAGATTCTATTCCCGCGTTATAGACCGCATTTAGTGTGGTATTTCCCTCTTTTTCAAAGCGAAGGACTAAATGGGATATCGGTAATGCCTTGTCCGCATCGTTACAGTAATAATGGTCGAAGAGAAGCAAGAAAATCCACTGCGTCCATTTATAAAAATCGGGATTTGAAGTACGCACTTCTCGGCTCCAATCAAAAGAAAACCCCATTTGATCCAGCTGATCGCGATAACGAGCAATGTTTTCTTGGGTGGTCTTTGCGGGATGCTGACCTGTTTGAATGGCATACTGCTCCGCAGGCAGGCCAAAAGAATCATACCCTTGGGGATGCAACACATTAAAACCTCGGTGCCTTTTATAACGCGCGAAAATATCACTCGCAATATAGCCCAAAGGGTGTCCTACATGTAACCCTGCACCTGAGGGGTAGGGAAACATATCCAAGATGTAGTACTTGGGCTTTTCCGAATGATTGTCTGCTTTAAAGGTCTGATTTTTTGCCCAGTAGGCTCGCCATTTTTGTTCTATAGAATTAAAGTCGTATCCCACGGTTTTTGAGTTATTCTTTTGAAAGGCACAAAAATACGCTTATTGCTTGAATGTCAAAAAGCTAAAAGAACATTTTATCCCAGTCTTAATCTTATATTTCTTTCTATTTTTACAAAAACATTGTCCGTGGCAAAAAAAAAATACGACAACTACCAAAAAAGAAGAGTTCGCAGCAGTTATATTTCTGTAGTGGTAAGCATCACTGTGGTTTTGTTTTTCTTAGGTATTTTGGGACTTTTCTTACTCAATGCCAAAAATGTAGCGACGCATTTTAAAGAACAGATTGTCATGACTGTGTATCTAAAGGACAGTGCGAAAGACATTGAGGTCACCCAATTGCAAAAGAAAATTCAGCTGGATCCCGCAACCAAAAAGGTGAATTTTACTCCAAAAGAGGAAGCCGCGGCCCAATATTCCAGAGATATCGGAGAGGATTTTGTTGAATTCTTAGGCTACAACCCCCTGTTAAACTCGGTTGACATCTATTTCAATGCTGCTTTTGTCAATACGCTTAGCTTAACGCAAACCCAAAGAGAAATTGCATCCGAGAGTTTTGTAGATGAAGTGGTTTACGATCAGCCATTGGTGACCCTTTTGGATGAGAATATTCAAAAAATATCCTTTGTCTTATTTTTGTGCACGGTACTTTTTGTTGTCATTGCGCTTTTATTAATCAACAGTTCCATCCGGCTTTCTATTTATTCCAAACGATTCGTAATCAAAACCATGCAACTGGTAGGGGCTACAAAATCCTTTATTCGCAAACCTTTTATATGGAGTCATTTACGCTTAGGGATTATAAGTTCTTTACTTGCTTTAATCGCACTGACCTTAGTGCTTTGGGAGATAAACCAACGCTTCCCGGAATTGGGTCTATGGAATCAAACCTTCGAACTGATGGTCGTTTTTGTAGGTATTTTCGTCCTCGGTATAAGCATTACTGGACTGAGTACTTTCTTTGCTACGCAACGTTACTTAAATCTTAAAACAGACGCCGTTTATTAAAATAACCTATGAAAAAGAACACACCCACCAAAAGATTCTTATTTGAAAAAAGAAATTATCGCATTCTGTTTTTGGCATTCGCACTCATTGCTACAGGCTTTATTTTAATGACCGGAGGCGGAAGTGAAGACCCAAATTATTTCAATGAAGAAATCTTTAATTTTAGAAGAATTCGTCTGGCTCCCACGTTGGTTCTCATAGGGTTTGGAGTGGCGATGTATTCCATTTTGACACACCCAACACCTAAGAAATGAATTTTATAGAAGCCATTGTACTTGGAATTATCCAAGGGCTGACAGAATTTTTACCGATTTCGTCCAGCGGTCATTTAGAAATTGGCAAAGCCCTATTTGGAAATGAAACGATAGGACAAGAAAGTTTATTTCTAACCCTAGTTTTACACTTAGGAACTGCAATGAGTACACTGGTCGTATTTAAAAATGAAATCCTACAAATTTTAAAAGGTCTTTTTCAATTGAAATGGAATGAAGACGCTCGTTTTTCGTTAAAAATTATTTTGTCCATGTTACCTGCTGCTGTAGTTGGACTGTTTTTACAAGATCAAATCGAAGCCTTGTTTTCTCAGAATTTGGTTTTGGTAGGAGGTCTATTGCTAGTTACTGCGGTGCTCCTTTTTTTAGCAGATCGAGCCAAAGACACCCAAAAAAAAGTTTCCTATTCCAACGCCATGGTTTTAGGACTAGTCCAAGCTGTTGCGATTCTTCCAGGAATTTCCAGAAGTGGCTCAACGATAGCCAGTGCAGTTCTTTTAGGAGTGGATCGGGAAAAAGCAGCACGTTTTTCTTTTTTAATGGTGCTACCGTTGATTTTTGGAAGCATGGCAAAAAAAATAGTAGACCTCGGGGGTACGCCTGAAAGCACAAATATCCTAGCCTTGATTTTGGGTTTTGGTGCGGCTTTTTTAAGTGGTATCATTGCCTGTAAATGGATGATCGCTTTGGTGAAGAAAAGTCAGCTGAAATATTTCAGTTATTATTGTATACTGGTCGGCGGAATAACACTCTCCTATGGACTTTTTTAAACAACATTTTAAAGCGGAAACCCTTTTGGAAGGGCAGGTCTTTGCAATTGACAAACCCCTGGGATGGACCTCCTTTCAGGTGGTAAATAAAATCCGATGGCATCTGAAAAATGAAACTGGTTTAAAAAAATTAAAAGTGGGCCATGCGGGAACCTTAGACCCGCTTGCCACAGGCTTGTTACTTCTTTGCACAGGAAAAAAAACTAAAACTATAAACGAACTTCAACAAGGAAAAAAAACATACGAAGGTACCTTTAGCTTGGGTGCCACTACACCATCTTACGACTTAGAAACTGAGATTGAGTCGCGGTATCCGACAGACCACATCAAGGAGGACTTAGTCCATCAGGCTGCTCAAGAGTTTATTGGGGAAATCACGCAGTATCCTCCTCTCTTTTCAGCTTTAAAAAAAGAAGGCAAACGACTTTATGAATTAGCAAGAGAAGGAAAAACTACGGATTTAAAAGCTCGAACCGTACATATTTCAAAATTTGAAATTAAAAAAATTGCACTTCCAGAAATTTATTTTTTGGTCGAGTGCAGCAAAGGAACCTACATTCGAAGTTTAGCTCATGATTTTGGAGTAAAATTGGAGTCGGGGGCTTATCTTTCCTCACTCAAACGAACGGAAAGCGGATCCTATTCCCTCAAAGACGCTTTTACTATGGAAAGCGTTGTGCAAGTCGATTCGGATAAAAACATTAAAAGTGTAAAATTAACTTCTTGATCTCAATAAAAAAGCAATGAAAACCGCAACTCCTTTTAAAATTAGTAATGAAAAAAACAAGCTGAATCTCTCTCAAGAAATTCAGAGACTTAAAAAAGAGAAAAACGCAGTAATTCTGGCACATTATTACCAAGAAGAAGCCATCCAAGAAGTAGCGGATTATCTGGGAGACAGTCTATATTTGGCTCAACAAGCCGCAAAAGTAGATCAGGACATCATCGTTTTTGCGGGGGTTCATTTTATGGCAGAGACTGCTAAAATCATCAACCCGACCAAAAAGGTCCTACTTCCCGACTTGAAAGCGGGTTGTTCGCTTGCCGATTCATGCCCGCCAGAGGATTTTGCAGTATTTAAAGCAAAGCACCCTAACGCCATTGTGGTTTCTTACATCAATTGTTCCGCGGAAGTAAAAACTCTGAGCGACCTGGTTTGTACTTCAAGTAATGCCAAAAAAATCATTGAAAGTATTCCTAAAGAACAGGAGATTATCTTTGCTCCTGACAAAAATTTGGGTGCCTACCTCAATAAGGAAACTGGGCGTAATATGATTTTATGGGAAGGTTCCTGTATTGTACACGAAGCCTTTTCATTTGAAAAGATTGTATCGCTGACCAAGTCCTACCCCAAGGCTAAGTTTATCGCACATCCAGAAAGTGAATCTCCAGTGTTGGAAATAGCACATTACATTGGAAGTACTTCCGGGCTTTTAGCCTTTGTTCAAAAAGACAACGCTCAAGAATATATAGTGGCAACCGAAGCGGGTATTCTACACGAAATGCAAAAACGTTGCCCAGATAAAACCTTTATTCCCGCCCCTGTAGAAGACGACACCTGTGCCTGTAGTGAATGTGCTTTTATGAAACTCAACACCCTTGAAAAGCTACATCGCTGTTTGGTGGAAGAAACCCCTGAAGTCCTGATGGATTCCCAGCTGATGGATGCGGCCAGACTCCCGATAGAACGCATGTTTAAATTGAGCTGATATGATACAGGACCTCCTTGTTATCGGTACAGGAATCTCTGGGTTGACCTTTGCGATCAAAGTGGCGGAGCAAAATCCCAACTACTCCATAACCCTCATTTCAAAAAGCGATATCAACGAGGGAAATACGCGCTATGCACAAGGGGGAATTGCGGTGGTTCGCAACCTAAAAAAAGATTCTACTGAAAAACATATCGAAGATACCCTCCTAGCGGGTGATGGAGCCTGTGACCCTGAAGTTGTAAAATTTGTTGTGGAAGAGGCAAATCAACGTTTGGATGAACTGATCCATTGGGGTATGGAGTTTGACAAAAACAAAGAAAAATTACATTTGGGAATTGAAGGTGGACATTCGGAAAAAAGAATCGTTCACTACAAAGACCAGACAGGGAAACAAATTCAACAGGCGCTCAACGCCAAAGTCAAAACATTTCCAAACATCACCCTCTTAGAAAACCATACCCTTGTAGATTTAATCACAGACCATCACGCTCCTGTGAAAAAAAACCGTTGTTACGGCGCCTATGTGATTTCTCAAGAACAGGAGGAAATTGTTAAAATAAGTTCTAAAATTACCGTGCTTTCCACTGGAGGAGCAGGTAGCCTCTATGCTTATTCTACCAACCCCAGTATCGCCACAGGGGATGGTTTAGGTGCCGCGTATCGAGCTAAAGTACAAATGGAGAGACTCCCTTTTGTGCAATTTCATCCCACCGCCTTGCGGGACAAAGTAAAAGGAAATGTCTTTTTAATTACTGAGGCGGTTCGTGGTGCAGGAGGAAAATTACGCAATGCCGAACAAGAAGAGTTCATGTTAAGTGAAGATCCTAGAGGTGCCTTAGCGCCAAGAGACATCGTAGCACGTGGTATTCAAAAACAGATCAACAAACAAAAAGAAAAATTTGTTTGGTTGGACGGCTCCTCGATTTCCAAAAAACAGTGGAAATCCGAATTTCCAAACATTTATAAAACCTGTTTATCGATCGGGATACAGCTACCCGAAGATCCTATTCCTGTGGTACCTGCTGCACACTATTTTTGTGGTGGAATCAAAGTGAACCATCACAGCGAATCGCAATTGAAAGGCCTTTATGCCATTGGAGAATGCAGTGCTACCGGCCTACATGGAGCAAATCGTCTAGCCTCCAACTCCCTATTGGAAGCACTCGTATTTGCTCATAGAGCAGCCTTAGACTGTTTGAAAGCACTTCAAAAACCGCTGCCCAGTGACGCTTTTTACAAAGCACTACCCAAATGGGACGGTGAAGGGTATTCTAAAAAGAATACGCTGGACGAGGTACCCGTCTTGAGAAAAAAATTACAAGAAATTATGACGCGTTCTGTTGGGATTTTTAAATCAACCCAAAGTCTACAACAAGCCGAAGAAAAAATAAACGATATTTATCTGGAAGTTCATCAGTTCTACAATCAGAATAAATTGACGAACGAGCTTTGTGAATTGAGAAATATGGTTAGTATTGCTTATTTAATCATAAAACAAGCCCAAGAACTTAACGAAAATAAAGGTGTTTTTTACAATCACGACTATGCCTGAAAAGTTTCTAGACAAGTACCGAGAACAGCTTGAGTTATTTGTTGATCAAGCCCTAGCCGAAGATTTAGGTGAAGGAGATCACAGCAGTTTATCCTGTATTGATCCTGAAAGTCAAAGTAGTGCCCAACTCCTAGTTAAGGAGAACGGACGTATTGCTGGACTTGCCCTTGCACAACTTATTTTTTCTCGATATGATTCACGACTAGAGGTAGAGCTTTTGTTAGAAGAAGGCGAGATGGTCAAAAAAGGAGACCTTGCTTTTCGTGTACATGGACCAACTCAGTCGCTACTCGCTACGGAGCGTTTGGCTTTAAACACAATGCAGCGCATGAGCGGGATCACTACACTTACAAATCGGTTGAATCAGAAAATACGGCATACCTCCTGCACCCTTTTGGACACCCGAAAAACGAGTCCAAATTTCAGATTTCCTGAAAAATGGGCTGTGCTTATTGGCGGAGGAAGTAACCACCGTATGGGTTTGTTTGATGCCTTGATGATTAAAGACAACCACATTGATTTTTGTGGTGGAGTAGCACAAGCCCTTCAAAAAACAACACAATATCTAACGAATTTAGCAACCCCATTGGAAGTTGTAGTGGAATGCAGAAATCAAGAAGAAATTAAAGCAGCACTCCCCTTTGCCTGTGTTACGAGAATTCTCCTGGACAATCACAGTCCAGAGGAACTTGTGAGAGCAATCGCTCTAATCGATGGAAAAAAACCCACCGAAGCGTCTGGTACTATCACTGAAAAAAATCTTGTGGAGTTTGCCGAAACGGGAGTGGATTTTATCTCAATGGGCGCATTGACCTACGAGGCAAAAAGTTTGGATTTGAGTCTTAAAGCCCTTTAGAAAATCTCTTTAAAAGCTTTTTATTGCGAAATAAAGAATGTGTACTTCTACCAGAAAAATTGTGCTTTAATTTTTATATTTGCTCATACACCTTATTCTAAATGAAATACCAAAGAATCCTGTTAAAATTAAGTGGTGAAGCCCTGATGGGAAATAAAAGCCATGGTATTGATCCCGAACGTATTGACAGTTATGCCAAAGAAATAAAAAAAGTTTTTGACGAAAAAACTGAAATTGCAATCGTGATCGGTGGGGGAAATATTTTTCGCGGGATTTCAGGAGCTAGTAAAGGAATGGATCGCGTACAAGCCGATTATATGGGTATGCTCGCGACGGTTATCAACGGACTGGCTTTGCAGGGGGCATTGGAAAACAATAAAGTCCCAACACGCCTACAAACCGCCATTAAAATTGAAGCCATTGCAGAACCTTTTATCAAAAGGAAAGCAACACGACATCTAGAAAAAGGCAGAGTTGTCATTTTTGGATCGGGAACAGGAAATCCGTATTTCACTACAGATTCTGCCGCTGTCCTGAGAGCCATTGAAATCAATGCAGATGTTATTTTAAAAGGTACCCGAGTAGATGGAATTTACACGGAAGATCCCGAAAAAAATACAAAAGCGACCAAATTCGATACTCTTTCCTTTGATGACGTTCTCAAAAAAGGAATCAAAGTAATGGATACCACAGCCTTTACCTTAAGCCAAGAAAACAACTTACCCATCATCGTATTTGACATGAATACCCCGGGAAATTTATACAATGTGGTCAAAGGAGAAAATATTGGAACTCGAGTAGATTTATAAGTTTATTAGCTATGGAAGAAGAAATGCAATTTATCGTAGATGCTGCAAAAGAAAGTATGGAATCCGCAATCCAGCATTTGGAAAAAGAAATGCTAAACATCCGTGCAGGGAAAGCAAATCCCATCATGCTCTCTGGTGTAAAGGTGGATTATTACGGTAGTCCTACCCCCCTATCTCAAGTGGCCAATATCAATTCACCAGATGGCAGAACACTTACCGTTCAACCTTGGGAAAAAAATATGCTTGCAGATATTGAAAAGGCTATTTTGATTGCCAATCTAGGTTTCAATCCTATGAATAACGGAGAATCCATCATCATCAATATTCCTGCTCTTACCGAAGAGCGAAGAAAGGAATTGGCAAAGCTTGCCAAAGCGGAATCTGAAAATGCCAAAATCTCTATTCGTACAGCACGAAAAGACGCCAATACGGAGATTAAAAATTCAGAAGCTTCGGAGGATGTTCAAAAAAATTATGAAATCGATATTCAAAATCTTACCGATCAATATATAACTAAAGCCGAACAAATATTCAGTCTCAAGGAAAAAGAAATTTTAACGGTATAATTATACAAGGCGTTTTATCCCTTAGGAAGAGGCTCACATGCGGAAAAATAAAAAATTGAATATCTGGGGCCTCGTGGCGCGACTGATTCTTAGAAATCGGTTTCTAATTCTATTGGGAATTTTGCTTCTTACAGGCTACTGGTCCACCCAGTGGAAAAACATGCAATTCACCTTTACCGAGGCGAATCTTCTTCCAGATAATCATCCTGAAAACATATTGTACCAGTCGTTTATTCAAACTTTTGGCGAAGAGGGCAATGTGATTGTTATCGCAGTTCAGGACAGTAGCTTTTACGCCCCGTCCCAGAGGTTGGCTTGGAAAGCACTCAACGAAAAAATTGAAGGTTATCAGGAAATCAATTTTGTACTTTCTACAGAGAACATTCAGGAGCTCGTAAAAGACAACAAGAATAAAAGTTTTGTCTTAAAAGAAGTATCCGAGGAACTGCCTCCTGAAGGGAAATTCCCAGAAAAGTTTAAAGAAAAACTCTATTTGGAGCTCCCTTTCTTCGAAAATTTACTTTTTGAAAAAAACTCCAACACCATTCGATCCATCATTTACATGGATCCCGAAATTGTCAATACAGCAGAGCGAAAAGATTTTATTTTTGACGTTTTTATTCCTTTGATTAAAGACTATGAAGAAACGTATGACTCCGACATTCGGGTTTCTGGAATGCCCTATATCCGGACGCTCAATGCGCAAAACATCGTAGATGAAATTGGACTTTTTGTATTGGGTGCAGCCCTGATTACTACCCTGATTTTTTTCTTGTTTTTTCGATCTTTCCGAGCCACATTCATCTCCCTTATTGTGGTGGCTATTGGGGTGATGTGGGCTTTTGGAATACTGGGATGGTTAGGGTACGAAATTACAGTACTTACTGCTTTAATCCCCCCTTTAATAATCGTTATTGGAGTTCCAAATTGTATTTTCTTGATCAACAAGTACCAGCAAGAAATCGCCAAACACCGAAACCAGGCCAAATCTTTACAACGCGTAATTGCGAAGATTGGAAATGCAACCTTGATGACCAATTTGACCACAGCCTCCGGGTTTGCCACTTTTATCTTGACCAACAGTAAGATTCTTAAAGAATTTGGTGTAGTAGCTTCAATAAACATCATCGCTATATTTTTGCTTTCGTTGCTCATTATTCCCATCACGTACAGCTTTATGGAGCGCCCTAACAAAAAGCACTTAAGACATTTAAAAAATAAAACCGTTGACTTTTTTGTTACGTGGATGGAAAAAACAGTGCGAAAGAAAAGAGTCAATGTCTATTTAATTTCTCTTCTGGGTTTAATTATTGGAATTACAGGAATTTATCAGATTAAAATTTCTGGGAGTTTAATTGAAGACATGCCCAAGAGCGCTCCTTTTTTTAAAGACATTCTTTTTTTTGATGCTACCTTCAACGGAATTGTACCTCTGGAAATATGGATTGACAGCAAACGAGAAGATGGTATTGTGAGACCTGCAACGCTCAGGAGAATGAATCAACTGCAGGAAACCATAGACGAAATTCCCGAACTGGCACCCTCCCTCTCCGTAGTGAACGCAGTAAAATATGCAAAACAAGCGTATTACAATGGCAACCCAAACTATTTTGCTCTCCCTACATCACAAGAAAACAGTTTTATCTATCCCTTTTTGAATAGTTCCAATAGCAATAGTCAGTTACTCAATGGCTATGTGGACAGTACGGGGCAGTTTGGCAGGATCACTACCTACATGAAAGACATCAAAACTTCACGTATGGAAGAAATTGAAGCCGATCTAAAAGAAAGCATTGCTAAAATCTTTCCAAAGGACCGCTATGGGGTCAATATCACCGGAAAATCGTTGCTTTTTTTAAAGGGAACAAAATATTTAATCAACAACCTGATACTCTCTTTGAGTTTAGCCATTTTACTGATCGCCTTATTTATGGCGTTCCTTTTCCGATCATTTAAAATGATTTTAATATCGCTAATCCCTAACCTGCTACCTCTGATTATCACTGCGGGGGTGATGGGTTTTACTGGAATTCCGTTGAAACCCTCTACCATTCTGGTATTCAGTATTGCTTTTGGAATTTCAGTAGACGATACCATTCATTTTTTAGCTAAATACCGTCAAGAACTCATTGCTAACGGATGGAAAATTAACAAAGCTGTTTTTGCTGCGTTGAGAGAAACTGGAATCAGTATGTTTTATACTTCGGTAGTGTTATTCTTTGGTTTTTCCATCTTTATGTCTTCTAATTTTGGAGGGACCCAAGCCCTAGGGGGACTTGTTGCAGTCACCCTGATGATGGCCATGCTTGCCAACCTCGTTTTACTACCCTCCTTACTCATATCGTTGGAAGACTCCATAAGTAATGACAAGGTGCTGAAAGAACCCAAGCTAGAGATTTTGGATTAAACCAAATTAGGCAATAGAAAATCTACTCCAGTAGAAAACTACCGCAAAATAAGTCACCGTGCTTGTGTTTTTCAACTTCGTAACGAATCCAACTACCAAATCCGAGTTAAACTTGAAATCAAGTCAGACCTAAAACTTTCTGAAATAAACTTATCTTTGTGGCGCCGTAAAAATTTAAATTACAGGAATGAGAGCAGCGAAAATCAAAACCCTTTTAGAAACATCGGAAGTAAACCAAAACTGTGCGGTACACGGATGGGTTAAAACGTTTCGAGCCAACCGATTTATCGCATTGAACGACGGGTCTTCCTTAAAAAATCTTCAATGTGTCGTGGATTTTGAAAAGCTAGATGACGCCTTGTTGAAACGAATCACTACAGGAGCCGCCTTGCACCTAGAAGGGGTTTTAGTAGAAAGCCAAGGAGGAGGTCAAAAAGTAGAGCTCCAAGTAGAAACAATTCACATTTTGGGAGACTCCGACCCTGATAAATATCCTATTCAGCCCAAAAAACACAGTCTTGAATTTTTACGAGAAAAAGCACACTTAAGAGTGCGAACCACAACCTTTGCTGCCGTTATGCGTGTGCGTTCGGCACTCTCTTTTGCGGTACATCGGTTTTTTCAACAACAAGGCTTTTACTACGTCAATACTCCCATCATCACAGGAAGTGATGCGGAAGGAGCAGGGGAAATGTTTCGGGTGAGCACATTGGACCTCAACAATCCACCCCGAACAGAAGAAGGTGCGCTGGATTTTAAAAAGGATTTTTTTGGCAAAGAAACTAATCTTACCGTTTCGGGTCAATTGGAAGCCGAATCCTATGCTTTGGGACTTGGAGAGGTGTATACTTTTGGACCTACGTTTCGGGCAGAAAATTCAAACACCACGCGACACCTTGCCGAGTTTTGGATGATTGAACCTGAAATGGCATTTTACGACTTGAACGACAATATGGATTTGGCAGAAAAATTCATAACAAGTGTCCTCAAAGAGGTCCTGGAAAACTGTAAAGAAGATCTAGAATTTCTCGATGAGCGACTTGCTAAAGAAGACCAAAGCAAACCCCTCGCGGAACGCAGTCCTATGGGTTTGATTGAAAAAATAAAATTTGTCATTGAAAATGACTTTAAACGGGTGAGCTACACCGAAGCTTATGAAATACTTCGAAATTCAAAACCCAACAAAAAGAAAAAATTTCAATTTCCCATCCACGAATGGGGAGTTGATCTTCAAAGCGAACACGAACGTTTTTTAGTAGAAAAACACTTCAATTGTCCCGTAATTTTATTTGATTATCCCGCAGATATTAAGGCTTTTTACATGCGTAGAAACGACGACGAAAAAACCGTTCGGGCGATGGACATCCTCTTTCCAGGGATTGGAGAAATTGTGGGGGGGTCTCAACGCGAAGAACGACTCGACGTATTGGAAAAACGCATCCAAGAAATGGATATCGATGCTGAAGAATTGTGGTGGTATCTGGATCTTCGTCGCTTCGGAAGTGTCCCTCACAGCGGATTCGGACTGGGCTTTGAACGACTTGTTCAATTTACTACAGGGATGAATAACATCAGAGATGTAATCCCATTTCCTAGAACTCCACAAAATGCAGCATTCTGAAAAGTAACGGCTAAATTACATATCTTTACCTAGACGATTTTAATCCGTATGCTCAAGCAACAGCTCCAAATAAAGCTTTCACAAAAATTATCTCCACAGCAAATTCAACTGATGAAGATGATTCAACTCTCTACGCTTGAGTTGGAACAAAAAATCGAATCCGAAATGGGCGAAAATCCCGCTTTGGAAAGTGGAATGGAAAAGCAAAGCAGCGAAAATCAAGAGAGCAATTTTGAGGAAGGCGAAAAAATAGAAGCTGACGAAATTGACATCGATCAATACTTGAGTGACGACGAAATTCCTTCGTATAAATTATACTCAAACAACTACAGCAGTGACGACCAAGAACGAACGATCCCGGTCTCTGGAGGTATCAGTTTTCATCAACATTTGTCGCAGCAGGTTGGGAACCTCATCCTTTCCGAAGATGAATTTCAAATTGCTGAATTCATTATTGGCAGTATTGATGAAAGTGGTTATTTGAGAAGAAGTACCGAAGAATTGATCGACGATTTGGCATTCACTCAAAACATTATAGTAACCGAAGAGCAGATTGAAAAAATATTAAGATCTGTACAAACGCTAGATCCTCCCGGTGTAGGAGCCCGATCACTGAAAGAATGCCTGCAGCTTCAACTGGAAAAGAAAAAGAAAGATCGCCCTGAAGTAGAACTGGCTCTAGAAATCATCAAAAATCACTTTGATCACTTTAGCCACAAGCATTACACTCAGCTTCAGGAACGAATTGGGATAAGTAAAGAAGAGTTAAAAGCCGCTTTGGATTTGATTAGTAAGCTGAATCCAAAACCTGGAGGAGCCCTTTCTTCCATCAATCAAAATACCCACATCGTACCGGACTTTATTCTGACGATAGAGGATGGGGAACTTCACGTAGCCTTAAACCAAAGAAATGCACCCCAGCTTCGTGTTTCCAATGCCTATAAAGACATGCTCTCAGGCTATTCTGTAGCTCCTTCAAAATCTAAATCGCAACAGGAAGCCGTGCAGTTTATCAAACAAAAATTGGATGCCGCTAAATGGTTTATCGATGCGATCAAACAGCGTCACCAAACCCTCTCACTCACCATCAATGCAATTTTATATCATCAGCGAGAATTTTTTCTCACAGGGGATGAACGCAAACTTCGCCCTATGATTTTAAAAGACATTGCTGAAAAAGTAAATATGGATATTTCCACCATCTCTCGAGTAGCAAACAGTAAATACATTGATACTCCCTACGGTGTGAAATTATTGAAAACCTTCTTTTCTGAGGGACTCAAAAATGACGAAGGGGAAGACGTCTCTACCATAGAAATCAAAAAAATTCTCGAGCAATTTATTGCTGAAGAAAGCAAGAAAAAACCTTTGACAGATCAAACCCTTTCGGAAATGATGAAAGAGAAAGGGTATATCGTAGCCCGCAGAACCATCGCGAAATATCGTGAACAATTGGACATTCCTGTGGCACGAATGCGAAGAGAGCTTTAATCTACAAGAGGTAAAAAATTAATCCAATCTTTAGTGGTGTTATTTGAATTGGTAAAGCGGGTAAACTGCCTCCCTTTGAATCAAAAAAAGGAGTTAGCCGATAGGCCACATAAAAATTCCAAGTGTTAAAACCAAAGCTAAGGTTGGCTGTGGCTCCTAGGGTATCTATTTCATCCGAAAGGGGTACTGCTTCTGAATTTTGTTTTGCGCGTATACGATAATTCCATTGCAGGGTCACACCACCATAAACCCGCCAAAAGGCAAAATCTGATGGAGAGGAACTACGCCAGCGCAATGTCAAAGGCAATTCAAGGGACTGTACTGAAATAAAAAGAGGATCCGTAGGGTCCGTATTTAGCTCAGGTAGCGAATAAACACTTGTCTCTAAGGGGATTAGATTTGTAGTATATCGTTCAAATCCCATTCCCAAACCGACACCTGTAGCAACTCTCCCAGATTTGGATAGTGGGAAGTCTCGAACAAAACCCAATTGAATATGACGGGACAAACCCTGGGGTTTGAACCGCTCCTGATTGCTCTCTAAAATCATGAAAGAAGCACCAAAATAAATTTGATCCTCTCGATAGAAGGTGGAGTCCTCTGTAGTGCTGGCCTCTTGCGCCTGAAGACGAACGAGTCCCAATAAAACCACAACGACACACTTGAGAAGAAAAAGGAAAGAATGATGTTTTAGAGAGTCTTTCATAGACTATGAAAGTAAAAAAAAAGTGCCTCTAGGAGGCACTTTGTATAAGAAAACTGATTAAAAATTAATTCAAGTTTTGAGTGTAGTCCCCAACTCTTGTCGTGTAATTGATTTTTAATGCACTTACTTTTCGTAATTCTTGTTTGATGTCTTGAATAAGTCCCATCTTGGTCTCGCTATCTACTTTAAGTGCAGTAGTCAAAACGTTTTGCAATTCTTGACGTTTAGAAGCACGCTCAGCAAGGATAAAAGCTCCTACCTCATCTACAGTAGCAAACTTATCATTCAACTGAATTCTCGCACTAGAACCGTATTTATCTTGGTATCGAGTAGAGGGTTTTCCCGCATAAATATACATCACACGGTCTTTTTTATCCAACTTCTGAATCTGGTCTGCAGCGGGCAACTTGTTGACAACCATCAGCGTACTGTCACGCATTACAGTGGCGACCATAAAGAAGAACAACAACATAAAAACAATATCGGGTAAAGAAGCGGTTGAAATTGCTGGTAAATCGCCCCCTTTTTTCTTTTTAAATTTTGACATAGCTTTAAGTTTAGTTAATTTTTAGTCGATTCTGCTTCAGAGAGCTTCTGAGGATACATCGCTTTTACCTGCTCCAACTTGGGCTTCAATTCCTCTGATATTTCAGGGGTTGTCCTTGGGTCATCGTATTGCTTCTGAGCGTCTACAAAATTCATTTGCAAATTTGGAAAAAGACGTTCAAATTCACGATTACGCAAATCGTTGTAAGCGGCGACCAATTCATTTTGAACGGCTATGTAAACTTTATATGAAGTCTCACGGTCATTTTTTAATGAAATGATGGCCTTGTCAGGATTATCAGAGGAGGCTTCGTCACGAGCGCCTTGACAATAATCACAAGCTTCGTCACCTACACCACCACCATTGTCCAAGAAAGCAATTGCCAACGAACGTAAGTCCGCAATATCAGCAAGTTCTTCCTCAACTAAAAGTTGATCGTTTTTACTCACCAAGACAGTGAAGATGTTTTTCTCTCTAATAATGGGTGGGTCTACTTGATCTTCCATTGGAGGTAACTTACGATTCAATCCACTATCCGTTTCAATCGTAGTCGTAACTAAGAAGAAAATGAGTAGAAGAAACGCAATGTCCGCCATGGAACCTGCATTGACCTCGGGTGCTGATCTTTTTGCCATAACTTAACGTTTAAGTAATTTCTTTGCTCCAGAAAGGATCATTGAAAGTATAGCTAGAGCTGCTAGAATATAAAACATTCTTAGCCCTGTACCTACCCAACGAGAACCCGATGCAGATAAAACTTCTCCATCTTTCATGGGTGTTTCCACTCCTGTAGAAGCTGCATATGCGATTCCGAGAACTACCAAAAAGCATCCGATGAAAATCAATGATTTTTTTAATTTCTGTCCGCTAGAAGCTAGGTTCAACAAAGAGAATAAAACGGTTATAACTACCGTAATCACGAGTATGGCGATAGCTAAGGAAACTAATGGGGATACTGTTCCAAAATCACCGGTACCAGCAGCCATTTTAATTTCCTCGTCTCCTACACCAATAATTCTAAATAGAAATACTACGCCTAGTAAACCAAAAACAGCACTGATAATTTTTACAATTGTTTGAAGATTCATGTGAATTGCTGTTAGAGGTTAATTATTTTTTTTGTGCAACAAGGATATCGATCAAGGTAATTGATGCATCTTCCATGTCATTTACAATACTGTCAATTTTTGCTACGATATAGTTGTAGAATACTTGAAGGATAATCGCTACAATCAGACCGAATACTGTGGTAAGAAGGGCTACTTTAATCCCTCCTGCAACGAGTGAAGGTTGCATGTCTCCAGCAGCTTCAATTTTATCAAATGCTTGAATCATACCGATTACCGTTCCCATAAACCCAAGCATGGGTGCAAGTGCGATAAACAAGGAAATCCAAGAAACATTCTTCTCAAGTTGACCCATTTGAACACCTCCATAAGCAACAACTGCTTTTTCAGCACTTTCAACACCTTCATCCATTCGGTCTAGACCTTGGTAAAAGATGGAAGCTACAGGCCCTTTGGTATTTCTACAATACTCTTTGGCTGCATCTACCCCTCCAGAAGAAAGAGCTTCTTCCACACCATCAGTTAGTTTTTTCGTATTGGTAGTGGCTAAGTTTAGGAAAATGATACGTTCTATCGCGATCGCAAGACCTAGGATTAGACAAATCAATACGATTCCCATAAATCCTGGACCTCCTTCAATAAAACGCTTTTTAAGTTCTTGAGTAAATGAAGCGGACTGTGCTGGAGCTTCTTCCTCTTGAACGATCGATGTCGCTACTGTAGTAGCTGTATTAGGTGTCGCGATAGTTGCGTTGGCAGTAGCCATAAAACCTAACAACGTAAGGGCAATAAATAGTTTTCTCATTTTAATTAATGTTTGTTCTTTTTTGATTAATTGCGGTTAAAGATAAAAAAAAATATACACGATATTGTTTTTTGCAGAGAGGAAGGGATTCGAACCCTCGATTCCAATGCAATTGGAATACACACTTTCCAGGCGTGCGCCTTCGACCACTCGGCCACCTCTCTAAATCGATAAACCAAATAAAGGGAAAAAATATCTTTTTTTAAAAAAAAGAAGCCTTTAATTTCCTAAATTTTAAATATTAAAAAGCTGCCGTGCGTTTTGGGTTGTCATGCTGGCTATTTCAAGATCTGTTCTCCCATAGCACTGAGCCACTTTATTTAAAATCAAAGGCAAATTAGAACTCTCATTGCGTTTTCCTCGATACGGAACTGGAGCTAGGTAAGGCGCATCGGTCTCCAAAACAAGTGCTTCCAAAGGCAACTCGTGTAAAAACTGATCTATCCTACCCTGTTTAAAAGTGACGACTCCCCCTATTCCCAACTTAAAATTTAAGTCAATTGCGCGTTTGGCTTGGTCCAAATTTCCTGTAAAGCAGTGAAAAATTCCATAAAGTGTTTCGGATCGATGTGCCTCTAGAATTTCAAATACCTCATCGAAGGCTTCCCGGCAATGAATCACAATAGGTAAGTTGTATTGCTTTGCCCAATCGATCTGCTGGGTAAAAGCCTCTTGCTGTTCTTTTAAATAGGTTTTGTCCCAGTACAAATCAATTCCAATTTCTCCAACGGCACAAAAAGAACGCTGTTGCAATTGCACTTCAACTTTGTTCAATTCCTCCTTATAATTATCCTTAATATGACAAGGATGAACCCCTGCCATAAGATGCACTTCGTTCGGATACCTTTTTTCCAAAGCATACATACGCTCAGTATACGTGCTGTCAATTGCTGGAATAAAAAAGTGCTTTACTCCAGCAGCTTTTGCACGTTCCACCATCTCCTCTCGATCTGAATCAAAAGCTTCTACATAAAGATGGGTGTGGGTATCGATAAGTTCCATAGCTGCAATTTTGAATACAAAGTTACTTAATGTCCCAAAATCATTCTATTTTTCAATCGGAAGACTTATTTTTATACTCTAATGCATTCGCAACCTTTCATTCGACTTCAATTTTCCAAAACAAAACACCTCTTGTGCAAAGCCCGAATTAACGGTAAATCGGCGGTGTTACTAGTTGATACAGGAGCTTCCAACAGCTGTATTCACAATGCGATGCAAAATCATTTTGAATTACAAATAAAAGGAGACCCTTTTGATGCGGCGGGAGCCAGTGAGGGAAAGATGCAAGCAGTGATGACGGCACAATGCGAGATTCAACTAGGAAGAAGTTTTAAAGGAAAGCAAGCTTTTGTCCTACTGGACTTGAACCACGTCAACACTACTCTTGTCAGTCAGGGTGCTACTGAGATTGACGGCATTTTAGGTGCTGATTTTTTGAAAAAGAACAAAGCTGTGATAGACTATGCACAGCGGAAATTATTTCTATAATTCAAAAGCCTTTTTAGGATCTCCTTCCATCAAAAGTTCGATGGGGTCTTCCAGCGCTTCTTTAATAGCGACTAAAAACCCAACCGACTCACGACCGTCTATGATTCTGTGATCATAGGATAATGCCAGATACATCATAGGGCGAATTTCCACTTTTCCATCCACGGCTACTGGACGCTGAATAATGTTGTGCATTCCAAGAATTCCAGACTGTGGAGGATTGATGATGGGGGTAGATAACATAGAACCAAAAACCCCACCATTGGAAATGGTAAAGGTACCACCCGTCATGTCGTCAACTGTGATTTTTCCATCTCTGGCTTTTACTGCCAGACGACCAATTTCTTGTTCAATTCCCACAAAAGATAAAAGTTCCGCATTGCGAACCACTGGGACCATCAGCCCTTTAGGTCCAGAAACAGCAACACTAATATCGCAATAGTCATACGCTATTTTGTAATCGCCATCCATCATGGAATTGACATCAGGATAAAGTTTTAAAGCGCGGACCACTGCTTTGGTGAAAAAGCTCATAAAGCCTAATTTCACACCGTGCTTTTCTAAAAAGGCATCTTTGTGCGCATTGCGTACTTTAAATACAGCAGACATATCCACTTCATTAAAAGTAGTCAACATAGCGGTTTCGTTTTTGGCCTCCACTAAGCGTTCGGCGACACGTCTCCGCAGCATGGAAAGTTTAGCGCGTTTTTGACTACGCTCGCCCCATTCCG
>Ga0209654_1000027_pt1 | contig 154470 bp, 135 predicted proteins | sample SaaInl1SG_22_DNA_FD_184646 | JGI IMG/M metagenome (GOLD analysis project Ga0209654, IMG submission 184646) | Marine microbial communities from expanding oxygen minimum zones in the Saanich Inlet - ESP_161SG_22_DNA (SPAdes) (version 2) | ecosystem: Environmental > Aquatic > Marine > Intertidal... | reverse complement strand
CTGGAAGGTATTTGACAAACTTTAGCCAACGTTGAACTCCAGGGCCGCCAGCAGGTGGCCAATAATATGTGATTATAAGCACCTTTTTCATTTAGTTTTCCTCATTAAAATGAAAGCAGTTAATGATAAAATCAAAAAGATTATCGAACTTATAAGTGAAAATTTAGCGCCTGTTTGCACAACTTCAGGTTTGAATTCGAATGTTATGGTATGCTCTCCTTTTGGAATTTCCATTCCTCTCAACACATAATTGACATTGTAGTGGGAAACCTCTTGACCATCAATACTAACATGCCAACCATTGGCATAATAATTTTCAGAAAAAACAGCAAATCCATCGTTGTTGTTTTTGGAATTATAAACGAGTTTGTTTGGCGCATAATCAATTAATTCAATGGACGCTACGGAATCTAACTTATAGGTCTGTGAAGTATGATCCTTCTCATTAATAACAGCAGAAGTTTTGGTATTTATGGAATCCAAAGCTCGAATTTCTGCATCGGCATTGGAAACGGCTGTTAGAGAATTTATAAACCATGCATTGCCGTTAATTTGATCATTTTCAACGACTTGCAACTGATTTTCATCATCTCTATATATGATGTATTTGGTGTTGAGCATATTGAACACCTCTGGATTTCCTTTTTCTATATGAAATGATATCAACTCATTGAAACGACGTAGTTTGGCCGCATGATATCCACTGATTGAGTTGTGAAAATATGAAGCACGAGTGCTGCCATCGGAAGTATCGTAAACCCGAAAAATATCTTTATCCTTTAATATCTCTTTATCTATTGAAGTGGCAGTGTAAGGTTTATCAACCTTCAAAGCAGATACAAAATTAGCGTTATTCACATAGCGTCTATCAACAGCAACTAAATCCAAAACAATCAAAATACCAAGAGCAACAAACGTTATATTTTTAGTAATTTTTTTTTGAAGATACAACCACAATGCGACTGCCGAAGCGGCTACGAATAAAAAGGTTCTGAGAGCATCATTAGTAAAAAGTTGTATCCGATCTTTGCGTAATGCTTTTACAAAATCAACGCCATAAAAATTTTGATATTGACCATCACGTAATCCTACAAAATCAAATAAGGTCGTCTTAAATAATAAGAAAAATGCGGTTAATCCAAGGAGAGAAAATGTGGCGTATTTGAGGGCTTTATGTTTTTGTGATTCTGAAGTTTCACCTGCAAAAAATTGACTCAGTCCCAGCATCGCAAAAAGAGGAATACAAAGTTCTAAAATCACTTGAATAGAACTCACTGCTCTAAATTTATTGTAGAGTGGAACAATATCGATAAACAAGTCGGTGAGAATGGAAAAGTTTTTTCCAAAAGAAAGAAGTAAGGACAAAATTAGTGCTGAGACTAGCCACCATTTGTGCTGTTCTCTATATAAAATAAGTGCGATTAAAAACAAAAAAATCGGAACGGCACCCACATATGCTGGAGCCTCAACAATAGGTTGTTCGCCCCAGTACATAGGAGCACGTTTGATTTCATTTTTAGCTTGTAAAGAAGTGGCTCCCATAGCTTTATAGGCTTTATAGGTTTCTGAATCTGTATCCAATTCTTCAAAAGAACCACCACCCATAAAACGGGGTATTACTAAATTAAAACTTTCTAAAATACCATAACTGTATTCTGAAATATAATCTGTATCCAACCCTGTTGTTTGTGGTCTTGGCGTACCATCGGGGAGAACAGACAATTCACTTTGACTTCGCGTACTTTCTTTAGCATATTCACTTGTTGCAAGCAAGTTGGTTGCATTCATTCCTACTGCCAAAACAGCAGCACAAAAGAGTACAGCTGTGGACTTCAAAAATGTTGGTAATTCTTTCTCTCGAAATGCTTTAATCAAATATGAAAGTCCTAAAAATAAAATGACAAACAACAAATAGTAGGTCATTTGTGGGTGATTAGTTACAATTTCCAAACCAGAAGCAATTGTAGTAAGAACAAACCCTATGAGATAGCGTTTTTGAAAAACTAAAATTATTCCTGATAAAACAAAAGGCATATAGCCAATGGCATGCGCTTTGGCGTTGTGCCCCACACCTAGGATTATAATGAAGTAAGTGGAAAAGCCAAATGCGAGTGCACCAAGTGTCGCAATGCGAAAATCTTGACCCAAAACCAAGAGGAGTATATAAAACCCTACAAAGTAAAGCAACAAATAATCAGCTGGACGTGGTAAAAAGCGAAGTATTAAATCTAGTTTTTTGATATAATTATGGGGATATTTTGCCCCAAGCTGATAGGTTGGCATTCCACCAAAAGCACTGTTAGTCCAATAGGTTTCTGAGGCATTTGATGCCCTAAAATCGATATGTTGTTTTGCCATGCCAGTGTATTGAACAATATCACTTTGCATTATTTTTTTGCCCTGTAAAATGGGACTAAAATAGCCCACAGAAAGGAGTACAAATCCAATAAAAACTAATAGATGCTTGGCGTATTTTTTGAGTAATTGATTCATATTCATGGCCTTAATCTACCTCTTCATAATCAACGTATTCTCCAACATCTTTATTGGAGGATTGTTTTTTGGGAGATTTATCAATAGAAATTTCACCCTCTTTTTGGGGTTGAGATGTTGGCGCATTTTGATGAAATTGGCGTTCCATTTTTCGTGCAATGGAACGCAAAAAAAGGGGAGCCAAAAGACGCATGACGTATTTGAAAATAGTATATCCCAAAACAATGATAAGAATCGTTTTGGCCAAGCCAACAATAGATGCCGTTTGAATCATAAGTGATAAGTTTATTCAAAAATACAATTCTTTAATTTATTTTTAGTGCTTAATACTCTAATGAATACCAAAAAACTATAAAATGCGTTAGGATTACGATATGATTTATATAAAAATATGTAGATTTGATAAAAGCAAAAATAACGATGACCTCGATCTTTAAAACCACTCTTATTTTTTCATTGTGTTGTACAGCATTTGTGCATGCACAATATACCGATGTAATTAATTCTAACCGCCCTGGTGCATCACAAACAGCATTTTCGGTAGGTATAAATGTATTACAGTTTGAAGTGGGCCCTTTTTTGATGAATGAAAAAAGAACGCCTTACCCCTCCTATGAAGTGAAAGGTTTTGGGGTAGACTTTGCAGCACATTATGGGTTTTTTAAAGAAGCATTAGAGTTCAATTTTCAGGGTACTTACCAAAGGGACACAAAAACGTACAACGTTGCTGTGCCTGTTGAAAATGAAAGAGCAAACTTCAAAAACTTAAATTTTGGAGCAAAATACTTGGTTTATGACCCCAATAAAAACAGAGAAGAAAAAATAAATGTGTATAGTTATCACGCAAATCGTGGGTTCAAATGGAGACAACTTATTCCTGCGGTAGCCGTTTCGGCTGGTGTAAATTATGATACAAAAGATAATCCCTATACTGCAAATGGTGTGGAGGGGCTAAGTTATCGCGCTGCGCTAATCACTCAAAATAATTTTTATGGGGGATGGGTTTTTGTAACCAACCTGATGATGGATCGCATCAGTTCAGATCAGCAGGATCTACACTACATTCTTACCCTCACACATTCCTTCAATCCAAAATGGGCTATTTTTGCAGAAAAACATGGTATAAAAAGTGATTTTTATGCTGATAATCTTGTGCGTTTTGGTGGTGGGTATCTCTTCAATAAAGACCTTCAACTTGACACTGCAGTCACATTAAATTTCAAAGAAACACCTTCTGTATTTAGTGTCAATTTTGGAGTTTCCTATAGAATAGATCGTCATGTGGATAAACCAAAAATTAACAATAATAGTTCTGCAAAAGATCAGAAAAAAAGAAAATCACGCTCCAAAAAGAAATCGAAAAAGAAAAAAGTTGAAAATTTTGACGAAGGTTAAATTTTATGATTGAAATAAAAGAAGTTATTTCTGAAAAGGAAAAGAAATCATTTGTAAAATTTCCTTTCAAGTTATACAAAAATTCTCCATACTGGGTTCCTCCTATTATAAGTGAAGAACTCAAAGTTTTTGATAAATCTAAAAATCCTATACTTCAAGATGCCGAGGTACAACTTTTTTTAGCGTATAGAGGCAATCGTGTTGTTGGACGTGTAGCAGCTATCGTCAATTGGATTGAAATTAATGAACAAAATGTGAAAAAAATGCGCTTTGGTTGGTTCGATTTTATTGACGACCTCAGCGTTAGTCGTGCTTTGCTTGAAAAAATTTCGGAAATTGGAATTGCCCATAACCTAAACTATATGGAAGGCCCAGTGGGGTTTTCAAATTTGGATAAAGTTGGTGTTCTCACTCATGGTCATGATGTTATTGGCACCATGATTTCATGGTACAATCATCCTTATTATGCCTCACATTTAGAAGCACACAAGTTTGTTATAGAAAAGGAATATTTGGAATACAAACATGCTTTTTCGGATATAAAAATTGAGAAATTCAAGCGCTTAAGTGAAGTTATCGAGAGGCGATACAAGCTAAAATCATTAAATTTTACTTCTACAAAAGAAGTGATGGTATATGCGGATCAAATGTTTGATCTATTCAACTTAAGTTACTCCAAATTATCTTCATTTGTAAAAATTACCGAACTTCAAAAAGCCTACATGAAAAAGAAATTTTTAAATTTCATCAATCCAGAGTACATCAAGTTTGTGGTTGATGCAAATGACGAGCTTGTTGCATTTGCTGTAGTGATGCCTTCTTTTGCAAAAGCACTTCAAAAGATAAATGGAAAGTTGTTTCCCTTTGGATTTTTAAAAATATTAAAAGCTAAAAAAGCAAAATCTGTAAATTTTTTATTGATTGGGGTGCACCCAGAGTATCAAAATAAAGGAGTTCATGCGCTTATCTTTAGTACCTATCACAAAACATTTGAATCTAAAGGAATAACAGAATGCCGAAGAACCCCCGAACTTTCAGATAATCTTGAAATCTACAAACTGTGGCGCGATTTTAACCCTCAATTGATTAAAAAACGCTGTACGTACAGAAAAAATTTATAAAAACTACTCGCCCATAGCTGCAGATACCGCAGCGGAAAGTCTTTTGTAAAGACCAGAATTTAAGCGTTCTCTAATGCTAGAAAATGCTTGAAGTGTTTCTTCTACGTCTTCTAAAGTATGCATAGCAGTTGGTATCATTCGTAAGAGAATCAATCCTTTTGGAATAACAGGATACACAACAATAGAGCAGAAAATTCCGTGGTTTTCGCGCAGGTCTTTTACCAATGCCATCGCCTCAGGAATACTACCTTTCAAATATACGGGAGTTACACAACTTTGTGTTGTACCAATATCAAAACCTCTTTCTTTGAGTCCAGATTGTAACGCATTGACAATTTTCCAAAGATTTTGTTTGAGCTCAGGCATGGTACGGATCATGTCTAAACGCTTTAAAGCGCCTTTGACCAATTGCATTTGCAATGATTTTGCAAACATCTGTGAGCGTAAATTATATTTTAAATAATCTATAATTTCTTTATCGGCTGCAATAAAGGCTCCTGTACTTGCCATAGATTTTGCAAAAGTTGCGAAATAAACATCTATATCGTCCTGTATACCTTGCTCCTCGCCTGCTCCTGCTCCCGTTGCTCCAAGGGTTCCAAAACCATGGGCATCATCTACAAGAAAACGGAAATTAAATTTTTTCTTTAGAGCTGCAATTTCTTTTAGACGACCTTGCTCTCCGCGCATTCCAAAAACACCCTCAGAGATGACAAGAATACCACCCCCTGTTTGCTCTGCCATTTTTGTGGCACGCTCCAAGTTTTTTTCTAAACTTTCAATGTCGTTGTGCTTGTATGTAAAACGTTTTCCCATGTGCAACCGCACTCCGTCAATGATACATGCATGAGAATCAACATCATAAACAATAATATCATCCTTACCAACTAGGGCATCAATTGTAGACATAATGCCTTGATATCCAAAGTTTAAGACATATGCAGCCTCCTTATTTACAAACGCTGCAAGCTCTTGCTGCAACTGTTCGTGAAGTTCTGTATGGCCAGACATCATTCTAGCGCCCATCGGATAGGCAGAACCGTATTCGCTAGAAGCGGCAGCATCAACCTCTCGTACTTGTGGATGGTTAGCAAGACCTAAGTAGTCATTTATACTCCAAGTGATGACGTCTTTGCCTTGAAATTTCATGCGGTTAGATATCTGACCTTCTAACTTTGGAAATACAAAATAGCCTTCCGCTTGGCTTGCCCATTTTCCTAGTGGTCCTTTATCTTTATAAATCTTCTCAAATAAATCTCTCATCTAAGTATTTTGTTGGTTCAGTTGTCAAAATTATGCAATAATATACTCAAAACATAATGATTTTTAAAATTATAAAGTTCAGTAGAAAATAAGTTGGGGGTTGTAATTGATTTGATTATTTGACGTACTCAATAGATTTAGTATTGGGCTTTAGTGTTTCGTCCATAAATCCTTGATCTTCCATCCATTTGTCATTGAACACCTTACTCATATAGCGAGAACCGTGGTCAGGAAAAATCATGACAACAACATCATCATCAGAAAATATTGATTGTTCTTGTAATTGTTTTACAGCCTGTACAACTGCTCCAGAAGTGTACCCTCCAAAGATGCCTTCGGTATGCGCCAATTCGCGAGCTGTATGGGCACTGTCTTCATCTGTAACTTTTATAAATGTGTCAATGGCATCAAAATCTGTAGCCGTTGGAATTAAATTTTTTCCAAGTCCCTCAATGCGGTAAGGATATATTTCATTAGCATCAAATTCTCGGGTTTCATGGTATTTTTTTAATACTGAGCCATAGGCATCAACACCAATTATTTTTACCTCTGGATTTTGCGATTTGAGATACTGAGCCGTTCCAGAAATCGTACCCCCAGTTCCACTACAAGCCACCAAATGCGTGATTTTTCCGTGCGTTTGTTGCCAGATTTCAGGTCCAGTACTCTTATAATGAGCTTCAGTATTCAATTCATTAAAATATTGATTGATGTAAACTGAACCCTCAATTTCTTTGTGTAAGCGCTTTGCTACCTCGTAATATGATCGTGGATCGTCTGCTTTTACATTTGCAGGACAGACATATACCTTAGCGCCCATGCTTTTGAGCATATCAATCTTGTCGGGCGATGATTTGGAACTTACTGCCAAAATACACTCATAACCCTTGATAATACTAACCATGGCAATACTAAAACCTGTATTCCCAGAGGTGGTTTCAATTATGGTATCCCCATGTTTTAGGATGCCTTTTCTTTCGGCCTCTTCGATAATATGCAATGCAATCCGATCTTTTGAAGATTGGCCAGGATTAAATGCTTCTAGTTTTGCAATATAAGTTCCTGGAAAATTTTTTGTAACATGATTAAGCTTTACAAGCGGAGTATTTCCCACAAGCTCTAAAACGTTATTGAAAATCTTAGATTGTCGATCTAATGGCATATAATTGGTTTAGATCACAAAAATAAGCAATTTTTTTAAACTTTTATTTTGATATGGATTCCAAATCAAGCAAAAATGAATACTCGGAGGCTATCTCTTTTATAGCTTCAAAACGCCCCGAAGCTCCTCCATGGCCTGCTTCCATATTGGTTTTTAAATACAAATTTGATGTGTTTTCAGATTGAAGACGCAACCTTGCAATCCACTTTGCAGGCTCCCAATACTGCACTTGAGAGTCATGTAGGCCTGCCGTAATAAGCATATTTGGGTAGTGTTGATTAGTTACATTATCGTATGGTGAATAGGACTTCATGTAGTCATAATATGTTTTGTCATTAGGATTTCCCCATTCGTCATACTCGCCAGTCGTAAGCGGAATACTATCGTCTAACATCGTAGTAACAACATCGACAAAAGGAACTGCAGCAACAACACCATTGTAGAGATTTGGTGCCATATTAACAACAGCACCCATTAATAAACCACCAGCACTCCCACCCATGGCATAATGGTGTTTTGCAGAAGTATAACCTTCTTTAATGAAATGCTTTGAGCAGTCAATAAAATCGGTAAATGTGTTTTTCTTTTTCAATAATTTTCCATCTTCATACCATTGACGTCCAAGGTATTGCCCCCCTCTAATGTGTGCAATAGCATAGATAAATCCGCGATCCAACAAACTCAAACGTACTGTTGAAAAATAGGGGTCCATCGTAGCTCCATAAGACCCATAGGCGTATAAAAGTAGTGGGGTTTCAGCACTTTTTGGAGTGTCCTTATGTCGTACCAGCGAAATAGGAATTTTTGTACCATCTGATGCTGTAGCCCAAAGGCGCTCAGAAACATAATGTTCTTTTTTAAATTTTCCGCCCAGGACTTCTTGTTCTTTTTTGATGGTTTTTTCTTTGGTAACCATATTAAAATCAATCACTGAAGAAGGGGTTGTCATGGACTGATAGCCATAACGCAAAAGAGCAGTATCAAAGTCCACATTTGTACTTGTATAGGCCGTATAGGTTTCACTTTCAAATGGCAGATAATAACTATCGGAACCATCCCAACGGTCAATTTTAATTTGATTCAAACCATTTTTTCGCTCAGAGACGACTAAAAAGTCTTTAAAAATATCTATTCCTTCTAACATGACGTCCTCTCGGTGAGAAATGACATCTTTCCAATATTTCTTTTCAGTATTTTTTTCAGAGGTTTTAGATAATTTAAAATTTTGAGCGCCATCGGCATTAGATAAGACATAAAACGAATCACCATAATGCGAAATTGAATATTCTAACCCTCTTGTTCGAGGTTGAAATACCTTAAACCTATCGTCGGGAGTATTGGCGTTCAAAATTTGATATTCAGTGGTTAGTGTACTGTAGCTAGAAATTACCAAATATTTTTTTGATTTTGTTTTATAAACTCCAACCCCAAAAGTGTCATCTTTTTCTTCAAAAACCAATTGATCATCTTTAGAATCTGCACCAAGTTTGTGCTTGTATATGGCTTCCGATCGCAGGGTGGTTTTGTTTTTTAAAGTGTAGAATAAGGTTTTGTTGTCATTGGCCCAAGTACTGCTTCCTGTACAATTATCAACTTTATCTTCTAAAATTGTATTGGTGCTCAAATCCTTGATATGTAAGCTATATTGTCTTCGACCAATGGTATCAAGAGCAAAAGCAACTAATCTATTGTTGGGGCTCACATTTATACTTCTTAAATTAAAAAACGAATGCCCTTTGGCCATTTCATTACAATCGAAAAGCAACTCTTCTTTTGCATCCAAAGATTCTTTTTTTCGAGTATAAATAGGGTAATCTTTTCCTTTTTCGTAGCGTGTAACATACCAATAGCCATTGTATTTATAGGGCACAGAGCTGTCATCTTCCTTGATTCTCGATTTCATTTCTTCAAACAAATCATTTTGAAAATCTTTGGTATGCGCTGTTTTCGTATTGTAATAGTTGTTTTCTTTGTTTAGATACTCAATGACTTCTGGGTTTTCTCTGTCATTTAACCAATAAAACTCATCAATCCTTACGTCATCGTGTTTGGATAATTCTTTTTGAATTTGTTTTGCCTTTGGTGTTTCAATAGAGTTTGACATAGTGGAGTTACTTGTGTTTTGTTTACAAGATAGAATTAGAAAAAAAATTGAAAGTGAATAATAAGTAGTATTCATGATATATAAATTTAAGGTCAATCCACAAACTTATCACAAATTGTTCAACAAACAAATTTTTTATTGCTTTAATAACGCCTATGAAATACCCCCTAAGGTTTCAAGAAGTTTTTCGTGCATATTATCAGTATAATCGAGGTGCGTAACCATACGCAACTTTCCACCACCCATATTACTGATCAATATATTCTTGGATTTAAGGGTTTCAATAAATGCATCAGAATCTACATGAGATGCCAATTCAAAAATCACAATATTGGTTTCAATTGGCTGGACCTCGGCAACATAATTTGCATTTTGAAGCCATTGACCTATGGCTTTTGCTTTTGCATGATCTTCCGATAAACGACTTCTGTGGTGATCCAAAGCATACAATCCAGCAGCTGCCAAAACGCCAACTTGTCGCATTCCTCCGCCCAACATTTTTCGAACCCGCAGTGCTTTTTCCATAATGGCCTCATTGCCAATCAAAACCGATCCAATGGGGCACCCCAAACCTTTACTCAAGCACACCGAAATCGTATCGAAAATAGCACCATACTGTTGAGGCGTTTCGCTTTTGGTTTCCAAAGCATTCCAGAGTCGTGCACCATCAAGATGCAGGCCTAAATTATGCGTTTCGCAAACGGATTTAATCTTTTCTATATCTTCAAAATCCCAACATGCTCCACCACCTTTGTTTGTTGTATTTTCCAAAGCCACCAAGGTCGTCAGTGGACTGTGGTAAAAATCTGGTGGATTAATGGCGAGGATTACTTGTTCTGCGGTCATCATTCCGCGGTGACCATCCACCAATTTACAAGACACTCCACTATTGAAAGAGGCACCGCCCCCTTCATAATTATAAATATGGGCGTATTTATCACAAATGACTTGCTCTCCAGGTTGTGTATGTAATTTTATAGCTGCCTGGTTGGCCATTGTTCCGGTAGGAAAAAATAGCGCTTTTTCTTTGCCAAACATTTTAGCCAAACGCGTTTGTAAAGCATTCACCGTGGGATCCTCGCCATAAACGTCATCACCCAATTTTGCGTTGTGCATCGCTTCTAGCATGCCTTGAGTAGGATTGGTTACCGTGTCACTTCTTAAATCAATATGCATGATGAAAAAAATTTAAATGTAAAGCTACATATTATTTTCTTTCTGTGCTATAAATTCTATTTTTGTACTTCAAAATAGGATTATGATAACACACGATCAAATAAAAGATCTTTTGGAACGCCTTGGCGCGTTAAGGAGGTATCTTTGACTTAGATGCCAAACGCATCACACTTCAAAATGATGAAGAAAAAACATATGCTCCAGATTTCTGGAACGATCCAAAAGCCGCTGAAAGGCTGATGAAATCCATTCGTGTGAATAAAAAATGGATTAAAGACTACGAAAAAGCACAAGAACAAATTGAGGACTTAGACGTATTATTTGACTTTTTTAGAGAAGGCGAAGCCGATGCTGCAGAAGTAGAAAATCTATTTCAAAAAACAGCACAACAAATTGAAGATTTGGAGTTCAAAAATATGCTTTCTCAAGAAGGTGATGGACTAAGTGCAGTGCTCCAAATCACAGCAGGTGCCGGTGGCACAGAGAGTTGCGACTGGGCCAGTATGCTGATGCGTATGTATATTATGTATGCCGAAAAAAATCGATTTAAAATAAAAGAACTCAACTTGCAGGATGGCGATGTTGCTGGCATAAAAACCGTAACACTACAAATTGAAGGCGATTTTGCTTTTGGTTGGCTCAAAGGAGAAAATGGAGTTCATCGATTGGTGCGTATTTCTCCTTTTGACAGCAATGCCAAACGCCATACAAGTTTTGCTTCTGTTTATGTATATCCATTAGTTGATGATACGATCGAAATTGAAATAAATCCTGCCGATATAGAAATCACAACCGCAAGATCGAGTGGCGCTGGAGGACAAAATGTCAATAAAGTTGAAACCAAAGTACAATTGACACATCGACCAACAGGAATTCAAATTTCATGCTCCGAAACCCGATCACAGCACGATAACCGTGCAAGAGCACTACAAATGTTGAAATCGCAGTTGTACGAAATTGAACTCAAAAAACAAATGGCTCAACGCGATGATATCGAAGCTGGAAAAATGAAAATTGAATGGGGCAGTCAAATTCGAAATTATGTGATGCATCCCTACAAACTCGTCAAAGACGTGCGAACCGCTCACGAAACTGGCAATGTTGATGCTGTGATGAATGGCGATTTGATGCCATTTTTAAAATCCTATCTTATGATGATGGGACAAAATAACGAAACACCACAAACACTATGATTACAATTTACCACAATCCAAGATGCAGCAAATCTCGACTGGGTGTAAAAGCCCTCGAAGAGTCTGGAAAAGAGTTTGAAATTATCAACTACTTAGACGGCTCTCTAACATTTGATGAACTCAAAACCTTAATTGATAAATTAGGGATTATACCGCTAGAACTTGTGCGACAAAACGAAGCCATTTGGAAAACAAATTTTAAAGGAAAAACACTTTCTGATGCAGAACTTGTCCACGCGATGATAGATCATCCCAAACTCATAGAACGTCCCATTGTAGTTCATGGCAATAAAGCCGTGATTGGACGCCCAACAGAACGGATTCTAGATTTGATTTAACGTTTATATTTAACAGCTCATTAACCAAAAACACACACTTTGGTACCTATCTTTGCACCCAGATTTAAAACCTCATATGAAAAAATTAACGCTCTTTTTCTTATTCAATGTAATATTATGTTTTGGTCAAAACAGCAAACCAGAATATAGTGTCAGTGGAAAACTCATTGAAACTGAAACTCGATATCCACTTGAATATGCTACCATATTTGCAACTTCAGTGAACTCAAAAGAAATTATTAGCGGAGCGATAAGTGATGAAAATGGCGTATTTAATTTCTCCCTTCCAGAAGGAACTTATGATATTACTTTCGAATATCTATCTTTCAAAAAGGTTAAAAAAGAGCATATACTGGTTAAAAAAAATATAGAATTAGGCACTATTGAACTTGAAGAAGATATAGAAGCTCTTGACGGTGTAGAAATTATCACAGAGAAAACGACAGTCGAAATCAAATTGGATAAAAAGATCTACAATGTTGGTAAAGATCTTACACTTAGAGGCGGAAATGTAAGCGATGTTCTTGATAATGTTCCGTCAGTGTCTGTTGATATCGAAGGAAACGTTGCATTACGAGGCAATCAAAGTGTACGGATTTTGATCAATGGCAAACCCTCTGGTCTTGTAGGCCTAAATTCTACCGATGCCCTTCGGCAACTCCCAGCCGAAGCTATAGAAAAAGTTGAAGTAATCACCTCTCCCTCTGCTCGCTACGATGCCGAGGGTACCGCAGGTATTATCAATATTATTTTAAGACGAAGTAAACTTTTAGGGCTCAATGGTGCCATCATTGCTAATACGGGCTACCCAGAACGTATTGGTGGATCAGGAAATCTAAATTACAGAACTGGAGATTTTAATTTTTTTTCGAATGCAGGATACAACAGCAGACGTTCTCCAGGAAATGCTGCAACAAAAACAGAATATTTTAATACCACATTTGATGAAAATGGAACGCTTATTCAAGATGATCCAAATACTTTTCGAGATGAATACAGAGACTTTGAGCGAAAGCGAAAAGGGTATAATCTAAACACCGGTGTCGAATGGTATATGAATCCAACAACGTCCTTAACGGCATCCTATCTTACGCGATCTAGTGATAATAAAAATAATACCACAAATAATGCCTTTAGATTAGACAACACTGGAGCCATCCTTAGTCAATCGGTCAGAGAGGCTCCCGAAACTGAAACGGATGATAACACACAGTTTTCTATTAATTTTGACAAACAGTTTCATGGTAATTCTGAGCATCGTTTAACCTTTGACTTTCAAACCGAACAAAGCAGTGAAGACGAAAAATCTATCATATACAATGATGGCCTTATTGCTGAACGCGTACAAACTATTGAACAACAAAAGCGGACACAGCTTATTTCGGATTTTACCCTTCCAATGAAAAACGAAGGTCGCTTTGAAGCAGGATACAACGGACGATTCAATCGTAATATTACAGATTACACCCTTGAATTTTATGAAAATAATGCCTTTGTTTTAGATCCCAATGTTAGTAATGTTTTGGAGTACAAAGAATATGTCAATGCTTTGTATTCACAATATGGTGGACAGCTTAGCTCTAAATTCACTTTTTTATTGGGTTTACGCATGGAAACGACGGCAATTGAAATTTATCAAAAAAACACAAACGACCGTCAATATAAAAACTATACAGGTCTATTTCCAACATTGAATCTTGGTTACAAAATTTCTGAATCACAAAGTCTTACCTTTGGATATAATCGCCGTATTCGAAGACCTCGATCGCGGTTTTTAAATCCTTTTCCCTCAAGATCAAGCGCTACAAGTTTGTTTCAAGGCAATCCAGATATCGATCCAAGCTATTCGCATGGCGTTGATTTAGGGTATCTGAATCGATTGGATAAAATAACCCTAAATTCGTCTATTTATTTCAATCGCGCCTCCGATGTATTTACTTACGTTAGTGAAGATACAGGAGAGGAAGTGACTATAGATGGAGAAACAGTTCCTGTCATCCGACGTGGCCCCATCAATTTGGCTGAAGAAGACCGTTTTGGTTTTGAGCTGACAACGACATATAGCCCATCAAAAAAGTGGAATTTGAATTTGAATTTTAATCTTTTTCAAGCGGTCGTTCGTGGCAGTTACAAAGGGTTAAGCTACGACTCCGAAAACCTAAGCTGGTTTGTGCGTCTCAATAATAAATTGACACTTCCTTGGAACATTCAATGGCAAACGCGACTATTTTACAACGGTCCAACACAAGATGCCATTAACAAACGTAGAGGAATTTTTAGTAGTAATATGGGCTTTAGCAAAGATCTTTTTGATGAGAAAGCTTCTGTTACAATTTCAATTAATGACCTGTTGAATACTCAACGTAGGTACTTAGAATCAACAACGCCCACCTTCTTTACAGATGCATTCTACAGACGCCGAGTTCGCTCCATTACAGCTTCTTTCACCTACCGCTTTAATCAAAAAAAACAAAAGAAGAATAATCGTTCTTCTTCTGGTGATGATAATGATTTCTAACAAAAAAAATCCAAACCTTGCGGTTTGGATTTTTTGATTTTTAACATTCTATTTTTTTAGAACAAGTTAACGCCAATAATGAGCGCAACACCTCTAATGCTTAAATCATTATTGGATTCTTTTCTGGATTTTCCATCCAAATAAACCCCTTTTACAAAATAACCAAAGTCGGTATGAAAGGCCAATTTCTCTGAAATAAAAAATTTATAAGCTAAGCCGAGCGGTAGCGCCAGGTTTAAAATCTGAACTTAACTTTAAAAGACCACCCAAACTCACATTAAGGTAGGGCACATTCCGTTCATCAGTCCAATAGAAACGAACGTCACCATATAGTGGTGCGGTGTTAAAGCCGGGATTTTCATAGCGGTCCAGACCAAACCCTCCCCTAGCATAAGGCGGTGTGGAATAACAAAATAGCCCAAAACCACATTTAAACTTTTAGCAAAGGATTTACTTACACTCAAATCTGTTCCACGGGATCCTGCATTTGGAATGTTGACCACCTGATGGGCCTCTTAATTTTTAGCCAAACTAAATTGTAGGATAGAAACCAACCCTGTGTTTTTGTTGTCCAAATCCTTAAAATCAGATTGACCAAAGCAAATGCTACTAAACAAAAAAATAAATGAATAAATTAATAAATTATTTTTCATAATGCCTTTTTAAAATTTAATGCCAAAACTAATTCCATAAGAAGTCGTCTTATATGAAAATGACTTAGAAGCATAACTGCTAAGTGTTTTTGCATTTTCCAAATAAAAAAAATCATAATTATAAAATATACCAACCAACAGCCTTTTATTGAAAATTTCAACAACATCAAAAACTTGACCTATTTTAATTTGATGACCTTCTCGAAATTGCTTCCTACTAAAAGGAGAGTGATAGCCATATTGTAGGGTTAAATAATTGTAATTAAAATCTGGTGCGTAAATTAATTTTAAACCTAAACCTGTTTTAATCGACGCGAATAAAGGTCCATTGAAGTTGGTTAACCCTACTGTTGCAGTAGCTGATAATTTATTAAAGAGTTTATAATCTATATTGTAAACTAATTCTATAGACCCTTTTCCATCAACTGAATCATCTTTGGACTTGTTGTCTAAGTCATAATAACTATAAGAACTATTGTTACTTGCATTTAAATCAATAAACAAGCTAGAAGTCCATTTAGAACTTTTATCATTTTGACTAAAAATAAAAACAGAAAAGGATAACAAAATAATCGAAAATTTATTTTTCATAATGCCTTTTTAAAATTTAATGCCAAAACTAATTCCATACGAATGAACATAAAGTGTTGAGGGGGTTTCATTTCCAAAAACCAACGGTTCTGAACCATTTAGATTATAATGATTCATTTCTTTAAAAACACCCAGAATTAGGTTCTTTTTAGAGCCAAAATATGTGGCCAAACCTATTCTTAGGTTATTCCCAAATTGAAATTTTTTGGAATTAAAACTAAAATTAGGAAGGTATCTAAAAAGCAAATGAATATTTTCATGGTTAACAAAAAAATACTTCACCTTTAGTCCTGTTCCAAACGAAAAAAACTTTGGTCCATACTGACTATGAATCCTTAAAACTCCCCCTAAGCTAAAGCGCTTGGATATGTATCTGTTGATAGAATATTGAAGGGCTATTCCAATTTTTGATTCCAAATCTATTTCCGTTCCACGATTCATAAATGAGTAATTGTATTCCATACGGTTTGGAATGTTGGTATCAAGTTCAAGTTGAGAATACCATTTACTCTGACAATAGCCAAAAATACAATTAAAGATTAAAACAATAAATATGATTTTTTTCATAACAAACTATTATTTTCTAATCATTCGATTGCCACGCCAAGTTCCACCACGTCTGGCCATTCCATAGAAATCTAAGTCATAGTGTGTATAGTCTCTAAACTTAAGCCCAGAATCGCCAACAGAAAAATCAAATTTATTTTCTGAACAATCAAAGCAATAAGCAAACTTAAGTTTGAAACTATATCCAGAATAAAATTTGTGTTTAATCTGATTGTTGTTGGTTTTTTTAAAACGATCTGCAAAATAAATCACCTCTATTTCTCTATCGTTTTTTTGATGAGTAACAACAAAGTTTTTCTTACTTCCAGCTTTAGATTTTAGAAAATTATATCCCCATTCGTATAGTTTTTTAATATTGCTTTGGGTATAAATAGAATTTCCTGTAGTAATCTCAATATCAATTTCATTTTTAAGAAGAGGAACTTTTGGGATAAAAATATTTAGAATGTTTGTATTGTCGTAGTCAAAAAATGGAATACCATATTTCTTCGTACTAATAGAGGTTTCTACCCAATTTGTTGATTTATTATATGTGGTGTAAAACGTTCTATTGTACATGTATATTGGGGCTTTGGCATAATTTTTAAACAAATCAGGATGAGAGTATGAATTGATTTCAGGTTCAGGACTGTTATATTTTAGGACAATCTTATTAATTCCTAAATGAATTTCATCCGACGTTGAACGCCACCATATCCAAAACCGTTTGCGTTGTGTCCTGACTTGTATTCCAGCTGAAGCATAAATAAACCACTTTTGATCCCAAAATTCAGTTTTAATTCTGTGCTTACGATCAAAATAATTTCTACAAACATAACTCTTTCCAAACCATCCTTGAATCCAATTGCCACCTGCTTTTCCGTTACAAATAGGAAGCCCATTAATAATTCTGTTTAGTTTTACGTCTTCTGGTATACTAGGGACTGGCGGAGGGCTTCCACCGCCGCCAGAACCACCGCCGCCACCGCAGTAGTCGCTTTTTCTTTCTAAGGGGCGCACATATCTAGAAATTTTTTCGTTTACTCGGGTTACCCCACCATATTGCTCTCGCATCATGCACGGCTCCATTTTATAATAGCTTCTGCTTCTATCTTCAGAATTTTTCATTTCATCAATGTAAGAAACTAATTCGTCAAGGTCTTTACGATGCGCAAAAAACACCCCATAATCTTTAGTAAACTTATAAATAGAGTCCCCTACCACCAATTCGTCATTATGATTTACAACAGCAGCAAAAAGTGGGTCTGAAATAAATTGTGCATCTTCATATCTAGAAGTGACTGTTGTTGCTCTATAGGCCACAGGATTAGGATAGTTTTTGTATCTCTCCATTATTTCTTTGGATAATTGCTCTTGTAATATTTCGTTATGCTCGCTAACCAGTGGGGTGTGTGATCTAAAACCTGAAGCATAATAGCTTTCAAATTCTTTTTCAACGTTTTCTATGGAATTGTTTTCAAGTTCTTCCATAGTCTTCTGTAACGAAGCTTTTGATGAAAAAATAAACCTTCCGTTTTCAATTGTTTTTTCAACTTTAGCTTCGACAGGTGTAGTCGTAGAATTATTTCCTAGTTCCGTATCCTCATGACAAGAAAATATTAAAAAGGAAATAAAAACAAATTTTAAAATATGTGTTGCATTCATTTTTTTTGATTTTTAAATTAAACATATTTAACTCTATTCTTCAAAAATCAAATTGGTGTAAGCTACGGAGTGCTAGTCCTTTATAGCATGATATGAATTTAAATAAATCTAAATCCTAAAAACTATGAAATACAATCTTCATGGCAAAGAAATAGATTTGGGTTAGGTTTCTTAAATAAAGATACAAAAAAAAATCCAAACCTTGCGGTTTGGATTTTGTATATCAAAGGGAATTAATTACTGTTCGAGTTTTGCTTTTTTGGCAGCACGCTTTTCTTTAAAGCTTTCAATAGCAGATCCAAAAAGCCAATATGGAATGGCAAAAGTCAATAAAAATATCATCAACCAAAAGCCAATTGTTAGTATGGTCATAAATGCTAAAAAACCTAAGTACTGATCAAATTCGAACATAATTTGTGTTGTTTCAAATAAATATACTGCAAATATACAGCAACATTTGGTGTTTTACAACGGAAATAATCAAAATTATTAACAGTTTTTAATGGCAATCCGTGGCCCTGTAAAACAGGCCTGTTGCAAAATTAATCTCTTTTTTTCGATCTATTCTATACACCCCATTATCCTCATAAAGTTCGCCACGCCCTTGAAGATAACCTTGTTGAATTTTCTTAAATACCACCTCTTGCACCATGTCCTCACCCTCTGTAATGTAATGGTATTCGGCCCATAACAGCTTATCATCTATGGTTCCTTTGATAAGTGTACCATAAAAGGCATCTGTTTCGCCATCGTCCCAACCAAAAAGACCTTTAAATTGATGGTCAGAAATTCGAAGTTCTAGATGCGAAACAACTTTATTTTGACTTTTATCGAAATACTCAAAACACTGTCGGTTTAACGTTTCAAACGATGAAGCCTTTCGCGCCGTATCAGTAAAGCCACTGTCCCAGTATGATCCTGGTTTTTCAACCAAAAAATAGATATTGTTTTCTTTTTCTAAAGTGTAAGTCATTATCCAACGCCCTGCTGTGGGTTGTTGTTCAGAATCGTCGTCATTATACAACGGAAATTCTCGCTGAATATAGTTTGGATATACGATAAATCTATCAAAACCCCGATAGCCCTTTTTCTTGGTTTCTGTTTTAAATTTTATTGGAATTGCTTTTGTTTTATTTTCAAAGCTATAGGCCCATAATTTCGAGGATAATAATGCTTCATTGAAATTATAAAAACAATAGAGCTCTATAACACCATCATTATTTAAATCTGCTGTTTTAATTTCATGAAGTGTTCCATTTGATTGGTGTTGATACGATAAATCACAATTTAATACATTAATTTTTGTGTATTGTTTTTGGTTGTAATTATACGCTGAAATATGAATGGCATCGGATGATAATATAAAAGTATCTTCAAAGAAATCCGTTAATTTATGATTGCAATCATTTTTATTATGTAAAGTCTCAACCTTGTAAATGGAGTCAATAGTCACCAAGCCGTCATAGCTGTGGGCAAAACCATCACGAACCGTTGTAGTGTCTATTGATCCAGAAAACGACAATAGGACTTCTGAGTAGGGTTCTGGATGTCGATGTTTATTGTACAAAGAATCGAGTTCATATGAAATAGAACTGCCCAACACCCAATAGCTATTAATGGAATCATTACAAGGGGTAAAACTTTGCGCCTCATGGCCCAAAACCAAATATCCATTGTGAATTTGAGGGGGTTCTGTTTTTGAAGGTTTTGATTTTTTACTGTAAATGCATGATGCTGTTGCTGCTACTAAGAGTGCAGCCAAGAGTTTAGATTTGGAAAACATAAGTGTAGGTTATTAAAATATAATTCAGGTGTTACAAATATATTAAAATTATTTTAAGCTGTTTTCTTTAAAAACACCTAAATTTGTAGTATATTTTATGATAATTCTTTATGAGAAAAAGTCTAAAAACAGATGAAATTTAGAATAGAAAAAGATACCATGGGCGAGGTTCAAGTCCCCGCAGAAAAACTTTGGGGGGCACAGACTGAGCGTTCTCGAAATAACTTTAAAATTGGTGCCGCTGGTTCTATGCCTCTAGAAGTGGTGTATGGCTTTGCGTACCTTAAAAAAGCAGCCGCTTTTGCCAATCATGATTTGGGTGTTTTAGCAGAAGAAAAACGCAATTTAATTGGTCAAGTATGTGACGAAATTTTAGAGGGAAAACACGACGACCAATTTCCATTGGTCATTTGGCAAACAGGGTCTGGAACACAGAGCAACATGAATGTCAATGAGGTCATTGCCAACAGAGCGCACCAATTGGTTGGAAGAACTATTGGAGAGGGCGAAAAAACAATCCAACCCAACGACGATGTGAATAAATCACAATCCTCCAATGATACTTTTCCAACAGGAATGCACATTGCAGCCTATAAAAAAATTATAGAAGTGACAATTCCTGGGATAGAACACCTTCGGAATACACTTCTCCAAAAATCTAAAGATTTTAAAAAGGTGGTTAAAATTGGGCGTACCCACCTCATGGATGCAACACCATTGACGCTTGGACAAGAATTCTCAGGCTATGTTTCTCAATTAGATCATGGTTTAAAAGCACTAAACAACACCTTGGAACACCTAGGCGAGCTTGCGTTGGGGGGAACAGCAGTAGGAACAGGTCTCAATACGCCTGAGGGGTATGATGTTTTAGTGGCAAAATATATTGCAGAATTTACAGGACTTCCCTTTGTAACGGCTCACAATAAATTTGAAGCCCTTGCCGCGCATGATGCTATTGTTGAATCGCATGGCGCACTCAAACAATTGGCGGTTTCTTTAAATAAAATTGCCAACGATATTCGAATGATGGCTTCTGGGCCACGTTCTGGAATTGGAGAAATAATAATTCCTGCCAACGAGCCTGGAAGTTCAATTATGCCGGGGAAAGTCAACCCTACGCAATGTGAGGCCCTTACAATGGTATGTGCTCAAGTTATGGGTAATGATGTTGCCGTTACAATTGGAGGCACTCAAGGGCATTACGAACTGAATGTCTTTAAACCCATGATGGCCGCCAATGTATTACAATCGGCTCAACTCATTGGAGACGCTTGTGTCAGTTTTGAAAAACACTGTGCCTCTGGTATTGAACCTAATCATAAAGTTATTGAGGCATTACTAAATAATTCATTGATGCTTGTTACAGCATTGAATACAAAAATCGGCTATTATAAAGCCGCTGAAATTGCAAATACCGCCCACAAAAATGGGTCAACACTTCGTGAGGAGGCTATCAATTTGGGATATGTTAGCGCTGAAGATTACGACGCTTGGGTAAAACCAGAAGAGATGACTGGAGGATTAAATTAAAAACAATGCGCAAAGTTTTCATCAACATTCGTGAGCTGCTGCAAGTGCGGCCTGTAAGCCAAAAAAAAGTGGCTGGACAATTGATGAAATCCCTTCCAAAAATAGAGAACGCCTTCTTGGCTATTCGTAACGATCGTATTGTTGATTTTGGTCCAATGGCCCATTTTAAAGCTCAAAATGAGGACGAACTCATAGATGCAACAGACCGATTGGTTTTACCAAGTTGGTGCGATAGCCATTCGCATGTGGTCTATGCTGGAAATCGAAGTCAGGAATTTGTAGATCGCATTAATGGATTGGGGTATGAAGACATTGCAAAACGCGGTGGTGGTATTCTAAGTTCTGCAAAAACTCTTCAAAACACTTCAGAAGAAGATCTTTATGAACAGTCTATAGCACGTGTTACATCCCTAATTCAAATGGGAACAGGAGCTTTGGAAATCAAATCGGGGTATGGTTTGACGCTTGAGGCCGAATTAAAAATGCTTCGTGTGATCAAACAAATTGCTCAAAAATCTAAACTTAAAATAAAATCTACATTTTTAGGAGCACATGCAGTACCTGAAGAATTTAGGTCGAATAAATCTGGATATATTGATTTGATTATCAATGAGATGCTACCAAAAATTAAAGAAGAAAATCTTGCGCTTTTTATTGATGTATTTTGTGAAAAAGGCTATTTCGATTTGGAAGATACCCAACGGATTTTGTCTGCGGGAAAAACATATAATTTACAACCCAAAATCCACGTCAATCAATTTAATGCCTTTGGCGGTGTAGCGCTTGGTGTGAAGCACAATGCCTTGTCTGTAGATCATTTGGAAGAACTTATGCAGGAGGATATTGAAGCCCTTAAAAACTCTGAAACCATGCCAGTGGCCTTGCCAGGGTGTTCGTTTTTTTTGGGTATTCCCTACACTCCAGTTCGGCAACTCATTGAAGCCAATTTACCAGTAGCATTGGCCAGTGATTTCAACCCTGGTTCTGCGCCAAGCGGTAATATGAATTTTGTTGTGAGTTTGGCTTGTATAAAAATGAAAATGACCCCCGAAGAAGCGATCAATGCAGCAACGATCAATGGCGCCTATGCCATGGGTATTTCTGAAGATTACGGCAGTATAGCGGTTGGAAAAAAAGCCAATTTGATTTTAACAAAAAAGATGAAATCTTACCATCAGATTCCATATGAGTTTGGCAATAACCCTGTGGAGAACGTCATGCTAAATGGGCATTTTATTGATGCATTATAACAATGGAATATTTCAAACTATTAACCTCTAAAAAAGTACAGGCACTCGCTCAAAAAAGAGAGGGTGAAACAAGGTTTTTTGAAGAAGTTAGTTTGGCAAGCTCTAAAAAATCGATTGAAGATCAAATCAGTAAATCGTCTGCAAAGTTTGTACTTTTTGGAATTTCAGAGGACATAGGGGTGCGAGCAAATGGCGGTAAAGCAGGCACAAAAAACGCATGGAATTCTGTGCTAAAAACGCTACTCAACACTCAATCCAATCGCTTTACAAATCCCTGTCAAGTTCTTATTTTAGGGCATTTTGATTTTGATAAAATCAACCTAAAAATTACTGATAAAAAAGAGATCAAAACCCTTCGGAAAAAAGTGAATGTCATTGATGCGGAGGTGACCAACTTGGTACATTTAATCAAAAAAAATGGAAAAACTCCTATGGCCATTGGAGGGGGCCACAACAATGCCTATGGTATGATTAAAGGTTGTGCCTTAGCCTTGAAAACTAAAGTAAACGCTATCAATTTTGATGCCCATACCGACTTCCGAGCTTTGGAAGGCCGACATAGCGGTAATGGGTTTAGCTACGCTATGGACGAAGGATTTTTGGAACGTTATTTTGTTTTTGGATTGCAAGAGCAGTACACCTCTGAATCCATTTATAAAAGCATTGAAAAATCAAAAAATATGGCCTATATTTCTTTTGAAAGTATCAGTGTAAGAAAAGAAATTTCGTTTGAAAAAGCTTTGGACAAAGGGCAAGAATTCATAAACAAAACACCCTTTGGTATTGAAGTTGATTGTGATGCGATAGCGCACTGCCCCAGCAGCGCCATGAGTCCTACTGGATTTTGTAGTACAAAAGCACGACAATTTAGTTCTAGATTAGGAAAAGACACTAATGCTATCTATCTGCATATCTGTGAAGCTGCTCCAAAAGTAAATCCGAAAAAAAGAGATTATAATGTAGGAAAAATGATTTCAGCTTTAATTTTGGATTTTATCAGCTCGAAAGAACAATAAAACATCAATCTCCTTTACGAAAACCATAACGCAGTTGACCCCAAAAAGTTTTAGGCATTTTAGCATCATCGCTATAACCAAGGCGTAGGTTTTTGTTAGGTTTTGGGACATAATTAGTTTTAAATATATAATCCCAAAGACTCAAACTAATGGCAAAATTAGCACCATTTTTGAACGGTTCAGGAAGGGTTTGCGCGTGATGGTACAAATGCATAATGGGGTTATTCAGTACATATTTCAAAGGACCATAATCGAGCTTGATATTGGCGTGATTAAGATGTCCAATCGAAATGGCTAAAAAATGAACAATAAAGGCCTGTTCTGGTTGAAAACCTCCCAATAGCATAAGAGCAAAAACTTTGAGGGGTTTATATAAAATATTTTCCATCCAGTGGTAGCGCAAATGTGCTGCAAATCCCATTTCTTTTACTGAATGATGAACTTTATGGAATTTCCATAAAAAATTGTATCGGTGCAACAAAGTATGTGTAAACCATTGTACAAAATCTAAAACCACAAAAAAGATCAGCAACTGAACTACAGCTGAAAAATTGGATAAATCTACGATAGAGAAGCTTGTCATTTTCAACCCTAATATATCTGTAGAGAACTTTGAAAAAACTTTATAAAAACCACTAATAAATATGCTAAAAACGAAAAAATTAAAGAACATATAGAAGCCATCTAACCAAAAATCTTTTCGAAGGATTTTTTGTTCTTTTCGCCAAGGAAATGCAATTTCGAGTGCAAAAACGACAAGAGAAATGACAATCAGTCCCCAAAAATAGTTGCGTTGCCAAGGCACATCAAAAATTATGGAGCGCCATGTCCATTTGATAGTTCCAAAAAAAGCATTAAAAAAAAGCTCTAAATAGTCCATTTAATAATTTAAAAGCGTTTTGAGAGCCGACTCAAAACTACGCTTTGCAAGATACTGCTGTTCTAGCGAACTTGCAAATGGAATGGGCGTATTTAAACTCCCAACACGCTGCACAGGAGCATCAAGATATTCAAAAGCTTGTTCCATGATTTGTGCAGAAAGATCACTCGCAATACCTCCAAAGAGAGAATCTTCTTGAAGAATAATCACACGACTTGTTTTTTTAACAGACGTTAAAATACAATCCATGTCAAGCGGTTGCAGTGAGCGCAAATCAATAAGATCAGCAGCGATATTGGGATTATTTTCTAAAGTTTCAAGTGCCCAATGTACAGCAGCACCATAAGAAATGATTGTAACTGCACCCCCCTCTTTTAGGAGTGCAGCTTTTCCAAGAGGCAAGGTATAATAATCTGTTGGAACATCTTGTCGGATACTTCTGTATAGCGCTTTATGTTCAAAAAATAAGACTGGATTTGGATCTTCAATGGCGGTTGTAAGAAGTCCTTTCGCATCTGCAGGAAATGCAGGGTACACCACTTTGAGTCCTGGGGTTTTTGTAAACCACGCTTCATTGGTTTGAGAATGAAAAGGACCAGCTCCAACGCCAGCACCACAAGGCATACGCAATACAATATTGGCTTCTTGTCCCCAACGGTAATGAGATTTTGCTAAATAATTCACCACGGGATTAAAACCAGAACTTACAAAATCAGCAAATTGCAACTCCACCACAGACTTTAGCCCAGCAATGGAAAGACCCATCGCGGTCTCTACAATTGCCGATTCGCAAATGGGAGTGTTTCGAACTCGCGCTTTGCCAAATTGATCCACAAAACCCTCTGTTATTTTAAAAACACCGCCATATTCAGCAATGTCTTGTCCCATAATTACCAAATCTTCGTGGCGTTCCATAGACTGTTTCAATCCTTCAGAAATGGCATCCACAAAGCGGATTTCTTTTGTGGATTGATTGGGCTTAACTTCTTGATAATCAAATTCTTTGTACACATCTTTGAGCTCTGTCTCTAAATCTGCAATAATATTGTTTTCGTTGAAAGCTAATTCTAAACCGTGTTGAATTTCATTTGAAATTTCAGTTTTCAAATGTTGAATTTTAGAGGGAGTTATAATCTTGTGTTTGACTAAAAACGCTTCAAAATTGGTTATAGGATCTTTGGCTTCCCAGTAATTCATTAAATCTTCGGGAACATATTTTGTACCACTCGCCTCTTCATGACCTCGACGACGAAAGGTTTTAAATTCTATAAGGACTGGACGTGGATTTTTTCGAACGCTTTTAGCAATTTTATTCACTTTAGAATACACTTCTAGAATATTGTTACCCTCGATAATATGAGCTTCCATACCATATCCTTTTCCTTTGTCGGCGATATGCTCACAATGGTATTGTTCATCTGTTGGGGTTGATAATCCGTAGCCGTTATTTTCGATACAAAACAACACTGGTAAATTCCACACAGAAGCTACATTGAGTGCCTCGTGAAAATCTCCTTCGCTTGTACCGCCTTCACCAGAAAAAACAGCGGTTAGTTTTGCTTCATTTCTTAAAATATGTGATAGTGCAATGCCATCGGCAACCCCCAGTTGTGGTCCCAAATGAGAAATCATACCCACAATTTTATGGGCTTGAGTACCAAAATGGAAGGATCGATCGCGGCCTTTTGTGAACCCATTGGCCTTTCCTTGCCACTGCGAAAACAAACGGTTTAAAGGAATTTTTCTTGAAGTAAAAACCCCCAAATTGCGATGCATTGGAAGAATATACTCATCATTTTGTAGGGCCATAGTGACGCCAACGGAAATGGCCTCTTGACCAATTCCTGAAAACCACTTAGAAATTTTTCCTTGACGCAGAAGAATCAACATTTTTTCTTCAATCATGCGAGATTTGAGCATATTGTAGTAAAGCAGTTGCTGAGTTGTTTTAGAAACTTTAAATGTTGAATATGAAAAGGCTAGTTTCAATATTTTTAATTATGATTCTATCAAATGTAAAAAAAAATATCGACCTCATTATGGTTTTATTAAAACCTGAGTGTTTAAATTTTGGATTTTATATATTTGTGTAAAGTATAAAATTGATTATGGACAAAATCCCTAGTGTAAATCTTCAAGAATTTTTATCAGAAGATTCACAATTGAAACAAAAATTTGTAACCGAAATTGGAGATGCCTACGAGTCGATTGGATTTGTGGCACTTAAAGGTCATTTTCTTGACGATACGCTGGTGAGTTCTTTGTATAGCGAAGTCAAAACGTTTTTTGACATGCCTTTGCAAAAGAAACAACAATATGAAATTCCTGGTATTGGGGGGCAACGTGGGTATGTTTCTTTTGGAAAAGAAAGTGCAAAAGGCCGCTCGGAGGGCGATTTGAAAGAATTTTGGCACTTTGGCCAATACGTTGAAAACAACCCAGAATTGGAAAAAGAATACCATCCAAATGTAGAAGTTACAGAACTCCCCCAATTTAATGCTGTTGGAAAAGAAACCTATAAAATGCTGGAAAAAACAGCAAAATATGTTTTGCGTGCATTGGCATTACATTTAGGCTTAGAGGAGACTTATTTTGATGTCTTTATTCACAATGGGAATAGTATATTGAGGCCTATTCATTACCCTCCAATCACACACGAACCCGAAAATGCAGTACGCGCTGCGGCACATGGAGACATCAATCTCATTACACTATTAATGGGAGCGCAAGGCCGTGGATTGCAAGTTCAAAATCATAACGGCGACTGGATCGATGCTATTGCCGAAGATGATGAATTGATGATTAATGTAGGGGATATGCTCTCTCGCCATACCAATAACAAACTTAAATCCACTGTTCATAGAGTTGTAAATCCACCTCGTGAATTATGGGGCACATCGCGTTATTCTATTCCTTTTTTTATGCACCCCATTAGTGCCATGAAATTGGATGTTTTAGAAAGTTGTATCGATGAAGAAAACCCAAAGCAATTTGAAGATATTACTGCAGGAGAATTTTTAAATCAACGCCTAAAAGAACTAGGGCTAACTAAAAAATAATGGATTTAAGAGACCAACTCCAACACCTCTTTCCTGAGCACAAAGAAGTTGAAGAGAATAAAAACGTCAAAAAAGATCACGGTTTGTGGATGCAAGACACCCCCTTGATTTGTAAATATGAAAAACGTAAAGGAAAACCCATTACTATCATTGATGGTTATACAGGAGCTGATTCTGATTTCAAAACGCTAACCTCCAGATTAAAAAAAGAATTTAGCGTTGGAGGAAGTTTTAAAAAAGATAGCATTGTCATCCAAGGGGATAATAGAGATAAAATTATGGGATTTCTCAAAGATTTAGGATTCAACGTCAAACGTGTAGGAGGATAAAGTTGTAGTATATGAGCATCAAACAATCGGAACTAATTTTAAATCCTGATGGTAGTATTTATCATCTCAATTTGAAGCCAGAACATCTTGCGCCTATTGTAATTACTGTAGGTGATCCCGATCGAGTAGATCATGTATCTCGGCATTTTGATAGCATTGAACTTAAAGTTCAAAAACGAGAATTCAAAACTCATACTGGTGTATATAATAAGCAACGTATCACTGTTATTTCTACGGGAATTGGTTCGGATAATATTGATATTGTTTTGAACGAATTAGATGCATTGGTCAATATTGACTTCGAAACTCGAAGTGTCAAATCTGATTTGACTTCGCTAAAAATTATACGTATTGGAACATCTGGAGCGCTTCAACCTGATATTGCTGTGGACTCTTTTTTATTAAGTTCTTATGCATTGGATATCAATGGTATGTTGCAATCGTATCAAATAAAAAATATTCAACATCCAGACCTAGAAGCCGCATTTTGCCAGCACACCAATTGGGATACAGAGCGTGCAAAACCTGTTGTTGTAAAAAATTCAAAATCACTTGAACATCAATTACAAAGCGAAGAAATTCTTCGAGGCATAACGGCAACTTGTGGAGGATTTTATGGGCCGCAAGGTAGGGTATTGCGATTGCCACCCAAAGATGCTATTTTTAGAGATAAACTGCAGTCCTTTTCTTTTGAAAATAAACGAATTACAAATTTTGAAATGGAAACTTCTGCAATTTATGGGTTGTCTAAATTATTGGGGCATAAAGCTTGTTCTTTGAATGCGATTTTGGCCAATAGGGCTAATGGCACATTTAGCACAACACCAGAACAAACTGTAGATCAGTTGATAACATACACGCTAAAAAAATTAACTCTTTAATGAAGACCGTTCGAATTGGTGGTGTGCCGGAGCATTTCAATTATGCTTGGTATTTAGGATTTAAAAGTAAAGCCTTTAGAACACAAGGAATTAACTTAAGGTGGTTGGACTGCCCAGGTGGTACAGGAGAAATGGTTCAGGCTTTAGAGGACGAAGATATAGACTTGGCAGTAGTGCTCACAGAAGGAATTGTTAAGGCAATAACGGATGGAAACCAAAGTAAAATAGTGCAAACATTTGTACAATCGCCTCTCGTTTGGGGGATTCATGTGGCAGAATTATCGAACTACTTAGATTTGTCTGAACTTAAAAATAAAAACGCCGCCATCAGCCGAATGGGATCTGGATCGCATTTGATGGCTTATGTCAATGCACAACAACTCGGCTGGGATACCGAACAGGATTTAAAATTTAAAATCGTTAAAAATCTTGACGGTGGTGTACAGGCACTAACCAATGGTATAGCCGATTATTTTATGTGGGAAAAATTTACTACCAAACCTCTAGTAGATGATAAAATATTTAGATGTATTGGAGAATGCCCCACCCCATGGCCTTGTTTTGTAATTGCTGCACGTAAAGAATTTATTAAAACTAGCCCTGAAGTATTACAAACCGTTTTGGATATCATTAATAAAATTACCAAAAATTTTAAATCAATCCCTGAAATTGATCAAATTATATCCAATCGCTACGGGCAACAACAAAGCGATGTTCAAGCATGGCTTAGCAAAACAGAATGGTCTCAAGATCATATTGATAAAAAAACGATTGAAGCCGTACAAGAACAATTGATGGCTTTGGATATAATAGAACAGAAATTGCCCTATACAGCACTAGTACATTTACTCTAGGCGCCAATCTATAGGCGCTTTATGTTTAGATTTTAGAAAAGCATTGCATTTGCTAAAATGCTGATTACCAAACCAATACCCTCTGTTTGCACTAAGTGGAGATGGATGACCACTTTCCAAAATTAAATGTTTTTTGGCATCAATTAGTTTTAATTTCTGACGTGCAAATCCACCCCAAAGCATAAAAACAATATTAGAACTTTCAGTAGAGATTATTTTAATGAGATAATTGGTGAATTCTTCCCAACCTTTTTTTTGGTGACTTCCCGCCTCGCCTGCTCTAACGGTAAGCGTAGCATTTAATAACAAAACACCTTGTGATGCCCACGACGATAAATCGCCATTTTTGGGATATGGAATTTTTAAATCGGACTCTAATGCTTTAAATATATTTTTTAGAGACGGTGGATGACTCATCCCTTTGTTGATAGAAAAAGCTAAACCATTGGCTTGTCCCATGCCATGATAAGGATCTTGGCCAATGATAACTACTTTCAAAGTTTTAAGATCACATAAATTAAACGCATTAAAAATTTGATGTTTTGGAGGATAGCAGGTATGACTCTGATATTGTTCTTTCAAAAATTGATTCAAAAGGGCAATATTCTGTTGTTGCATGTATTGGTTAAAGACCATCTGCCAATCTTTACTTAGATGCGTTATTTTAGGCCAAATCACGATAAAATAAAATCAAGTATGACGAGAATTGCGCTTCAATATGGTGTTGAAATACAAACCCGTAAGAATTAATAGAATAGCAAATATACTCATAATTGTGTAGGACTCCTTAAAGTAAAGAATCCCAAAAATCATTGTAAAAATAACTTCGATATATTTTAGGGGTACTATGGAATTTACTTCTGTAGATTGTACCGCTTTAGTCATAAAAAACTGACCAAAATATCCAAAGACTCCTAAACTTAGAAGAATGAGCCATTCTAGACCTTGAGGCATTATCCAGTCTTTGATGGCCAGTACACCTCCCACAATTGCAGAAAATACCATGAAATAATTTACAATAACTACAGGGTGATCTTTAGCTCCAATTTTTCTGATAATAATAAAAACAAGGCCCGTAAATAGTGCAGACAATATGGCAAGTCCAAGTCCAATATTGGATACTTGAGGATCAAAGCCTTTAAGCAAGATAACTCCTACGAAAGCGACAAAAAAACAAATCCATTGTAAAAATTTTATTTTTTCTTTCAATATAAAAATTGCAAATATGGCAGCAAAAATAGGAGCAACGTAACGAATGGAAACTGCTGAACCAATAGGAAGGAATTTTATAGAGGCAAAAAATAGACCCATGCCTGCAAAACCAACTAAAGATCGAAGAATCAAAAGTAATTTTTGATGTCCAAAAAAAGATATTTTTTGATTGATCAGAAAAGGAATTGTAAAGACCAATGTGCCCAATGATCTGAAAAATATAACTTGATATACACTAAAATTGGTAAGGTGTTTTACAAATACATTGAGCAATGCAAATGACAAAGCACTAAAAATCATCCATCTAATGGCTTTGCTCAACACAGTTTTTGAATTATGTTATTATTATACTCTTAAAGATTTTATAATTTCAAGAGCATTTTTTGTGTTTTGTTTGATTTCTTCTAAGTTATATACACCAGAATCATCTTTCTTAATTAGTTTGGATCCCATTCCAACACAAGTTACACCTGCATTAAACCAACTTTCTAAATTCTCTTGAGTTGGCGAAACACCACCTGTTGGCATAATGCTTGTCCAAGGTTGAGGACCGCGAATAGCTTTTACAAAATTTGGGCCATAAATACCACCAGGAAATAACTTGACAATTTCACAACCCAATTCTTCAGCCCTAGCAATTTCGGTAAGAGAACCGCATCCTGGTGACCAGAGCACCTTACGTCTGTTGCATACCAAAGCGATGTCTTCTCTCAAAACTGGTGTGACTATAAAATTTGCCCCCAATGCCATAAAACGAGATGCAGAGGCGGCATCTGTTACAGAGCCTACCCCCATTATCATTTCTGGAAGATGCTGTGAGACATATTTGTTGAGTTCTCCAAAGACTTCGTGAGCATAGTCGCCTCGAGCTGTAAACTCCAATAAGCGAGCTCCACCTTCGTAGCAAGCCTTAACAACTTGCTTACTAATTTCTAAATCTGCATTATAAAACAACGGAACGAGTCCTGTTTGTTTCATGGTGTTTGCAACCTGTGTTCTTGTAAAATTTGCCATAAAATTATCGTGCTACTCTACCAGAGGCATCGCCTCCCATTAGTTTTTCTACTTCATCAACAGTTACCAAGTTGGCATCTCCCTTAATTGTATGTTTTAAACACGACGCTGCAACTGCAAAGTTTAATGCATTTTGATCGTCTTCTGGATACTTTAGTAGTCCATAAATTAAACCGCCCATAAACGAATCTCCACCACCAACACGATCTACAATATCTGTGATTTGATATTGTGTAGTTTCATACATTTTAGTTCCATCGTAAAGTACACCTGCCCATGTATTATGAGATGCAGAAATGGAACCTCTGAGAGTCGTGATGACTTTTTTTGCACGAGGAAATTTTGCCATCATTTGTTTGCATACCGACAGAAATGCTTCTGCTTTGACATCGTGTCCGTGTTTATGAACATCTAATCCTTCTGGATGAATGCCAAAATGCTTTTCTGCATCTTCTTCATTACCAAGGACAATATCACAATAGGATGTTAGTTCTGTCATTACTTTTTCTCTGTGGCTATCATCGCAATATTTCCAAAGTTTGGCTCTATAATTCAAATCTGTTGATATAGTTACTCCCATTTCACTAGCGGCTTTAACAGCTTCAAGACAAGCATCTGCTGCACCTTGCGAAATGGCTGGTGTGATTCCTGTCCAGTGAAACCATGCTACATCTTTAAAAACAGACTTCCAGTCTATCATTCCAGGTTCTATTTCTGAAATTGCAGAGTGTGCTCTGTCATAGACGACTTTGCTGCCACGACTAACAGCTCCTGTTTCTAGGAAATAGATCCCAAGTCGATCTCCTCCGTATATGATTTTATCGACGCCTACACCTCTTTTACGCATTTCCATCATGGCACATTGACCAATATCATTTTTTGGAAGGCGCGTTACAAAATCTACAGGTACACCATAGTTGGCCAGCGATACTGCTACGTTAGATTCTCCTCCACCATAAATAACATCAAAGCTAGAGGCTTGTGAGAATCTGAGATGACCTTGAGGGGCGAGTCTCAACATAATCTCGCCAAATGTTACAACTTTTTTCATTGTATTGAATGATTCTTTAGTAAGGTTTTAATTATATTATTTTAAATTCCAAGGGCCTGACCACCACCAATTTGTATGGTTTCTGCGGTAATGAATGAAGCATCTTTACTTGCTAGAAAAGACACAACTCCTGCAACATCTTCGGGTTGACCCAAACGACCTAGCATGATATTGTTGGCCCATGAGGCAAAAACTTCAGGTTTGGTTGATTTAATTTGCGCGTGAAAAGGGGTGTCTATCGTTCCAGGAGAAACCGCATTGGCTCTAATCCCGTATTCTGCTAGGTCTTTGGCTAAAGCTCTAGTAATGGCATGTACTCCCGCTTTGGATGTCCCATAAATTCCAGCACCAGGTCCACCGGCTGTCCATCCTGCATTTGAAGTGTAATTGATAATTGAAGGATTATCTGATTTTTTTAAATAAGGTATTGCAGCTCTAGAAGCAAAAAAGACAGAATCTAAATTTAAAGCCATAACAAATCTGTAGAAATCGGTTGTCATCTCTTCAAATCGAGAACGGCCACCAAGTCCACCTGCATTGTTTACTAGAACATCAATTTTTCCAAATTTTTCTCCTACAGCTACGATATTTTCTGTAACGTCCTTTTCTTTAGTAACGTCAAATCCTCTATATTCGGCATCTATATTTAAAGCTTTTAGTTCCTCTACACGTTCTGCTCCTTTTTGGTCTTCAATACCATTCAATACAACAGTATAGCCGTCCAATCCAAGTCGCTTTGCAACTTCAAAACCTATACCACCTGTAGCACCTGTTACAATAGCTACTTTATTAATTTTTTCACTCATGTTTATTTTATATTTATTAAATTTTATTTAGTTATTTATTACCAGTTTCACTTTTCGAATGAGAACCATTACAGACACAACAGCCAATACGACAGAAATTGTAATCGCTATAAATGCAGGGGTATAAGACTCACCTTCTGTGATTCTACCAATAAACCAGTTCATCAGCATTGGGGAAAATGCGGCAATTGTTCCTGCTAGTCCTGCGAGGGTTCCAACAGATGGGCCCCTAAACAAATCACTTGATAATGTTTGAATATTTCCAATTGCAAATTGAAAACCAAACAAAGCTATACCTGCTAGGTATATAAACGTCATATAGTTAGAGTCATTAACTACCAAAATTATAGAAACAAACCCTGTGATTATTAATAAACTTCCAATGATAATACTTGCTTTTCTACCTGTATCTATAGAAGTTTTTTTAATGATTTCTTCTGTAAAAATACCGCCAAGAATTCCACCTGCTGCAGCCATTAGGTAAGATATCCACATGGTATTTCCAATTTCTTCGATACTTAATCCAAATTTTGAATTTAGATATATAGGCATCCAACCTGCAAAAAACCACCAAATAGGTTCTATAAAAAATCTGCATAATAAGATGCCCCAAGGCTGTTTATAACTCAAGATTTTAAAAACGCTTAAGCTTTTGGCATCTTTATCTATAATGATGTTGTTTTCTTTTCTGTCATTTAATAATAAATTCTTTTCCTTTTCTGTTATCCAAGGGTGTTTTAGAGGATTAGATTTATTTATGACCAACCAAGGAAGTATCCAAATTAATCCCACTAACCCCAAAATAATATAAGTCGCTTTCCATCCAAATTTTGAGTACAAAAAGACAATAGCCACAGGAGCTACGACATTTCCAATTGAGGCACCAGCATTGAAGATTCCTTGTGCAAGAGCTCTTTGTTTCACTGGAAACCATTCTCCATTGTTTTTTACAGCACCTGGCCAAAGACCTGCTTCTCCAAGTCCTAATAGTCCACGAACTACAGATAGTGACCCTATACCCTTTGAAATGGCATGGCCAGCAGCGGCTAAAGACCAAACCAAAATGGAAAGTACAAAACCAATGCGAGTCCCTATTTTATCGTACAACCTGCCAGATAGAAACTTACTTGCAGCATATGTAATCATAAAAACATTGAGCATAAAGGCATAATCAGTGTTATCCATCCCTAAATCCTTACCCATTTCAGGCCATAGTAATGCAAATGCTGTTCTGTCGATATAATTGATTACGGTGGCAATAAATATCAGTCCGATAATCCACCATCTGAGGCCTTTGATTTTCATAAGTTAGTTATTTAATGTTATAACAGTATTGATAAAGAACATTAAAGTGTTCTTTCATTTTTTGCTTAGCTAGGTTTGGATCTTGTAATTTGATAGCATTATAAATTTCTTCATGCTCTACAATTCCTATATGTGCTAAGTCTTTGTCACAGACATGATGTGTTTCAAAGTTTGTGATAATTTCTGGGGTAATCATTAACATAAAATTATTGAGAGTTGTATTGCCACTAGCCTTGGAAATAGCAAGATGAAACAGCAAATCTTCTTGAACAGCATCTTCATTATTTAAGACTTTATTGGTGTAATCATCTAAAGTTTTTTTGATGAGCACAAGGTCTTCTTCTGTACGCCTTAGTGATGCTAATTTTACGGCCTTTAGTTCCATTAGTATTCTCATCTCGACAAGCGATTTGAAGTCGGGGTCCTCCAGACGAAGTATGTCGTCAATCATGCCATTCATGGCAATAATACCAATATCTGCAATGAAAGTTCCGCTCTGCGGAATAGAATTTAGAATATCATAAAATTCGAGTTTTTGAATGGCTCGACGAACATTACCACGTGACACATTAAACTTTTCAGAAAGTTTACGTTCGGATGGTAATTTATCTCCAGGTTCAAGATTTTTTAAGTTAATTAAATCTCTAATTTTAGAAATAATTTCTTTTTCAATACTTTGGCTATCGGTCTTAATTGGGATATCTAATTTCATAGTATGTTATTTAGCTTGGGTCTCTAATTATTGCTAAAATAAAAATTATTTTTATCTAAATTATAGTTTAATTAATGTTTCAAATCAAGGCTGTATAGTTTAACTTTTGAAAAAGCACCGGGATCTCTTGTCTGAAAATAATTACCAACTTTGAAATAATTTTCAAAAACACCCCACCGATCAATATGAACCCCTTTATAAACTTTATATTCATAATCATTTAGACATATGACCAGTTTTCCTTTTGAGGCTTTGACTTCCAAAGTAAACTTATTAAAATCAACTTTTTCTTCAAAGTTAAAACCAGTGTCATCGGTCCAAGCATCTTCGTGCAATATTTGTTCACTGTTAACACTTAAATCTTTTAAAACTTTTGTTTTTACTCTAATTTTTCCATTATCCCAATAGATTTTAAGAATTGGTGGAGCATTATTATCGTCTTCTCCAATCAAATCCCGCTGATCGTTTGTGAGCCGCCCATGAATTTGCATAATGATAGTACGGTGATATTTTCCGTCCTCTCCTTTAGTAGAAAAATCCATTGCCATTTTGGCTTTCAAAGTTCCTCCTTGCTCAAAAGTCCAATTCACATTGTTTTCACCTGGCACCATTTGTTCTCTAAGTTCAGACCTTGTGTATTTGGTATTTCGAGTTTTTGAACTTGTGGGCATGGCGTGAAAAACAATCGAACCACTCAAAGAATCTACATACATATAAGGCTTAGCAACAGGGTTGGATGCAAAATTTAAAATTTCGGGATATTGAATTTCAATAGGTTTCCCCTCATTATTGACAGCGGGTAAGGTTACTTTCCAATGCGTTAAATCAATTTTAGGAAGTTTTACTCGTTTTTTTCTTTTCTTTTTTTGTTTTCTCTGCTTTTGAGTTTGAATTTCAGCAGCAGACGTTTGACTATAAGTTGTAGTTAGTGTAAAAAAAGTCATTAAAAAAACAAACCAAATTTTCATATGAGTAAAACTTCCTATTGAATAATTAATCACCAAGGGCTATAGAAAAGGAATCTATCCTCGCCTCTTCACCTTGATTGGTCACTAAAATTGATACTGTATCATTTGCTCCAGAATTGAAAGAAATACTTACTGGCACATATGTACTTGAGCTAGATTGATCCGTTCCTTCAAAATCTTCTATAGTTGCAGCTAATGCAGCCGTCAAATCAGTGTGCCCTCCACCAGCAATTACCGAAACAGTAATAGAACCTGGATTATTGGTTTTTAGTGTGTAAAAATAACTAAGAATATAATCTGAATTTGGCGTAACCATTAACTCTTGATATGCAATTCTGTCTCCACCTGATGGAAATTTTGAAGCTTGTGAGCCTTCATAAACGGGACTTGATGTAATTTGAATGACCCCACCAAGATCACTGTTTCTCCAAGAATCTCTACCATCTCCAGTACCATCAGGAAGACTATTGTCTTCAAAACTAGATTCTAGTATCGTTGGTATAATGGCTGCAGGTGCTTCTGGCTCTACAATAGTAATCTCCTCAGAGTATGTACTCATTTGACCAAGAGCATCAGACGCGGTTAGTGTGACCGTGAAAGTTCCCTCACCTGGGTAGGTGTTTTCTTCATCAAGACCATCACCTATGTTACCGTCGCCAAAATCCCATGCATATGTTGTTGCACTTGCAGATTGATTTGAAAAGGTATAAGTTTTCCATTCATCATCGAGACCAACGCCTTGTGAATAAGAGAATAACGCATTTGGTGGTGTTTCGTCTTCTATTGAATTCTCACCTAGTGGCTCAAATTGTTCAAAATCATCACATGAATTGAAAGTAAAAGCAGCAAGTGCCAATCCAAAAATGTAAAGATTATTTATATATTTTGTTTTCATCATACTTAATTTTAAATATTAATATCCAGGATTTTGTGACAATTGTCCATTGCTTAGGTTAATCTCACGCTGTGGAATTGGAAGGAGTAGGTCTGAAGATGAAAAACTTCCACCAATTTCTGTAGAATGGTCTGAAAGAACATTCATTGCTTCTCCAAATCGAATCAAATCAAACAACCTATGATTTTCGAAAGCAAGTTCTGCTCGACGTTCATCTAAGAGTTCTTGTTTTGAAATACTTGTGACAACATCTGTCAAACCTGCTCTGTTTCTAACTTGTTGGAATGAGTTTAGTGCTGCTGGAACATTTGTCTCATTACCTCCTGCCATAATGGCTTCGACATGCATCAAAAGTACATCTGCATAGCGTAATATAATCCAATCGTTGCCGGCTAAAGTAGGATTACTACTTACAGGGTCTATACCTAAATTACTGTCTCCATTTGGAAGGTATTTAACAACTTGTTTTTTTGTGGGTTGACCAGTGTCTATTCTGTATGAATAATCTTTTCTGTCACCACCATTAGCATCGATAAAAGCAACGGCATTCTCGGTCAAATAATTAACACCACTTGTACGACCAACAGCATTCAGCCACTCTGCAGAGAAGTTTTGACTGTCGGCAGAGCTATCTGGTTGGTATCCGATTGCAAAAATAATTTCATCGTTTAATTCATTATAGAAAACGTCTTTGAAATCTGGTTCAAGTAAAAACCCACTAGTCATTACTGCTTCACACAAAATTTGAGCTTCTAAATAATTGACCCCTAAAGTCAAGTAAACTTTTGCTAACAAAGTTTGAGCTGCTGCTTTAGAAGCTCTTGTTTTATAACTGTTGTCCAATCCTAAAATAGCAGTGTTTAAATCACTTTGAATCAAATCATAAATGGAAGATGTTGCAACTCTTGTAAACTGAGTGCTCGTATCCGTTATTTCAATACCGCGATTTACCAAAGGAATATCACCGTATAATCTCACTAAGTTGAAGTAAGCATAGGCGCGTACAAACTTAGCTTCAGCTTCGTATGCCGCAGAGTTTTGTATATTACCTAAGTTGTCCAAAATGGAATTGGCACGGAAAATAACATCATAGAAACTTCTATAGTAGTCATCTATAATACCATTCGTTGATTCAATGGTAAAAAATTCAAACTGAGCTGCTTCCCCTTCTTGGGCTTTTGTTCTCGTGTTATCACTTCTCATTTCCGTCAAGTAGAATTCAACTTGAAGAGAGTGATTGTCATTTGAGTTTGTAGAATTTAACCCCGCAATAGCATCATACATATTGATAACAGCCAAATCAAAATCTTCTTGCGTTTGATAGAACGTTTCGCTACTTATAGCCGCTGTTGGGTCTGGACTGAGATAGTCCTCACATGAAGTCAACGAGAAAATCACCGCCGACATCATAATGTACTTTAAAGAGTTTATTATATTTTTCATAATCAATTAGTTTAATTTTTAAAATTCAACATTTACTCCAACAGAAATTGTTTGTTGAATTGGTGATCCACCACGCTGATAACCATAGGTCGTAGCTGATGTAGTATTAACAGATTCAGGATTCCAACCTGTATATCCATCTGCTGTGAAATACAATAAGTTTTGTCCAGTTGCATAGATTCTTGCACTAGAAAGTCTTAATTGATTCACAAGGCTTGATGGAAGCGTATATCCAATATTGACTGTTCTGAGAGCAACATAAGATGCATCTTGAATAATTGAATTTGTGAAAATCTTTTGCTTTATAAATCCTTGATTTGGTGTCGAAGAAATAAAATCTTGAGCAGAGTTAAATTGGTTGAACATATACTGATCTGCCATATTTCTAACCTCTGCACCATGACTGCCTTGAAACATAAAACTCACGTCCACAGCTCCAATTCGGAAATCATTGGTTAAACTCCACACAAAATCAGGGTATGGGTTTCCAAGTATTGTTTTATCATCATCGTCAATCAAACCATCACCATTAAGATCTTTTACATACACGTCTTGCGCAGTAGCTCCAATTGGATGAAATGGATTTGAAAGATACTCCAATGGTATCTCTTCATCAACTACCCATCCATAAAAAGATGAAATAGGATTGCCTTGTAAATTGATCCACTCCGCAGCTCTTTTTGAATCTACACTTTGAATTTGACCATTAGAACTTGCAAAATCTGTAAGCTCGTTCTTATTGCGAGAAGCCAATATTGTAGTTGACCATTGGAAATTTTCGCTAGAAACATTTCTAGTTCTTAATTCAAATTCAATACCACTGTTTTCAACTTCTCCAATATTCACAAGTGCGTTTGTAAATCCTGTTGTTGAGGATACTGGGTTATATAATAGCAACTGATCACTTGTTCTTTTGTAGTAGTCAATAGAACCCGTTACTCTATTATTAAATAAACCAAAATCTACTCCGGGGTTAATTTCAATTGATCGCTCCCATTTTAAATCTGGATTTGCAATATTCAGTGCATACATTGAACCATTAGCATCATAAGATGAGTTGGACAACAATGGAATTGATGGATAGTAATTGATTAATGCATCATCATTTAATACATTAAAACTAGCTAATCTCAAATCATTTGTTCCAGTCACACCGAAACTTGCTCTTAGCTTTAATTGACTTATAACATCACTGCTACTAAGGAAGTCTTCTTTATGAACATTCCAACCTGCAGAAACCGCTGGGAATGTACCAAACTTGTTATTTTGTCCAAAGATTGAACTTCCATCTCGTCTGAAACTGAGTGATACTAAGTATTTATTGTCGTATGCATAATTGACACGAGCATAATAGGCAAACAACGATTTTTTATACTCCAAATCATTTCCAGCTCCAACACTTGTTGCATCAGAGAAAGAATGGTTGTAGGCATCATATCCTACAATCCTTGTTGCTGTATAATCTCCTTTTTCAAGTTCCGATGATACACCAAGAATTGCATTAACTTCATGAACGTCATTAAATACTTTATTATATGTCAAAAGGTTATCAGACACCAAATGAGATACATTTAATCTCTCAAAATCGGTTTGCATGTTAGCAGCGCCATTTCTGTGTGCTAATTCTCCTTGTAAACGCTCTTTTCTTGTATTTTGATAATCTCCCGAAATTGTGGTTTTAAACGTGAAATTGTCGTTGATTTGGTATTGCAAAAATGCACTTCCATAAAACTTCAATTTATCTTCTGTTCTGTTGCGTTCCAATACTTTAGCGCCAGGGTTGGTGTTAGAAGTATTACTAATGTCAGTACCAGAAACAACAGGTACTCCAGCTGCAAGATCATAATCATCAAACATACGCTGAGTTGCATAATCTCCTACTTGAACATTGGCATATTTACCATTATCCCTCACTCTATTGACGTATGGAAGATGTGCTTCTGACACACGAAGTGGCAACCACGAAGGTTGACGTAAAATATCGTGAGTAGAGCCATCAAAACGTCTTTTGTCTGAGTAAGACGGTGTTAAACTAATTCCAGAAGATAGTTTGTTATTAAATTTATGATCTAACTTCAGTTTAAGGTTATACTTTTTATAATCATCTGTTAACAACACGCCTTCATCATGCAAATATGCCATTGAAGTACTATAACGTGTTTTTTCGTTACCCCCACGGGCAGAAAAAGAATGACTTGTAATTTCGCCACCATCGAATATAATATCTTGCCAGTTACGATCACCGTTAATATTAGCAAGAATTTGCTTGTAACGAGTTTTATCAGAAAGTGATCCTGTGTAATCCAATTCTTTGGCCGCTGTTTCTGCTACACTAAAAGTATAGGCATCACTTTGTCTTGCTTCCTTAAACCCTTTATAGGCATTGTACGTAAACTTTGTTTTTCCTGATTTTCCACTTTTTGTTGTGATTTGAATGACACCATTCGCACCACGTGAACCAAAAATAGCAGATGATGCAGCATCCTTAAGAACCTCAAAAGACTGAATGTCGTTCATGTCTAAGTTACCAAGAAAATCTTCATCTACAACCAATCCATCGACTACAATTAGTGGAGATGAACTACTCGAAATTGAACCTGTACCACGGATTCGAATTGTTGGAGCAGAACCTGCTTCACCCTCCGTAGCTTGAATATTCACCCCAGAAACTTGACCAACCAACGCATCATCGACACGAGAGACAGCAATTTGATCGAGATCATCGTTCACCACTTTAGAAATAGACCCTGTGAGGTTACTCTTCTTTTGTGTTCCATAACCTACGACAACAACTTCCTCAAGGGCACTTGCGTCTTCCGACAACGAGACATTGAGTGTTGTTTGATCTGAGATAATAACAACTTGGGTTTCAAATCCCAAATACGAAAATTGCAAGACATCGCCTTGCTTTACCTGAATTTGAAAATTTCCATCAAAATCAGTATTTGTTCCTGTAGATGTATCCAAAATTAGGATATTGACCCCTGGAATAGGAAGCCCATCTATCGCAGAAACAACCTGTCCATTAATTAATCTAGACTCTTGCGCACTTAACGCCAATGTTAGAGTAAAGAAAAATAATAATGCTAAACTAAATTTTTGTTTCATAATACATTTTTAAAGATTAGATTTAGTAAAATATTTTTTTGGTTTACCAATCTGGTTAACCAAATATAAATAAAAAAAGGATATTTACGACGTTTTCGTAAAAAAATTGTTAAAAATTAGTTAACTACTGCATAAAATCCTCTCGAATAGGACTAAATACATCAATTAAAACACCTGCTTCGGTACATATTGCGCCATGCATCGCATGTGGCGGAATATAAAAACAATCCCCTCCTTTTAAAGTTTTTGTAACGCCATCGATAGTGACATCAAAACTGCCGCTCTCCACATAGGTGACTTGAGAATGATAGTGCTCATGAAGTTGACCTACTGCTCCTATTTCAAAATGAACTTTAACGAGCATAATTTTATCATCATAACCCATTATTTTTCGTTTTAAGCCTTCTCCTACAACTTCCCATTCTAGGGCGCTGCCTTTTATAAATTCTTTGCTGTTTCCAAATGTTTCCATTAGATATTTTGTTTATTAAAAATTATTGTTTTTGAGCTGTTCCTGGGCCAACTGTTGCTTCTAGAAACCAAACCTCTGCAAAACATCCATTTGCATATTGTTTGGCAATATCACCTGCATAAGTTTCTGCTCCAGTACACCACACCATATTAGAATCTGGCGACTTTCCATTCGTTTGATTATAGGCGCCTTGTTTGAAATAGTTCAATTCTCCACTATATGCACTGGCACGCTCAACACCATCTTGACCTATTGGCACAAATGTTTTCTTTACTTGTTCTGGAAAGTCTGCTTTTTTGGTATACTCAGATGAAATTAAATTTTTGATAAAAGTTTTTGTTGGGTGAAGATCACTTTTAAATGTAAGGTACATAATACCTTTATATACATTGACTTCATAGCTAAACGTTTCACCTAGTTCGATTCCATCAACTGGTTCGGATGGGAAATCATTTTCGCTTTCTCCAACAACAGACATATCATGACCCCAAACAGCTGTAGAAAAATCCCAACGTCCAGAATTATCATCGCCTGCTGTATTGATTTCGTAATTCCAAAATACAGAACCTTTTGTTTGTCCGGGAAATTTTTTATAGAAAATTTTCAGAGGTTCGTTTTCATGTCCCTCGCCACTATGAATCTGCCCAACTACTACTGAATACGAGGCAGCAACTCTTGCATCGCCAGAAACGGAAACTTGCATAACCTTACACGTTCCGGTTAGCTTTCCTCCTTCTTCTGGAATCCATTCTCTTTTTTCGTGCAGTTCTGTTCTTGTATTACTAGAATTTTTTGATGTGACTCCAGAATTGGGTGTTTTATACACCACCCAACGTCTTGTACCATCTATTACAGTATAGAAAAAATCTTTGTCCTCGAAATCAACCAAATTCTCGACATTTGTTCCGTCTCCCATCAACATTTTAAATTTATCCAAAAATGGAAGAACTTCACTTGGGTAAACTGTTTTGGAACTTAAGCCATCATTGGCTTCAAAATAACCCGCATTAGAAATGGCTTCGTTACTAATTTCGATATCAACAGATTCAAACCAAACTTCGGCATAGTTTCCATCTGCATATTGTTTTTCTAAATCACCCCCATGAGTTTCTGCACCAGAACACCACACTTTATTTACTTTGGGGTCTTTTCCATTAGTTTGATTATAGGCTCCTAACTTAAAAAACAGGCCTTCTCCAGTATAAGCGGAAGCGCGTTCTACGCCGTCTTGCCCAATAGGGACAAAGAGTGCATTAACTTGATCTGGAATATCTGATCGTTTTGAATATTCGGATGTTATTAAGTTTTTTGTAAAGGTTTTGGTTTCATGTCCATCGCTACTAAAAGACAAATACATTGTTCCATTTTTGACTTCAGCTTCGTAACTAAAAACCTCTCCTATAGCAATACCATCTTCTGGCTCTGGAGGATAGGCGTCTGCCTCTGTTCCTACAACAGAAAAATCATATCCCCAAATGGGATAAGAATAATCCCAACGTCCAGAATTATCATCCCCTTTTGTATTGATTTCATAGTTCCAAAACACAGATCCTTTTTCGTGGCCTGGAAATTTTTTATAAAATATTTTTAAAGGTTCATTTTCATGTCCATCGGCACTATGAATTTGACCAACGACAACAGAATGCGTTGAAGCCACTCTTGCATCACCCGTTGGAGAAACATTCATCACTTTGAGCGTAGCGCTCAATTTTGCATCAGTTGTTGCCGACCATTTTTTTAGTTGCGCCAATTCTGTTCTTGTGTTGTTGGAAGTTCCATGCGTATTCCCCGCATTCGGTGTTTTAAAAACTACCCAATCTTTTTCGTCTTGTCTTACACTATAGAAAAAATCGGAATCAGAATAATTAGTAGCTATTTCAGCGTTTGTTCCATCTCCTAAAATTAAGTTCCAATGTTGAAATATTGGTATCACATCTTGAGGTAATTTTTCAGATGATTGTACGTGATGTTTTTTCGAATTATTTACACACGAGAAAATAATTGAAACAATAAAAATTAAAGGAAAAAATTGTTTAGTCATATTTTTAATATTTGAGGGTTGATTTTTTAAATATGTTTTAGGTGCTAACTGGTTATTTATGGCATATTAATGAGTTGCGGTTAAGTCATAATATTTAACATAACAAAAGCCTTGGGGATCGGTGGTGCCTAGATAATTTCCAGCTTTAAAGTAATTGTTGTATTGCCATTTGTCCAAACTTATATCTTGGTACATAACAGGAGTATTATTGTTCAACTGCACTTCAATTTGAGCATCGCTAGCTGTAATTCTAAAATTGAAAGGTTCGAAACCGACATAACCCAAATTATTTTTAACATCTGTCCAAAAATTATTTGAACTTGTATAGGGCTGAACCAAATCTTCCCCAGATGTACTTTCATCGACTAAAGATTTTTTATGACACCAAATGTATCCGTCTTTCCAATATATCTTAATTAATGGTGGTCCGTTGGTTGAAGAGAAATTATAAGTATTCATGTCGTCTTCAGAAATAATTCCATGAATTTGCATTACGATGACTCTATGATAATCATAAGAGGAGGTGTTGTCTTGAGAAATTAGAGAGACTTTTAGGCGTCCTGTCATTTCTCCACCATCGCTAAGAGTCCAATTATCTAATGCATTGTTTGGATTTATCAATTCTCTGAGCTCTGTTCTAGAATAGGAACTATTTGTTGTTGAAGTTTCTGGAAATGTATAAAACACTATCGAACCATCAGAAGTGTCATCGTACATATATGGCAAAATTGGATCTAGAGACCTATAGCCATTATCCACTAAATCACTCGGATAATATTCGTCTGGACTTCCATTTTCGTCTTCATCTACAGGGAGTGTGAGCTTCCAATTTGAAAAATTTATTTCTGCATATTGATCCACTTCAGAAGATCCATCACCACCAGAATTTCCACCACTAGGGTCATAATACGGAGGATCTGAACCTTCATTACTGGAACATGATATAATCAATAAACAAATAATTAACGCTATTTTGTAAGTTTTTATATACACAAATAATTGGTTTACCAAATTGGTTTACCAAATATAAACAAATATATTTAACATCAAAGAAAAATGCGGGTTTATTTATTGTATGACAACCTTAACAAAAAATTAATACTTTAATAAGTATCTTTGCAGAACGATTTTCGAAATGATAAAAATTACTCAAAAAACCCTAGATGATTTAGAATTTGATGCTGTGATCCAACAGCTGTCTAGCTACGCTATAACGCACTTGGGAAGGAATGAAATCTTGGGTTTAAAACCCTATGCTTCCAAAAACGAAGCCATAGGAATGCTCAACCTAGTTCATGAATTTATTTCTTCATTTGAAAATGACAACCGTATTCCAAATCACGGTTTTGATGCGATTACAGAAGAACTGAAACTGTTGAGAATTGAAAATAATTTTTTGGAAGTTGAACAGTTTCGAAAAATCGCTACTTTATCAATAACGACAAACACACTTCTTAAGTTTTTCAAAAAATTTCATGAGTATTACCCCCTTCTCTTTGAGCGCTCGGAACAACTTGAGCAAACGAATTTGATCTCGGAACACATCAATAGTGTGATTGATAAATATGGAGAAATTCGTAATGATGCATCTGAAACATTATATAGTTTAAGAAAATCTATACAATCTGTTAGAACAAAAATAAATACGAGTTTTAATTCTGCACTAAGTCACTACAATAGCGCCGATTATCTTGATGAAATCCGTGAAACAGTGATGGAGAACAGGCGGGTTTTGGCCGTCAAGGCCATGTATCGCCGAAAAGTTAAAGGGAGTATTTTGGGGGCAAGTAAAACGGGTAGTATTGTATATATCGAACCTGATGCTACACAAAGTTATCAGCGTGATTTAAACAATTTAGAGTTTGAAGAAACAGAAGAAATTAAACGCATTCTATTAGAACTCACCAACTTCATAAGAGGTTTTAAACCTCTTCTGGAACAATACCAATTGTACTTGACGCTAATAGATGTACTATATTCCAAAGCAAAATACGGAAAATCCATCAATGCTATTCGACCACAAATTAGCGAAGCGCAAGAACTGTATTTGAGAGATGCCTACCACCCCTTGCTATTGGTTGCCAATAATCAAGAAGGAAAAACAACCTATCCGCAAACCATTCAAATGGCTACCGATAGCAGAATTATTGTGATTTCTGGACCCAACGCAGGTGGAAAAAGTATTACGCTAAAAACCGTTGGATTATTGCAAGTGATGATGCAATCTGGACTTTTAGTTCCAGTTCATGAACGTTCAAAAATGTGCTTTTTTGAAACTATCTTGAGTGATATTGGCGACAATCAATCTATTGAAAATCATTTGAGTACGTACAGCTATCGTCTCAAGCAAATGAATTATTTTCTAAAAAAATGTACCAAACAGACCTTGTTTCTAATTGATGAATTTGGGACTGGTAGTGATCCCGAATTGGGTGGTGCTTTGGCCGAAACCTTTTTGGAGGTTTTCTATGAACGAGAAGCCTTTGGAATTATTACCACACACTACAGTAACTTAAAACTTTTGTCCAATGAATTGCCACACATTCAAAATGCCAATATGTTATTTGACGAAAAAACACTTCTACCGATTTTCAAATTAGTGATTGGTCAAGCAGGAAGTTCTTTTACGTTTGAAGTGGCTCAAAAAAATGGCATTCCCTACAGCTTAATTAACCGTTCTAAGAAAAAAATAGAACGCGGAAAAATCCGTTTCGACAAAACCATTGCTAAACTCCAAAAAGAACGTTCTAAATTGGAAAAAACCGAACGAGCTCTCAAACAAAATGAGGTTAAAAAAGGATTAGAAGCAGAAAAATTGGAAACAATAAGTCAAAAAGCACAAAAGAAATTACAAAGCTACCAAGAGTTGTATGATAGCAACCAGCGATTGATTTATTTGGGTAAAAAAATTCAAGATTTAGGCGATAAATTTCAGGAAAACAAACGCAAACGAGAGCTTTTATCAGAGTTGTTCAAGCTCGTACAAATTGAAAATTCTAAAAAAGAAAAGCTTTCCAACAAACAAAAAAGAGCCAAACTTAAGGAGGAAAACCGCCTCCAAAAAGAAGTAGAACAAAAAGTGGCCAAAATCCGAAAAGAGAAAAAAGCCGCCAAAGCCAAAGCTGCCAAAATTCCACCAAAACCCAAGCACAATTTTAAAGTAGGCGAAAATGTGCGTATGGACGACGGGAGAGCTGTAGGCAGTATCGATAAGATTGAAAAAGGCAAAGCTATTGTCAATTATGGATTGTTTACAACAAAAGTAAGCTTGGAACGTTTAGAATTTGTAAAACCTAAAACATAAAACGATGGTTGTTTTTTTTGATGGGGTTTGTAATTTATGTCAATATAGCGTTCGCTACCTCCTTAAACACGATAAAAAAAAGGTCTTAAAATTCGCTTCAATTCAAGGGCAATATGCTAAAAAAACACTCAGCGCTGAACATCTTAAAAATTTAGAGAGCCTCTTTTTTTACAATAAAAAAATACTGTACAAAAAAAGTGATGCCGTATTGCAACTTTGTAAAATTCTAGGTAGCTGGCACAAACTCTTTTTGGTGGGCTATATTTTACCGCGATTTGTAAGAAACGGTCTTTACAGTTTTGTGGCCAAAAACCGCTACCGTTGGTTTGGAAAACAACAGCAATGTATGCTTCCTACAGAGGATTTAAAATCTAGATTTTTGGATTAAAAACGACTCCCTTTCCCCTTTCCCAAGCTTACACGAAAAAAATGTGACTTTTTAGAGTTTTATGTGTCTAAACTCATGAGGGGAGTATATAAACTTCGCTTATGGAAAATCGATATACGCCATAAAAACAAGCTATTGTATTGATTTACAAGAGCTTAGAAAAACATCCCTAAAAATAATACACGAAACGTATATAAGTTGGATATACGCAATGCGTGTGTTTATGTAGTTATGCAACAGATGAACAAACAACGGTCGAAAATAAAAAAAGGAGCAATATTTCCGTGTAAGAGTGAGTAATTCAATAAATAGACACTATTGAAAACTCACTTAAATAAAAACCGAATTAAGTCTACATAATAATAAAAAAAAATTATAAAGATGAAAACAATTAGAAAACATATATCAAAAATTTCCTTATCAATGGGTATTACTTTATTAATATTTAGTTGTACACAATACGACGACTCATCTGTAAACAGAGATTATTCTGCAAAAGATATATTTAAGTCAGTAATGTTTGGATCAGGAGAATTTGCTTCAAACCTATCTATTTTTGATGCACAACAAAAAAGTGTTCAAAATATAGAAATAGCTCAAAAAGAAGAAATGCTTAAAAACATTGACTTACTTGTTGATGCCATTGAGACAGATAATCCAAACTATTTTAACACTTTTAAGGAAAAAATAAAAAGTGAAAATCACAATGAAATCCAGTTAGCTATAAAGGAAGGTGGTAAATATATTGAGAACAATTTAAATGCGATAATTCCTGATTATGAAACTCTTTATCAAAATATTAAATCAGATATTACTAACAAGAAAGATAGCTTTAAAACAATGGAAGATATTGATAATTATGTTAGTAGCCTTCAATCAAATAATAACGAATTGCTTCATAAAAATATGATAACAAGTAAGAGTGCATTAAGTCCTTGTAGCTGGGCAATAGCTTGTGTAGTATACTTTGTACTAGCTGCTCATAATACTGTAGCAGTTGCTGCAAACGTTTATCTAGTATTTGCTTTATGGGGACCTAGCCTTGACAAACACAAAGGTGATGGAGCGTTTATTGATGATATGGATGATACTCTAAGAGAAGAAATGTTAGTGGAAGAAATTGCTAATATTCAATGGTGAGTTTTTTAAAGAATAACAATTACATCATTTATCTAATAACCTCATTGACTGTCTCATTTTGGTTAATTATCAATATTTTTTTGATTACTGTAAGAGGCAATCCGATTGAGATAACCAATGAGGTTGATTCTAGGGTTTTTAATTTTATTCCTCAAGGTTGGGCTTTTTTTACACGCGACCCAAGAGAGGCACAAATAGCAATCTATAAAATAGAAAATGATAATATTCTAAAACCTTATCCACAAAGACACTCGTTATTTACTAATCTTTTTGGATTAAAAAGGACTTCAAGTAAATTACTTACGGAATTGCAGTTATTAAAACTTAAAACAGTAGACTCTTTATATTCAGATGCGAAATGGAATTACCAAATTAATATATTTGATAAGATTATAACAAATACTTTTGAATGTAAAAATGAAATTTATGACCCTATATTATTGGGTAATTTTATTGTGGTTTATCAAAAACCTGTGCCTTGGGCTTGGAGTAAATCAATCAAGGAAATAAAAATGCCTGCTAAAATAATTAGATTTAAACTTAACGATTAATTATGCGATTAAACAATAAATTAAAAGAATTTGCTATAAATAATTTTCCTTATACGGATGTGTTAGGCTTATCAAGAAGTGTTATTGCATTAGGCACATTATTAACCCTTTTGACAAACACATCTAGTGTATTAATGCAAAAAATGGATACAGGAGAATATCTAAATCCATTAATAAATCCAATAGCAGAAATTAATAAATTTAATTTTTTTCTTCTTTTTGGAATAGAACAGTTTGACCTAATGAGATATTTAGCAATACTTTTATTATTGATGGTTATTTCGGGGTACTTTATAAAAGTAACTTCTATTTTTCATTGGTGGATCTCTATTAGTTTTTTTCTTTCATCTTCTGTTATAGATGGAGGTGACCAAATTGCATCTATATTGAGCTTTTTATTAATTCCTATATGTCTTACCGATGAAAGAAAAAACCATTGGAATTATATTAAACCATACAGCAAGCCAAAAAATATAGTAGGAATTGTTGCTGTCAATCTTATTAGGCTTCAAATTGCTATAATATATTTTCACGCAGCAATTGGAAAATTTGATATACCAGAATGGAGGAATGGTACTGCAATATATTATTGGTTTAATCATAGTTTTTTTGGTATGCCTGAATATTTAGCTAATCCTATGAATTACATATTGTCTAACAAATGGATTGTGAGTATACTAACTTATTCTGTTTTAATAGCTGAAGTTATTCTCTTCCTTTGCTTAACAGCATCAAAAAAGATGCGTAAGTACATATTTCCGTTTGCAGTACTTTTTCATTTTTTAATAATTATTTACCACGGAATTTTCTCTTTTTTCTTTTCAATTGTTGGTGGTCTTATAATTTATTTATTACATATTAACTCTTCATTAAATCTTAAAAAATGGTTTCAAAAAAAATTAAATATATATATACAATAGGACTTTCCGTTTTTTTAACATACACCTGTTTTCTCATAAAAAATTATAGTAAAATTGCCAACAATGTTGTAACACACATTGATTACTCCGGAAATCCTAATGGTTATGGAGAAAAATATCATTTAATTGTTGCATTAGCTGTCAATGCTGTTCTACTTATAGTAATGGGGCTTCTGATTAAAAACCCTAAATATGCAAATTATCCTGTCGAAATTACCGACGAAAATCGAAATTCAGTTTATGAAAAAATGAGATACTTTATGTCATTTTTGTCAATAGTTGTTTCGATTATTTTTTCTGTAATGATATATAAAGCAATAGGATACAAGACCAATAAAGTATTACTAATATCAATTTCATTATGTGCTCCCCTACTGATTGTAATTCTACTTTTTAAAACAAATAAATCCGTTGCATAACAACGTATAAGCATAATAAGGGTTTAAGGCTAAAATTAATAGTAGTTTTGTGTTTGTGATAGTTGTTTTTAAACCGAAACCAATAGCATACAAATCCCCCTGCTGGTGCAAGCGTCCACGCTTGCGCCCTATACCAACACAAGAGCACGATCAAAGTTATTCGCGCTAGCGAGGGATTTAAAATCTAGATTTTTCGATTAAATTCACTTCACCTCTTCCAAATGGTCGTCCCATTCTTTGGGTTTTGGGGTATGGAGTTTTCCTTCCAATTTTGCAATAACGGTAGAGACTGTAGCATCGCCAGTGACATTAATCACTGTTCGGCACATGTCTAGTGGTCTGTCCACTGCAAAAATAAGTGCCAATCCAATGGCCAATTTATCGGCAGGGAAACCTACAGATTCTAACACAATCACCAACATAACCATTCCTGCTCCGGGAACTGCAGCACTACCAATAGAGGCCAGTAAGGCCGTAAGAACAATCATGAGTTGGTCTGTAAAGGTCAAATCAAAATTAAGGGCTTGTGCGATAAAAACCGCCGCTACCGCTTGGTACAAACTTGTACCGTCCATATTGATTGTAGCACCTACGGGCAACACAAAACTGGACACTTCTTTATCAACACCCACATGTTCTTCTACGCGTTCCATAGTTACAGGCAAGGTGGCCGCACTACTGCTTGTAGAAAAAGCCAATAATTGTGCTGGACTGATTTGTTTTAAAAACCAAAGCGGGTTCTTTTTGGTGGCTACAGTCACTACTATCATATAAAAACAAACCATTAAGAGCAAACCTCCTACTACAATTGAAGCATAGTACAAGAGTGCATATAGTAGTTCTGGATCGCCAGAAGAAACCACCACATTGGCCAAGAGTGCAAAAACGGCGTATGGTGCCGTTAGCATGATTAAATCAACCATTTTGAGGACGACATCGTTGAGAGAGTCGAAAACATCTTTTAATGGTTTTGCACTTTTTTCACCAATCAATAAAAGAGAAATCCCTAGAAATATAGCCAAAAAAATCACTTGCAACATGAGTTTATTGTTGCTCAAAGCTAAAAACGCATTTTCGGGAACCATATCCACAACAAAATCTAAAGGCCCACTCTGTTGTTGGCGGGTTGCTTCAGCAATTTTTCCTTGTACACTACTGTTATTGGCATAAGTTGCTGTGAGTTTAGAAATGGTTGCATCTGAAACGCCTTCACCTGGGTTAAATATATTTACTAAAGTCAATCCAATACTAATAGCAATTACGGTGGTAAGGATATAAATTACAATCGTTTTTATGCCAATAGATGCAAATTTAGAAATGTCTTTTAAGTCAGAAATTCCTTTGATTAAAGAGGCTAAAATAAGAGGAACAGCAATGAGTTTGAGGAGTTTAACAAAAATGGTTCCAAGGGGTTTTATCCATGCAGTAATAAAAGCTGCACCACCTTGAACTTGAAGCATGATAAAGCCAAAGACAAGACCAAGAAGCATTCCAATTAATATTTTCCAATGTAGGGCTAATGATTTCATATGATTTAGAGTTTTGATAGTCGATTGAGCAGCATAAAATCTGCAATAACTAATGCCGCCATGGCCTCGACAATAGGAACTGCACGTGGAACCACACAGGGATCGTGGCGGCCTTTACCATGCATTTCTACAGCATTGCCGTCCTTGTCGATAGTTTTTTGTGCTTGCATAACTGTTGCTACAGGTTTGAAGGCTACATTAAAATAGATATCCATACCGTTACTAATACCACCTTGAATTCCACCAGAGCGATTTGTTTTGGTTGAGCCATCGGTGTTAAATACGTCGTTGTGTTCACTTCCTTTCATTCTAACCCCTTCAAAACCAGAGCCATATTCAAATCCTTTTACAGCATTAATCGAAAGCATCGCTTTGCCTAATTGCGCATGTAGGCGATCAAAAACAGGTTCACCTAGACCTATGGGAACATTTTTTATGACGCAAGAGACTGTGCCACCAATGGTATCTCCTTCTTTACGGATCGCTTTAATTTTGTCAATCATTTTTTCGGCCATTACAGGATCTGGACAACGCACAGCGTTGGATTCTGTTTTGGATAAATCTAAGTCTTGATAGTTTTTGTTTAAAGCAATAGCCCCAACAGATGCCGTGTAGGCATTAATTTCAATGCTTTTTAAAAATTGTTTAGCAATAGCACCAGCCACTACTCGACATGCGGTTTCTCTTGCCGAGCTACGCCCACCACCTCTGTAATCGCGTTGACCGTATTTTTCTGTGTAAGTAAAATCGGCATGACTGGGACGGAAAACATCTTTGATATGGCTGTAATCTTTGGATTTTTGATTGGCATTTTTAATGATAAATCCAATAGGAGTTCCCGTCGTAATCCCTTCAAAAATACCAGATAAAAATTCTACGGTATCGGGTTCTTTTCGTTGCGTTACAATCTTTGATTGTCCGGGTTTTCTACGATCCATTTCTCGCTGAATAGCATCAAAATCTATAGAGATACCAGCTGGACAGCCATCAATTACACCACCAATAGCCAAGCCGTGTGACTCTCCAAAAGTTGTTAATTTAAATACATTACCAAAAGAATTGCCTGCCATTTATATGATTTTAATTTCAAATAAGGGTAAAATTACTAAAACAAACGCTAGTAGGCACTAAATTGAGATACAATTTTTTAAAGCTGTTTTGTAAACTTCTTCATAAGCAGGAACAATTTGATGGATATCAAACTTTGCCGCTGTAGATCTCGCTCCTTTTTTGAACGCCTCTAGGTCATTTGTGTTTTTTAGAATTTGAATCGCATTTTGCGACATGCTTTTAACATCACCAACAGCACTCAAAAACCCTGAAACTTTATTGATATTGACTTCTGGAAGCCCACCAGTATTGCTAGAAACTACCGGCACTCCAGAGGCCATAGCTTCTAATGCAGACAGCCCAAAACTTTCTGTTTGTGAGGGCAAAAGAAAGAGATCACTGAAACATAAAATTTTATTGACTTCATTGGTATTGCCTAAAAAAACAACTTTGTCTTCGATATTGAGATGTGTACATAGTTGCTCAGCTTTTTCTCTTTCGGGGCCTTCGCCAATCATCATTAGCTTTGATGGAATTTCTTTTTGAATGGCATCAAAAATATGAATCACGTCGGGAATGCGTTTGACTGTTCTAAAATTACTGACATGTGTAATGACTCGCTCGTGGGGTTCGGCCAAAACATCGCGTTGACAGTTTTTAACGCTAGGTTTATGTTTTTCTAAATCAATAAAATTGGGGATTACTGTAATCTCTTTGTTGGTGCTAAAAAGGCGTTGTGTATCATCTTTCAAACTTTGAGAAACAGACGTCACTGCATCCGATTTATTGATACTAAATGTGACTGCAGTTTTATAAAAAGGATGACTCCCAACTAGGGTAATATCTGTACCATGAAGCGTTGTGACAATTGGAAGTTCAATACCTTCTTCATGCAACATTTTTTTGGCCATATAACCGGCATAAGCATGAGGAATAGCATAGTGCACATGCAAAACATCAATTTGATGCGCTTTTACCATATCAACAATTTTGCTTGACAATGCCAATTCGTAGGGTTGATAATGGAATAATGGATAATTTGGCACATGGACTTCATGAAAGTGAACATTGGCACCCAAGAGTTCCAAGCGTACAGGTTGGCTGTAAGTGATAAAATGGACCTCGTGGCCTTTGCGTGATAGTTCAAGTCCCAATTCGGTTGCTACAACTCCACTTCCGCCAAAGGTCGGATAACATACAATTCCTATTTTCATTTTAATCCAATATGGCCTCGTAAATAAGGCGCTGTATTTCGGTTCGAATATTTTCTTTTAGTAAGCGATTATTTTTAGAATCTGGGAAGGTTCTGTTGGACAAAAATACATAAATAATTTCTTCCTCGGGGTCGGCCCATGCGTAGGTCCCTGTAAAACCAGAATGTCCAAAACTTGTCATTGAAATACACCCACATGTTGGCCCTTCTTCATCGAGTTGCGGCTTGTCAAATCCAACCCCTCGCCTATTGTCTTCTTCACAAAAATAGCAGGTATTAAAAGCATCTATTGTTTTGGGGGTTAGGAATTGCTTCCCTCCGTAATGCCCATACTGAAGATACATTTGCATGAGTTTTGCTACATCATTGGCATTGCTAAAAAGTCCTGCATGACCGCCTACTCCATTTTGCATTGCTGCCCCCATGTCGTGGACATGGCCATGAACGGTATCAAATCTGAAATATGTGTCTTTTTCTGTAGGAATGACTTGAGTTTTATCAAATTTTTCCAAGGGGTTATAGGTAGAATAATTAGCGCCAATGGTTTTATAAAATCGTTGCTGAATAAGTGCATCGAGTGAAACATCATAAAATGATTCTAAGTAATCTTTTAGAATATAATACGGCAAATCACTGTAGCGGTATTTTTTTTCGTCTAACAATTCAGAGTCTATTATGTTTTGATGAATTGTATCCGTAAAATCTGTACTCAAAAATGAATTTTCAGAAATCTTAATGGGGTATTTTTTTGATTTTTTTGTTCTAAAAAACCTAGAAATCGGCTTGTTTGTAACAGAATCTAAGGTGGATTGATAAAAAGGAATCCAAGGCTGAAGACGTGCATAATGCGATAACATTTCTTTGAGTGTGATTTGAGATTTGTTCGTTTTTTTATACTGTGGCAATATGTCTCCCAAACGATCATCTAAATCAACAGAGCCAGGTTCAACCAACTCCATCAGCAATGGTAATGTGACTAAGATTTTGGTAAGAGAGGCCAAATCATATAAATCCTCTGCTCTAACTTTTCGTTGTTTTGAGTAGGTGTGGTATCCAAAATTTTTATCATAAATGACTTTGCCTTTTCTAGCAACAAGCAATTGGATCCCCGGTGTCATTTTATCGTCAATAGCAAAATTAGCAACAGAATCGAGCTTTGATAGTTTTGCACTACTCATTCCAACACTTTCTGGTAGACCAAAAGAGAGTCGATCAATTTTGGAGGTTTGCAAACCATGCCCTACTTTATACATCGAATTTGATATACTTACTGGTAGTTGTCCTTGTGCACTGAGGGCGCCAAATAGAATTTGTGCCGATAATTTCTGCGCTGTGGCACTGTTTTGATATCCCACTACAACACCTTCAAAATTCGAGTACGACTTTAAAGCATCAAGGGTGTATGGTTTTGAGAAAATGTTTAAAATAACCTCATTGGTTCTTGCTATTTCTTGTAACCAAACCAATTCTTTGTTTGTAAATTTATAGGATTTCCATGGACTTGAATTAGATTTATGAAACCCAACAATAACCAAATTAAAGTGTTTTAATTTTTGAATGAGCTGATCTAAATTATCAGATTTGACTTCGGTAATTTTAGCATATTTTTTTAGGGTATTTAAAAAGGGTTTTCCAGAGCGATCACCCATAGATACATATGCTATATTTTTTAATTCGAGGTCTTTTATTGGAAGTGTAGATTTGTCATTTTTTACGACGGTAATAGCGTTTTGCATCAACTGAGCATAGAGAAGATCGTCTTTAGAACGATTCAAATCAGCAACTAAATTTTTGGTTTTGATGGGGTTATAATTATTTAAACCTACTTTATATTTTGCATTCAAAATCTTTTTGACAGAATGTGCCAAACGCGCTTCAGAAATACGTCCAGAATAGTACGATAGCATGATTTCTTCCATACCCACCTCAACGTTTTCAGACATAAGTAAAACGTCATTTCCAGCCAAAAAAGCTTGCACATCTATTGCGCCAGGTTTGCTAAAATTTGATACCCCTTTCATATCTAGGGCATCCGTAAAAATGAGGCCTTCAAATTTGAGTTTTGTTTTTAAAAGATCTGATACTATAGGTTTTGATAATGAAGAAGGAAAATTGGCTCTTGGCTCTAGACTTGGAACATTCAAATGGGCAACCATGACACTAGATAATCCATTGGAAATCAACTTTTTATAGGGAAATAGTTCAATAGTTTCAATACGTTTTTTATCGAAACTAATGGTTGGTAATGTTTTGTGAGAATCTTGATCTGTATCGCCATGGCCAGGGAAGTGTTTTGCATTGGCCAGAACGCCTGCACTTTGCATGCCCTGCATAAACGCCAGTGCTTTTTCTGTGACATTGTTTTTGTCTTCGCCAAAAGAACGATTCCCGATGATGGGGTTTTGTGGATTGGTATTGATATCCACCACAGGGGCAAAATTAAAATGTACCCCTATACGCTTGCAATGTTCTCCAATATATTGACCTGTTTTTTTTATTAAATCCAAATCCTTTATTGCCCCCAAAGTCATATTCCACGGAAAGGCATAAGTAGAGTCTAATCGCATGCTTAGTCCCCACTCTGCATCCATTCCCACAAGCAAAGGGATTTTGGAAGCGGCTTGCAATTCATTATCCAATTTGGCCTGACGTACAGGACCGCCATTAGAATAAATAAGACCACCAATATGTTGATTTTTTATAAGTTCTAATAGTTTTGATTTTTGAAGTTTTTTTTCATCAGAAAATGCTTGAACCATAAAGAGTTGCCCAACCTTTTGTTTCAAAGTCATGGCATTGTAAATGCTATCAACCCATTGTTTTTGAGCTAAACTATCGGTAGAAACCAAGGGAGATTGAGCCCACATTGAAATTGAGAAAAGCCAAATCCATACTATAAATAAGCGTTGCATAATTGGAGTTTACAAACAAGTGTGTAAATACTATGCCAAAGTACTATTTTTTGTAAGATTTTTCAATATATCATGGCGTTATAATTTTTCAAAATGAGTTAATTGTTTGACACTTTTATGGCCTTTAGCGCATCAATTTTGAAAAAGTATAACAAAAATTCAGCTCTTATTCTCTCGAAACTTAAGATGTATTTGAGTCCAACAACTGGATTTTAGGGCAAAAACCTCTAAAATAATATTCAGACCAAAACTAGATTAGTTGGTATTGTTTTTCAAGCGAAGACCATCTATGGCACAGTGCTTGCTCTTATTGCAAAAACAATATATATATATGAACACATGAAAAAAATAGCATTTCTACTTATCATCACTTTTTGTGGAGTAAGTTTTGCTCAAACAAAAAATTTTATAGACCAACCCTATTTAGAAACAACTGCTAAAGTTGATACCCTCGTTACACCAGATCAAATTTATTTATCTATTTATATTCATGAGGGCGAAGACCGCAACAAAACATCTTTGGAAAAACAAGAACGAAAAATGGCAGTTGTTTTAGAAAATCTAGGCATAGATTTACAAGAGCAACTAAAGCTTGACAACCTTGCCAGCAACTATAAAAAATATTTTTTGAAGCGAAAAAATGTATTGAAATCAAAATCATATACTCTAGAGGTTTTTGATGCCATGACTGCCGGAAATGTTCTAATTGGATTGGAAGCCGAAGGGATTTCAAATGTTCGTTTGATCAAAACAGCTTATTCAAAAATTGAAGCTTTAAAATTAGAATTAAAATCTAAGGCCATTTTAAAAGCAAAAGCGCAAGCAGAAGCCCTCACAAAGCCATTAAATCAACACCTTGGAAAAGCAATTTATATCAATGATAAATATTTCAGCAGGCCATATTTTAACACAACACAACTGATGGCAAGAGCCGATTATGCGATGGAAAAAACAATGGAAACTCCAATAGATATTGAATTTTCAAAAATAAAAGTAGAGAGTGAAGTTAGTGTTCGATTTGCAATAAACTGATGACTTCATTACGTAAAATTGAATTTCAATATTATAAATCACCTATTGGCGAATTGATTATTGGTTCTTATCGTGAAAAATTATGTTTACTTGATTATAAATATAGGAGTCAACGAAAAAGAATAGACTTGCGTTTATCTAGAGGTTTGAATGCCATTTTTACTGAAAGTAATAATCCAATCATTAAAAAAACAATCCAAGAATTGAATACTTATCTTGATGGGGATTTAAAAAAATTTTCAGTTTCAACCTTGACTATTGGAAGTGAATTTCAAAAGCGCGTTTGGGAAGCACTAAAAGCTATTCCATATGGTCATACTTTAAGCTATATAGAGCTAACGAAGAAATTAAACATAAAAGCTACAAATGTTAGAGCTGTGGCTAATGCAAATGGGGCAAATGCAATTTCTGTAATAATACCTTGTCACAGAATCATAGGTAGCAATGGCAGTTTGGTTGGTTATGCAGGAGGGCTAAATGCCAAAAAAAAATTACTGCAAATGGAACAATCAAATACTCTGAATATCAACGAATTACCGTTGTGGCCTTAAAATTAAGACTAAAAAAAACGACTATGCCAACTTTCAGAAGCTGGGACTTCCCAATGCTCCAAATATTCAGCTTTGTTTTGAACTAAATTGTTAAACACTACGGTCTTTTTGGACACTGCTCTATTTTTTGCCATCGTTTTAAAATCTTTTAAGGATTTGTACGCTACAAAATCGCCTTGTTTGTAAGACACATTCATTTTGTCCATCAAATCCACAGAATACTCTTGCTCCAATTGTTGAATAAAATGGACATATGCATCAATTGAGCATCCTGTAGCAGATTGCAAATTTTGATCTAAACCAATAACAATAAAGCGTTTATATCGAATTTCAAATCCAGCATTGAGGTCAGCCCCGTGAGCAGTCCAAAAGGTTAGAAATTGGGATATTTTTTGTGAAATTTCTTCAAGTTCGGTTTCAGAAAATGAACGGTTAGATTGGTAAATCCAAACGCGAGACGTCTCCGAAAGTTCTTGAAAATTTATGAGCATAATGTTATAAATCGTCGGCGTTTGCAATCAGCTCTGCAATATCTAAAACTTCAATTTGTCCTTCGGCTTTATTCTTCACACCATCGGTCATCATGGTGTTACAAAATGGACATCCAGCCGCTATAATTTCTGGTTGAACTTCAATGGCTTGTTCTGTACGCTCAATATTTATTTCTTTGTTGCCTGGTTCGGCATCTTTAAACATTTGAGCGCCACCAGCACCGCAACACAATCCTTTTTTTCGACAATTTTTCATTTCAACAAGCTCTGCATCTAATTTTTTTATGAGATCTCTAGGCGCTTCATAAACACCATTGGCACGTCCCAAATAGCAAGGATCGTGAAATGTAATGCGTTTTCCTTTGAATTGCCCTCCTTCTATGGTAAGTCGTCCTTCATCCAACAAGCTTTTTAAAAACTGTGTGTGATGAACAACTTCGTATGTCCCACCAAGAGAGGGATATTCATTTTTTAGGGTATTGAAACAATGAGGACATGCGGTAACAATTTTTTTAATCTCATAAGCATTTAATACCTCAATATTGGTAACGGCTTGCATTTGAAATAAAAACTCATTTCCAGCGCGTTTTGCAGGATCGCCTGTACAACTTTCTTCGGCGCCTAAGACGGCAAATTTGACATCGGCCTTGTGCAGAATCCGTACAAATGCTTTTGTAATTTTTTTTGCTCTATCGTCAAAACTACCAGCACACCCCACCCAAAACAACACTTCAGGAGCTATCCCTTGTGCATGAAATTCGGCCATTGTTGGTACCTTTAGTTGCTCGCTCATTGTGTATAATTATTTATGATTTACCGTCATCAAAAACTTGAATGGTCACTTCTTTTTCTACCAAATCCGTAAATTTACCTCTGTAGCGTGTTGCTTTTACCAAATGGTTATCAATCCAATGGTAATTTCCACCTCTTGGTTTTCCCATCAATAAAGTATGATACTTAAATCCATGCTTTTTGAGCCAGTTTTCTGTAACCTCCCTATGGTCTTCAGTTCTGGAAGTAAAGAAGCATATCATATGCCCTTCTTCGTACCATTTGTTGCAGGTGTGTTTGGCGTCTTCAAAAGGTAAACATGTTGCCATACGCTCGGGTTCTTCATTTGGTACGTCCTCAGTGATCGTCCCATCAATGTCAATTAAATAGTTTTTTACGCCATCGGGTAAAACAGGACTTATCAATTCCCCTTCTTCTACTTTTTGATGCAATAGCGCATCTGCTTCTTCTCTTTTCATTTTTTAAATTAAATTATTCTTTATTCCAGTTGAGTCGATCCATTTGATTGTATGGCCATGGTGCGCCATTATTTTCAATATTGGTCATCATTGTATTTAGTTCTGTTGGTGCTGCACTTTGTTCCATGACAAGGTAGCGGCGCATATCCAATATAATTGAAAGTGGATTGATGCTTATTGGGCAAACTTCAACACAAGCATTACAACTTGTACAAGCCCATAATTCTTCGTTAGTAATATAATCTCCTAGCAATTGTTTTCCGTCGGGGGTAAAAACACCTTTGTTGGCATCAATATTTTTCCCGACTTCTTGTAAACGATCGCGTGTGTCCATCATAATTTTACGTGGCGATAGTTTTTTTCCAGTTTGATTTGCAGGACATTCGCTAGTGCATCGACCACATTCTGTACAAGTGTATGCATTGAGTAATTGTATTCTATTCAAATCAAAAACGTCACTAGCACCAAATTTTTCTGGCTCCGCATCTGCGTCATCTGACACGGCATAAGGGTCGGCATCTGGATCCATCATGAGTTTGACTTCATTGGTTACAGATTCTAAATTATCCAGCTGTCCATTAGGTGTCAAACGTCCATAATATGTGTTTGGAAACGCCAAAATGATGTGCAAATGTTTGGAGTAATATAAATAATTTAAGAAAATAAGAATTCCGATGATATGCATCCACCATGCTGTTCTTTCGATTGCATGAAGTGGTAATCCTTCAAACCATGGCGCTACAAATTGACTGATAACGTTTCCGGAGTTCATGTTTTGAAATTGCACATCTGTCGCATTCATTATAATGAAAAGAGCCATTAAAACAATTTCAAAATAAAGAATGAGATTTCCATCTTGTTTTGGCCATCCTTTCATTTCAGAACTCATAAAGCGTTTAAGTCGAATGACATTTCTACGAAGCCAAAACACTACAACAGCAACAAAAACCAATAATGCAAATATTTCAAATGTTCCAATTAGAATACCATAAACAGGTCCGAATGAAGAAAATATACGGTGTGTTCCAAAAAGGCCATCGATGACAATTTCCAAAACTTCAATATTGATAACTACAAATCCAATATAAACAATAACGTGTAAAATTCCAGCTATGGGTCGAGTCACCATTTTGCTTTGACCAAGGGCAATCATGGCCATATTTTTCCACCTTTCAGACGTTGATCCAGAAATATCTACAGCTTTTCCTAGCTTGATGTTTCTTCTTAGTTTGTTGATGTTTTTGACAAAAAATCCAATACCAACAGCCAATAAAACCCCAAATATAATGTTTGAAACTAACCCCATTGTATTAATTTATTTGGATTCATTCTTAGATTTTTCAGCAGAATATGTTTTTGGCTTTTTTCCAAATAATGAAAAATGAACATAGCGTTTTGGATTCAATTTCATATCCTCAAGCAAGGCTTCCATTTGTTCCAAAGCACCCTCTAGATTATTATACAACCCTTCGTCTTTCATGAGTTTGCCAATAGAACCTTCGCCTTTGTCGATCGTCTTCAAAAGTTGATCAAAATTAGTGATAGACGATTGAAGTCCGCTGATGGTTTGTTTCAAATCGGCATCTGCAAGATTTGAACTAACAGTAGAGAGGTCTTCAGAAATATCAGTAAAATTATCTAAGGTTGTTGTAATGGACGTTTTATTATCTTCTATGAGGGTATTCAACGCATTTGAAGTTGACTCAAAAGATGTTATTGTTTGCTCCAATTGAGCAATACTTCCTTTAATGTTAGACTTTGTTTTCTCGTCAAAAATACTATTGATGTTGGAGAGCAGTGCGTCTGTAGAGACCATTACTTTTTCAATTTTTTCTTGTAGTGGAGTCAAGCGTTGATTCACTAGTTCTGTAAGACCTGGTTTTGTTTCTGAGAGAAGCACATCGCCAGAAGAAACATTTTCAGCACCATCAAATGCAGGAACAATGGCTATGGCTTTACCGCCTATCAAACCAGATTCATACAATTGTGCTTTACTGTTTTTTGAGAACTTAAAATCGTTTTCAATAAGCATTACAACTTCAAGGTTTCCACTGCCGTCTTTTGCAAATACAATGTCTTGAACTTTACCAACCTTATGACCATTAATTGTTACTGCTGCAGAAGGCACTAATCCTTCTACGTTTGTGTAGATTGCAGTAATTTTCCGTGAACTGCTAAGGAGGTTCTCGCCCTTCAAATAATTAAAAATAAATATGAATAACAAAATCCCCGAAAGGATTAATATTGCTGCTTTTATTTCTTTTGTAATCTTCAATAGTTTGGATTTTGATGCCTTACAAATCTAAATAATTAATTTATAATTTTTGGGGTTAATTCTATTTAGTTTTCAACGCCTCTTTTAACGAAATTCTGTTGCCATTTTGATAGGCAACAACAAAGGCAGAAGTGTACCCAGAAGTGATGGCTTCTTCTCTAAGTGCTAAGGCACTGCTATAATCTGTTGTTTCACCATAAAAATAACGGTAAACAGATGTCGATTTTGATCTTGAAATTGGGCTTAAACCTTTAAAATTATAGGATTTCGGAGCCACCTTGTTGGATGAAGCTGCAATTTGAACTTTAAATAATACTCTAGGAGTTTGTTCTGTAGTTTCTGTTGATATGTTTTCGGTAGAAATTTCGGGATTCAAACTTGATTTATAATCCAGGACAGCATCAACAATACTTTCAGAAATTTCTTTTTTGCCTTTTTCAGAGTTCAAATAATCGCCCTCATTTCTATTGGTAATAAATCCCGTTTCAATCAACACACTAGGCATATAAGTATTGTGAAGTACCCAAAACCCCGCTTGCTTTACGCCTCTATCGCGGCGTTTGAGTTTTTGGGTAAAATTATTTTGAACCGTTCTTGCCAACAAAATACTTTGATCTAAATAATCTTCTTGTAATAATGTCAAACCAATGAATGATTCTGGAGAACTAGGGTCGAAACCTTCATAGTTTTGTTCATAGTTATCTTCCATAAAAATCACTTCATTTTCTTGTTGTGCAACTCGAAAATTGGATTCATTACGATGAAGTCCTAAGACATAAGTTTCGGTACCGTATGCTTGAGAGTTGTGAGCATTACAATGTACAGAGATAAAAAGATCGGCATCGGCTTTATTGGCAATAGCGGCACGTTGACGTAATTCCAAGAAAATATCTTTTTTTCGAGTGTAAATTACTTTTATATTTTCAATGTTTTCGAGGTGTTTTCCAACACGTAACACAATATCTAGGGCGATATCTTTTTCTTTATATCCATAAGATGTTGGGCGTCCTGGATCTTTGCCTCCATGACCTGCATCCAAAACCACAACAAAAGGTTTGGTATTATTTTTGGACTGAGCAAGAGAAATCAATCCAAAAAAACACAATAGGATTGTTAAAAATGATTTAATTTGCATACGTAATAATAGTAGACTTGTAACTGAAGCATTTTAAAACTAATAAGTCGAGGAAAATATCCTTAACTTTGGTGCTTCAAAAACCAAGCCATTCAATACAAAAATACAGCTAAAAGCATTGAAAACAACATTCTTTCAACTACTTTTTATCTTAAGTTTTACAGTGCTTACTAACAAAATTGGTACAGCTCAGGATCTTCCTAAGCCCTCAACAGAAGTTCCTGTTTCTTTGCCATCTTCAAAAAAAATTGTTTTGGATACTTTGCCAAAAAATGACTCTACTCAGGTTCAAAAAGATTCCATTGGTAGGGATAGTATTGTAAAACCAAAAGGGTTTTTGGAAGGGATTGTGAAGTATAAGGCAAAAGATTATACCTCTGTAAATCAAAAAACACAAAAAATTTATTTATACAATGAAGCCGAGGTTCAATATCAAGATATGGATATAAAATCTGGGGTGATCACTATCGATTATGCCAATGATTTGGTGTATGCAGGCCGATTAAAAGACTCGTTAGGCAATTATTCTCAGGCTCCTGTTTTCAAGCAAGGAAGCGATGTTGTTGAACCCGATTCTATTGTGTTTAATATGAAAACAAAAAAAGCTTTGATTTGGAATTCTAAAACAGAGCAACAAGGCGGTAGGATTATTTCTAAACTTACTAAAAAAGAGAATGATTCTGTTTATTTTGTAAAGCGTGCAAAATTTACAACCTCTGAGAATGAAGAAAATCCTGAGTATTATTTTCTTTTGCGTAAAGCTAAGGTTGTACCAGGAAAAAAAGTGGTTACTGGACTTACAAATATGTTTATTGCCGATGTCCCCACTCCTATTGGTTTGCCTTTTGCTTTTTTTCCATTAACTAAAAAAAGAACTTCTGGTGTTATTTTCCCGTCGTTTGGTGAGCAAAACAATAGAGGTTATTTTCTACAAAATGGAGGGTATTATTTTGCCTTAAGTGATTATGTAGATTTGGCCACTTTGGGGGATTATTATACCAATGGAAGTTATGGGTTACGCTTAGAAAGCAATTATGCGGTCCGATATAGATTTAGAGGGACATTGAGTTTTCGTTATGAGAATCTAATCAATAGCGAAAGAGGTTTTCCTGATTATTCTAAAAGTATAATTTATAATTTGCGCTGGAATCAAAGTCAAGATAGTAAATCCAATCCTAGTTCACGGTTTTCGGCCTCTGTAAATTTGGGGAGTAGTACGTATTATCAAGAATCAATCAATCAACTTAATACGTCCAATTTTTTGAACAATACATTGGCTTCATCGGTTTCGTACTCAAAAACTTTTCGAGGCGAACCGCAAGTCAATATCAGTGTAACTGCAACCCATTCTCAAAATACAAACACGGAAACAATAAATATGACGCTTCCAACATTTCAAGGAAGTGTAGATCGTATTTTCCCTTTTGCGCCAAAAACAGGAAGTAAAAAAGGGGCTTTTCAGAATATTAATTTTCAATATAATGTTCGTGGCGAAAATCGTATTCAAACTACAGATTCTTTATTCTTTAAGAAAGAAATGTTTGACGATGCTAAAGCAGGATTGCAACATACTATTCCGATAAGCACTAACTTTAAGCTTTTCAAATATTTCAGTATGAGTACAAGTACCAATTTAAATCACAGTTGGACTTTTAAAACCATACAAAAAGAATATGATATTGATAACCAGGAAGTTATCACAACAGAAAAAAAAGGATTTGATGCCTACACTACCTATAATTTTAGCGCTAGTTTGGGAACCACTATTTATGGGCTTTTCGATTTTGGTGAAGACAAAAAAATTAAAGCCATACGTCACGTGATGCGTCCTTCTTTAAGCTATAGTGTTTCTCCATCCTTTGAGCAATATTATGACAACTATGAAGTGGTTAGCGCAGACGGCTTGACCAGCGATCAAGTGGAATACAGTAGATTTGAACAATCTCTTTTTGGCGCTCCTGGTAACCGCTACTCAAGTAATATAGGATTTTCCTTGACGAATAATCTAGAGGCAAAAGTTCGGGACAGAGACAGTACAGCTACAGAGCCAAAGAAAATATTTTTATTGAATTCGCTTAATTTTTCTACAAATTATAATTTGGCAAGCGATTCTTTAAATTGGAGTCCCGTAAGAATGTCTGGTGGAACACAATTATTTGACAATAAAATGAGTTTAAACTTTGGTGCCACATTAGACCCATATGCCTTAGACAATAACAATAAGAAAATTAATACCTTTAATATTGACAATGGTGGTAGCTTGTTTCGTATTTCAGGTGCAAATTTGACGATGAGCTACAATCTTTCTAGTGATACTTTTGGTGGCGATGATTCAAATGATAATGATGCCGCAACACAAGAGTCTTTACGTAGCGGTGGCCGTGCAGACGATCTATTTGGAAAACCACAGGATTTTGCCGATAGACGCCTTAGTGGTGACAGAAAAGAAGATGAAGATCCCTCACCGACAGATTTATATAAATATAAAATCCCTTGGAGTTTGCGTCTCGCTTATGCTGTTAACTACAATAATTCTAGACGTCAAAACGAAATTTCTTCACATTCGCTCATGTTTTCTGGAGATATTGAATTATCTCCGCGTTGGAGTGTTGGTGCTTCTTCTGGATACGATTTTAAGAACAATGGATTCACTTATACTCAACTACGATTTGAAAGAGATCTGGAAAGTTGGCGTATGAACTTTTCTTGGATTCCTTTTAGTAATCGAAGTTCATGGAATTTCTTTATTGGTATTCGCTCAAGTATTCTTAGTGATATTAAATACGACAAACAACGACAACGCGACAAAACGCTTTAACAACTTTGAAATGAAAAAAATTATAACAACGGCCAATGCCCCTGCTCCAATTGGCCCATACAATCAAGCGGTGCTTTTGGGAGATCTTCTTTATACTTCTGGGCAAATTGCAATAGATCCAAAAACTGGCGCCTTAGAAATTGATGATATTGAGTCTGAAACGACTTTAGTTATGGAAAATATAAAAGCTATTTTGGAAGCTGCAGATATGACTTTTGAAAATGTTGTAAAATCTTCAATTTTTGTTTCGGACATGCACAATTTTTCAAAAATAAATAAGGTCTATGGCAAGTACTTCAACAGCGCCACTGCGCCTGCAAGAGAAACTGTAGAGGTTGCCAATTTACCAAAATTTGTAAACGTAGAGATTAGTGTAATCGCTTCGAGATAAAGGACTTTAAACCGCTTTTATTTGTCGCACATGGTATTCGGCCAATCCTTCTATTGGACGCCTTTGAAAATTACCAATAGTAAAACCATATTCTTGTGCAACTTCTTTAATTTCTCTTTGTAGAAAAAATGAAATAGAACCCGCAAAATGAACTGGAACTGTTTTGATTTCATCTCTAAATTGCATGATCATTGTTTCAACAAAAGACCTCAATCCTTTTTTGATAACCTTTTGTACGTATTCCGATTCTTTGTTTAAAATCAAAAACTCTGCAAAAGTAGCTAGATATGCATTTGGATTGGGCTTTTTATAAAGATTAATCTTGATAAAGTCGTCATCCATATTGTAACGTGTTTTGAAAATTAATTTCAAATCATGTGGCATGAAATTAAAATAATAATCTCTCAACAATTGGCGTCCGAAATAATTTCCGGAAGCATCATCCATTATGGAATATCCTAGCGATATAACTCTTTGGTGAATATTTTTACCATCAAAATAAGTGCAATTTGAACCCGTTCCTAATATGCATACCACGGCAGGATCATGCTCTAGTCCTACTGTAGAAAATATGGCGGCATAGGTATCTTCTTTGACATCTACAACTGCATTTGTAAAAATTGATTGCAAGACTTTTTTAAGCATAAGGGGCGCTTCTACCGTACCGCAACCCGCACCATAAAAAAACACATGATTTACATCTAATCTATGATCGGTAAGTATTTTATTTTCATTAATGATATCGAACGCTTCATTTTCGGAAATGATAGCTGGATTTAACCCTTGGGTGCGTTGTTTTTCAAAAACTTGATGGCCAGTTTTTGGGTCTATTGCTATCCAATCACATTTGGTAGAACCGCTGTCTATGATAAAAATCATGAAAATAGTATAAGTGTAATAACCATACTGCTCCAAAATTGGAGCAGTATGGTTTAAAAATTATAAAGAATTGATATGCTGAGCTAGGTCAACTAATTTTGACGAATACCCATACTCATTATCATACCAAGAAATCAACTTTACAAAGTTATCATTCAGTCCAATACTTGCATTGGCATCAAAAGTACTTGTTTTTGGTTCAGATACAAAATCCTGAGACACTACGCCTTCTTCTGTATATCCCAAAACGCCATTCAATTCATTTTCAGATGCTTTTTTTAGTGCTGCTTTGACTTCTTCGAAAGTTGCACTTTTTTCCAAACGACAAGTCAAATCTACAACAGACACATCTACCGTAGGAACTCTAAAAGCCATTCCAGTAAGTTTGCCATTTAGTTCTGGGATCACTTTTCCCACTGCTTTAGCTGCACCTGTTGAAGCGGGTACAATATTATTTAATGATGCACGACCAAGTCTGTAGTTTTTGCGCGATGGGCCATCAACAGTAAATTGTGTTGCAGTTGCGGCATGAACTGTTGTCATTAGCCCTTCTACAATTCCAAAATTATCGTTGATTACTTTTGCCAAAGGAGCCAAACAGTTTGTCGTACAAGAAGCGTTGGACACTATTTTGTGGTCTGCTGTAATTTCGTGATGATTTACACCCATGACAAACATTGGAGCATCTGCTGAAGGCGCAGAAATAGCAACCTTTTTTGCACCTGCTGTGATGTGTTTTTGAGCGCCTTCAAGAGTTGTAAAAATTCCTGTACAGTCCATAACAACATCGGCTGCAACAGCATCCCACTTCAAGTCTTCTGGATTACGTTCTGCAGTCACTCGGATTTCATTACCATTGACTACTAAATTGCCATTTTTTACTTCAATACTGCCTTTGAATTGTCCGTGTACTGAGTCATATTTTAGCAAATATGCCAAGTGCTCTACATCCAATAAATCATTAATTCCTACAACTTCTACGTCAGGGCGCTCTGAAGCAATTCTGAAAGCAATTCTTCCAATTCTACCAAATCCGTTGATTCCAATTTTTACGTTTGTCATTTTTATTTTTGTATTTATTATTTCTGGTTCGTTAGTTTATGTACTCATGATATCTGACACTCTGAGAAGTTCTGTATCAATTTTTGAATGTCCTTTTACAGCTTTATCGATTGGATATAATTCCAATTTGTTATTGATAGTACCTACCATAACATTATTTTTTCCTTCCATCAAGGACTCTACAGCTTTTACACCCATTCTTGAAGCGAGCACGCGATCAAAACATGATGGCGAACCTCCTCGCTGCATGTGCCCCAAAACGGATACCCTTACATCGTATCCTTTAAGGTGTTCCTCCACATAATCGCGAAGCTCAAAAACATTTTTTCCTGTTTTGTCGCCTTCTGCTACAACAACAATACTGGAAGATTTTCCGGTATGCTTGCTTTTTTCTAATGATTCTAGTAATCGATCGAGTCCTAAATCTTCTTCGGGGACTAAAATTTCTTCTGCACCAGAGCCAACTCCTGCATTTAATGCAATATGTCCAACGTCTCTACCCATGACTTCAACAAAAAATAAACGCTTATGTGAACTCGCAGTATCTCTAATTTTATCGATAGCTTCTACCGCAGTGTTTAGTGCTGTATCGTATCCTAACGTAAAATTGGTTCCAACAATATCATTGTCAATAGTTCCTGGTATTCCAATAACGGGGTAATCAAATTCTTCATTAAAAACCATACCTCCTGTGAAAGTACCATCACCACCAATAAGGACTAAAGCTTCAATACCACTTTTCTGGAGCTGATCGTGCGCTAATTTTCTACCCTCTTTTGTTCTAAACCGATCGGATCGAGCAGACTTTAAAAAAGTCCCTCCTTTATTGATAATATTATTAACACTACGGGCGTCTAGTACTTTAAAATCACCATCAATCATACCCTCGTATCCCCTGTAGATCCCCACACATTCTATGTTGTGAAAAGCACAGGTACGCACCACAGATCTGATCGCTGCATTCATTCCTGGAGAATCGCCACCAGATGTTAAAACACCTATTTTTTTTATTGTATTTGCCATAATTTTACAGCTTTATTTGGCTAAAATAAAAAACTTCTTATTGAATATTATACAGTAAAGCACTTAATTTTCGGACAATTCAAAATTCAAACGTTTTCGTTAATAACTATTCTATTTTAAGTAGAAAAACTTAAGCATTAAGCAGATTTATAAAGCTTATTTTTTGAATTTCATATAATCCGGAAGAACTGATGTTTTGGAGTTTTTTTTGGCTTGAGAGTCTTCTTTTTTGTTCTTTTTTGAAAACAATTCTTCAAACAACTCTCTCAAGTTGTCAAACTCAATAGTGTAGGAAACTCCAAGGCCTTGTGTATAGCCTATTTGTTCTCCAAAATTTTGAATGCTATTTTCTCTATTGAAAAACTTGAGCGAAAGTGTTCTATCCTCATTGAGTAAAACTTGAACTTCAAAATCTCCTGCTACCGTTGTTTCACTAACGCCACCAACTGGCACACCTACTTTACCATTAATCAATACATTGTCACTAATTTTTGTAGATAATGTAACCCCCACCCTACTGTCTGTTTCATATTCGGGTGTGTTTTTGCCAATGTCTAGGTCGAGACCCATTTTTACCTTATTTTCTTCATCGGAAAAAATAGCGTTCAAAACGTTTGTAACTCCGTCAGAGACCAATTCAAATGCGTCTTGTGAATCTAAGGCAAGTTTACTTCTAAACGATCCTGTTGCAAGTAGGGATAAGGCCTGAAAATCTCTTTTATCTTTGTCGCGAAGACGATCTCTTAGCTCGCTTCTCAATGCAGAATTGACGTTTGGAAATCGAAGATCAAATTCTAAATCTGGTTTTTCGAGTGCGCCTCTAAGATTAGTTACAACTTCTACAGGAATGGTTTGATTGATTGGATTGTCTAAAAGTACAGAAGGATTTACATTGATATCATCATAAATGGCTTCAATGTTAATTTCAGCTTTTAGTGGATCACCTTCCCAAACTAATGAACCGTCTTTTACAAGTTTAAATTTTTTCTGAATTAATCGTCCTAAACTATAGTTATAATAACCAGAAAGCACTAGAAAATCTCCAAACATCAAAAATTTATCATTGGTGTTGATCTGTGCCAGCATACTTCCATTTCCACGCCCGCGAATAGAACTTCCAGTTTCTTTATCAATCACGATTTCAATTTCGGCATCATCTGTAACATCCATATTAAACTCCATCTCAACTCCTTGAATATCGTCTAACTTTATGGATCTCCCTTGAGTTTTTCTGAGTTTTTCTTTTGGACTAAGAAACTTTATGTACGAATTTTCGCTTATCATTTCACTATCATTTAGTGGAATTTTAAAAATTGTTCCTTTTGAGGTGGTTACATTGGCCTCTATAAATAGTTGATTCATAGGGCCAGTAATATTGATATTTCCTGCCACAAAACCAGTACCATAATACAAAGACTCCTCCGTTTCTTTGGTGTTGAGAACCAACAAGCGGTTAGAATCAATATCTAAATTTAAGGCCCAATCGCTAAAATTGGTATGACTCATAACCCCGCTCAAAACACCAACAGAAGAAAATGCCGTATCTTTTAATTGAGCTGATTTGAACACAAAACTTTGTGAAACCAAATCGACTTTTGTGTTGTCTGCAAAAGCATAATCCACATTTAAGTATGGCACAGACATTCCTCCTTGATTGAGCCACAAAGCGCCATTAATTTGAGGATTTTGTAACCGTCCTGTTATTGTAGAATTCCCAGTAACTTTACCTCTAATTTTTGTAATAACTCCACTCCCAAAAGGCCCCAATGGATCAAGTAAAAAATCTTTAAACTTTAGCTGTAAGTCTAGATTAGAATTTTCGCCAGAAACATCCAAATTACCCTGAGCTGAAAAAGACTCATTTTTATCCTCTTTTATGGTAACATTGACGTCATAATTGGTAAGCGACGAATTCCCTTGAATATCCGCATTGAAAGCCCCCAAATTAAATTTATTAACTTCAAAATCATCGATAGTGAGCAATGATTTTGGAATAAAAATATTATTTTGTTTTATGATATTTAATTCCCCATTAACAACCCCTCCTAACTGAAGACTATCAATCTCTGGGGTAACTTTGGCCAGATCAACATTATCAAATTTTAGATTGATATTTCCAGAAAGAGAATCTTGTGTTTGAGCACTTAAAATCAATTTTTCGTCCATATAAGTCATATCCATGTCCTGTATTGTAACTTTATTGAAATTTGTATCAAAAATAAGTTTGTTTTTTGTGTTATTTAACGCATTCAATTTCCATGGAATAGATTTAAAATTGACAAAAGATGGTTTAAGTCCAACAACAGAATTGTCACCTTTTTTGGTATAAAATAAATTAAAATCAAAGGCATCTTTATTTTGTTTTCCTCCTTTAAATTCAGATTTTATGTAAAGCGTGTCATTAACAGTCAGGTTGATTAAACTAAAATCATTAGCGTTATAATAAGGGGTACTTAGACTATCCAACTCTACATAAGTATTAAAAATAGGATTGTCATTAATGAGCTGAACTTCAATTTTTTTGGCAAAATAATCTTCAACACTAATGTTTGGAGATTTGAATTTTAGGATAAATTTCTTAGGGTTACTATCCAAAGTTCCTCGGACAAAAGTATTGGCACCTACCTGAAGATTGGGGTAAAAAACTTCAATAATTTTATTATAAATTTTAAAATTAAAATTCATAAATTGATTTGGTGTGATATTGTCTCTCGAATATTGAGAATAGATTTCACTCAATGCGTTTTTCAACATTTTAGGAATTTCTTTTACAATAAATTTCCCTTTGAAAGTTCCTCTTATAATTTCTGGCGAGTTGACAGAAATTGTTCGGACTCCATTAAGATCAAAGTCCGATAAAACCTGAAAATCTTTGAAATAATAATCGTCGTTTTGATTTTTGTACGAGGTATTATTAAATTTTAGAAACCCTCTTACATCGTCCAAGCTTGTTCCTTTCATGTCCATTGACACTTTGCCCTGAAAAACAGATATAGAATCGCGTGAAACTAGGTTTAATTCGTTCAAGTTTGCGTTTTGAATATCGGCGAAAAAATCATAAATATATTCCTCATCTGAAAAATCTACCAAACCCTTAAAATCCATTTTTAGATTGTCTTCGAATACTGCGAGCAAACCATTGAAAACCTTATCCTCAATAAAACCTTCGATAATCAAATTTTTGTAAGCATATGAATTAACTTCAAAAACAGCACAATTTCCTATGATGTTGGATTGGAGTTTTTCTAATGTAAATCCCTTGCCTTGAAGCTTAAAATTAGATGTTATTTTTCCAAATTGGGGTTGATTTAAAAGAGTACCCAAATCAAAATTTTCAAGTTGAATTTTTCCTCTATATTGAGCATCATCGATGGATTTAATTTTTGAGAAATGTAAATCGACATCAACTGCACCTAGTTCTGTTGACGCTTCAAAATTAACATCAACAAGTGGTCCAGAAATTTGAGTATTCCCTTTTAGGGTAAACAATCCAAGGGATGCAAGATTTGAGGGGATATTTTCACCTAAAATTCGAGGCAAAATACGTTTCAAATCAGAATGCTTAGAAGTCAAACGGTTTATTTGACTTGTCATTTGAAAAGGTTTGGCCTTGGAGTCTATTAAATTGACAAAATTGAATTGACCATCAATAAGCGTATTTCTATTGGACTTAAGTTGAAAGTTTTCAAGTGATAAATTATTAAGTGTTCCAAAAATTTCTGTGTCGAAGGTTACGTTTTCGGAAGCTCCAAATTCTGGAAAAAACACATTGAGTTCGCCAAGATTTATTGTACTGTTTTTAAAGTTTGCTTTCAATTGAACTTTGTCTGAAAAATCTTTTAAATCTTCACGTTTGTAATTAAATTCAAGGTGGCCATCTACTTGCGAATTCAAAGACTGAATTTTTAAATTTTGGAAACGCATGGAAGACAAAGTATACCTAAATTCGGTTTGAAGCAAATGCAGTTCTACGCCACGAGGATCGGAAAAACTTAAACCATTAATTTGTGTACTAACATTTGGACCAAATATTAAAAAATCGGAAACATTAATGTCTAGTTCTTGAAAATCTAGTATGCGTTTGCTTTCGCCTTTATTCTCATCAGTAAGAAGAAAATGTGAATTAGAAATAGTAATATCTTTTGAAGATAATTCAAATGGTGTTGCAGATTTCTTTTTCTTTCCATCTTCAAAACTACTTACAAACACATCTAGGTTTGTGTCTTTTTCATCTTTGTATGTTTTGATATGAAAACGCAAACCATACAAATCTATATCTCCAAACAGAAGTTTATTATCATTTAATTTTGCAAAATTCAAAATAGAGCTGTTCAATTCTTTGATCGCAATAAGTGTATCATTGTGATGGTCTTTTATGAGAATATTTTTGAGTTCTAAATCGCCATTAAACTGAAGACCAACTTTTTCTACATTTATAGCTGTGCCGTATTTAGAGTTGATTTTCTGTGTAGCGTAGGCACCTAACGAGGTTTGAATACTAGGAATAGAAAACACCAATAACAAAATGAGAAATAGCAACACAAGTGCAGCTAAAATTCTAAGAAATATGTTGAGTCGCGTTTTAATAAGTCAAAAGATAGTGTAAAATTATAAAATCAAAAAACAAACAAAAAATTTAAAAGCAATTTTACAGCATGCATCATTCATTTTTTATTTCTTTGTAAAACCAAATATTGACACTGCAATAGTTTTGCCAAACGTGTACAAAGAAAACGAATAAATAGAGTAAAGCTTCAATGATCGAGGAAAAAATATATATTTTAGGGATAGAATCGTCTTGCGATGATACTGCGGCTTCTGTTTTATGCAACAGAAAAGTGCTTAGTAATGTGATAGCCAACCAGTCTATTCACGAGGCCTACGGAGGAGTTGTTCCAGAACTCGCTTCGCGTGCGCACCAGCAAAATATTGTTCCTGTTGTCGATCAAGCCTTAAAAAAAGCAGGAATATCCAAAAATGACCTTTCGGCAGTAGCTTTTACAAGAGGCCCTGGACTTATGGGTTCTCTTTTGGTCGGTACATCATTTGCGAAATCTTTGGCCTATGGTTTGGATATCCCCTTGATTGAAGTGAATCATATGCAAGCTCATATTTTGGCACATTTTATAGAAAAAGAGGGGTACAAAAAACCAGCGTTTCCTTTTTTGGCCATGACTATTTCTGGTGGACATACACAAATTGTACGTGTGGACGGAGCTTTCCAAATGACCGTTATTGGCGAAACAATAGACGATGCGGTGGGTGAAGCTTTTGACAAGAGTGGAAAAATTTTGGGCCTTGGTTATCCTGCTGGACCTCAAATAGATAAACGAGCAAAATTAGGCAATCCAAAAGCATTTCATTTTACGAAACCTAAAGTGGACGGACTCAATTTTAGTTTCTCTGGACTCAAAACTGCTATTTTATATTTTGTTAGAGATCATTCCAAAGAAAACCCTAATTTTATTGCAGAACATTTGGATGATATTTGCGCTTCTATTCAATATACAATTGTTGGTATTTTGATGGATAAACTAAAAGCTGCTGTAAAGGACACAGGCATCAATCAGATTGCAATTGGCGGTGGAGTTTCTGCAAATTCTGGAATTCGTACCGCTCTTAAAAATGCGGAACAGAAACACGGTTGGGAGACGTTTATTCCTGCCTTTGAGTTTACAACAGACAACGCTGCTATGATTGCTATTGTTGGTTATTTGAAATATCTGAAAAAAGATTTTGCCATGCAAAATACAATGGCTAGTGCACGATTAAAAATATAAATAAACGCATGCAATTATTTTATAATCCCATATTACAACCCGATGAAAGTAAGTTTTGTTTTGACAAAAACGAAAGTCGTCATATTATAAAAGTATTGCGTAAAGAAATTGGAGATAATTTACTTATAACCAATGGTTTAGGTTGTTTTTTTGAAGCCACAATTGTGTCCAATAATCAAAATAAGTGTGACGTAAAAATCAATAGCGTTACGGTTGTTCCTAGAAAGGATTACAATATACATTTGGCTGTAGCACCCACAAAAACAAATGACCGTTACGAATGGTTTCTTGAAAAAGCAACGGAGATTGGCGTGGACACCATCACCCCTATCATTTGCAGCCGGAGTGAACGAAAAGTCATCAAAGCGGATCGCTATGAAAAAATTATACAAGCGGCAGCAAAGCAGTCGCTTAGAGCGTATTTCCCTATCTTAAATCCTGCGGTACGTTTTTCAGAATTTATAAAAAATAATACCATAAAAGAACGCTTTATTGCACATTGTTTGGAGGATCAAAAAGTGCATTTAAAAGATGCTTTTTCGATCGAGAAAGATGTTTTAATTTTGATTGGCCCCGAGGGAGATTTCACCCAAGAAGAAATCAAAATGGCACAGGAATCAGGGTTTAAAGCAGTGAGTCTTGGAGATGCCCGTTTGCGTACAGAAACTGCAGCAATAGCAGCATGCCACACTATAACACTTTGTAATGCGTAAACCTTTCTTGTTTTTAGTGGTCTTTTTTTATGCTCTTAGCAGTCAAGGGCAAGAAATTGCGGTGCTAAAATATGATGGCGGAGGCGATTGGTACAGCAACCCTACTGCATTGAAAAATTTAATCAAATTTTCGAATAAAACTATCCACACATCTATTGCGTCTCAACCTGGTGTTGTTCATCCAGAAGATCCTGCCTTGTTCAGCTATCCATTTGTACACATGACAGGCCATGGCAATGTGACCTTTTCAGATGATGCATTAAAAAATTTGAAGACGTATTTGATGGGCGGTGGTTTTTTGCATATCGACGATAATTATGGAATGAAATCTTATATCTTACCTCAAATAAAAAAATTATTCCCCGAAAAAGAATTGAAAGAAATTTCTACTGATCATCCTATTTTTAGTATTCACTTCAAATTTCCGAATGGATTGCCAAAAATCCATGAACACGATGGACTTCCTCCTCAAGCATTTGGACTTTTTCATGACAATAAGGTCATTTTACTTTTCACATTTGAAAGTGATCTTGGCGATGGCTGGGAAGACGCTATTGTGCACAACGATCCCGAAGATGTTCGGTTGAGTGCTCTAAAAATGGGTGCAAATATCATCAAATATGCGTTTGAATTTTAAGGGTAAAAGCGATGCAATTAGACCATTATACTTCAAAATTTAAAAAAAATACATTTCCCCTCGTTGTGGTTACCAATCACGTAATGCGTCCAGCAAACGTAGGAAGTATTTTTCGAGTTGCAGATGCTTTTGGAGTTGAAAAACTAATCTTAGGTGGCAGTACAATTGAACTGAACAGAAAAGTATGGAATACCTCTAGAGCGACAGAGAAAGTTGTGGATTTTGAACAAACCGAAAATACTGAAGAAGTTATTGGAATTTTAAAACAACAGGGGTACACTATAATCTGTCTAGAAATCACAAAAAACAGTGAATGTATTTCTGATCTTCAATTGAAAAGTAGTCAAAAAACGGTGCTTGTTGTAGGCAGTGAGCGCCATGGAATAGACGATGCTGTTCTAAAATATGCAGATCATGTTCATCATATTCCAATGTATGGACAAAATAGCAGCATGAATGTGGCTCAAGCAACTTCTATTGCACTTTATGAAATCACAAAATCAATGTTGCATGTTTAATTCTTTGCTTTTACAAAATGACGTCCAGCAGTTTATAAAAGAGCATCTGAATACGGCTATGGATAAATTAGCACTAAAAGGCAGTCCGTTTGATGGCATCAACAGTCCTGAACTTTTGGAGCAAATACAATCTAAGAATAAATGTAATAAGAAACTTCCCCTTTGGTTCAATACAGCAGGACTTTATTACCCCAGTAAACTAAACATTGAGCAGACGTCATCAGAAATTTCGGCGAGGTATAAAAGCCAATTGGTGCATGGCAAAACACTTCTAGATTTGACCGGAGGTTTTGGAGTCGATAGTTTTTATTTTTCAAAGATCGTTCGTACTGTTACACATTGTGAAATTGATCCTTTTTTGTCAAAAATTGCTAAACATAACTTTAAAATTTTTGGTGTAGAAAATGTAAAAACGATCGCAGTTGATGGATTGGAATATTTAAAACAAAATGAAGAAAATTTTGATTGGATTTATGTTGATCCCTCTAGAAGGGACTCAAACAAAAACAAACGTTTTTTTATAGAAGATTGCACTCCAAATGTGGCCGAACACTTGCCTCTTTTTTTTAAATATGCGGCGAAGGTTATCATAAAATTATCTCCAATGTTGGATATTCATGCAGCGCTAAAAGCATTACCTCAAACAAAAGAAATTCATGTGGTAGCCATCAAAAATGAAGTGAAAGAACTGTTGTTTGTTTTGGAAAGAGATTTCGATATGAAGCCAGAAATAAAAGCCATTAATTTAGAAACCAATCAACCAGATTTTCAGTTCAAAATAAGTGATGAAGTTGAAACAATTGTTGATTATGAAAATCCTTTAAAGTATTTATACGAACCCAATGCCGCAGTTCTTAAATCTGGAGCTTTTAGAAGTATAGCATCACATTTCGATCTATACAAATTGGGGCAACATACACATTTGTACACCTCTTCCGAATTAAAAAAAGAATTTCCAGGAAAGATTTATATCATAAAACGAGCACTCCCCTATCACAAAAAAAAGCTAAAGTCACAGCTTAGTGGTCAAAAAGCAAATGTGAAAACAAGAAATTTTTCAGAATCTATAAGTCAATTGAAAAAGAGGTTTAAAATTAAAGATGGAGGAGATGATTTTTTGATTTTTACCACATCTGAAAAAATTAAATGGACACTAGAATGTATAATTTACAACCATTAGTGATTTTTTTTAACTATTTTGAACTAAAATTTTAGAGCAATACATTAAAAAAAACCTCTGCTAAAACAGAGGTTTTTTTTTATGAATTTATAATAGAAATCAGTGCTGAAACCGTCAAATTTATAAGGTTTAAGCGTGTAGATTTTTATTCGCAATAGTCTTCAAAATAATCTTCTAATTCTTCTTCTGAGTTGAGGACTAGTGTTTGAGTTTGTTGAGAGTTTTCTGAATAATATTCTACTGTTACTGGAAATTGAAGTTCAAAATCAAATTCACAATCGTCCATATCATCACAATTTTCTGAGTACCATTCTTCGATATATCCTACAAGCGCTTCTTCACTATTAACAGTAATAACATCTCCGTTTGAATGTACTAAAGATATAGGATAAACTAAATCAAAACAATCATTTTCAAACCAACCATCTTCGTGGTCACCTTCTGTATCACAATCCTCTAAAAAGTCATCTTCATCAAATCCATCAAGACCTGCATAACAATCGTTTGGATAAACTAAAACTATGATCTGTCCATCGGCGTTTGTGATTTCTACACATACGGGATCATAAAGCTCATAACACATATTGTCCTCATCTAGATCAAATTCGCAATCCTCCAAGAGACTATCAAAAACTTCATCATTTTCAATCGTAAATGTTTCAATGGAGTCATTTTCAGTATTAAAAACCAAAACATCGAAAGGATATGATACGTCGTCTATATACAAATCATCATTAGATTCAATTAATATTTCGACTAATTCTTCAATGGAGTTAATTGTAACTATTGAATTATCATTCATTTGAAAATCAATTGGAAATACAAACTCAAAACAAAAGTCTAAAGCCATATTTCCACTTGGATTTTGGCTTTCATCTGTATTCCCATTAGCATCAAATTGATCCATCATTTCGGACATTGCTCTCATTAAAATGGAGGTGTTGGCGTCCTCATTTTGGTTAATTTCTTCAATATTATCACATGTCAACAATGTTAATGATATACAGATAAAAAATAATATAGAATTTTTGAGTTTAAATATTTTCATTTTTTTAGGTTTAATATTGGTTTTTGTACGAGTTTTAATTAAAAAAAATCTAAAATTTCAAAAGCTTTCGCAATTTATAAAATATTCTCATAGACCATATGTAATTATTTTAAAATTATAAAAATATTAACAACATAAGAACAAAATAACCCCCTGAATTTCAGAGGGTTATTTCTATTTGATTTAATATATTTATTGTTTACTGCTTATGATATTTAATGAAAAATCTTTGGTTAATTCATACCCTCCACGTTCTTGTAATAATTTTACAAATCGACTGTTTTTTCCCATTTTATCATACAGCATAAGATGATCAACAGTATCTTTTCCTGTCAATCCAATCCAGTGTGTAGCACCGTTTGGCAGACCAATATCATAGGTTCCAAATCCTACAACACGATCTTTAAATTCTTCTTTAAATTCATCGACGATTTTATCGTGAGCAACTTTAAAAGCTGCTGGATCTTCCGGAATAATATCCCAAATATGAACTTCAGGATTGGTTTCCAAGTTACCTTCTTTCCAGCTCATCATTCGCCCGGAATAGGAGACGCCCCAATCTTCAATATAGTTCCCCATTTTGGCCCAAAAGGCAGCAGTTTTGTCAGAAGCCCAAAATTCATCTGGAATCATTTTTTCTCCTAAGGTGTATAGGAAGACCAAACGATGCGTCATTCCATTGCTGTCGCCACCAGTAAATCTTTCTAATACAATTGCGCCTTTATTCATTTCAACATCGGCAAAAACTTCTTCAAAAGCTTCTTTAATGTCTTTTTGAGTAAATGGTTTAACTTTGACTTCTATGGCAGAAAATGCCATGGTTTGTGCGCTGGTCCATTGAATTGTAAAACAAATCAATAAAAGTGATAAAAATAATTTTTTCATAATTAGTTAATTTAAATTTCTTAAAAATAAAAAAAATTACTTGCAAAAAAAAATCGATAATAAAATTTAAAGATTAATTAATAAATTACGACTTAAAGTTAATTTGATGCGACTAAAACATTAAAAATTGTACCATGCCATCAAAAAACAAACCATGAATTTCAGAAGGTTATTTGTGATCGCACTAGGATTATTTTATGATCCTTCGCGCTCCGCGCTGAAAATAACACAAAAAAAAACGCTCAAGCAAGCTTGGCGTTTTTTATTAGTTGTACTATTTATTCGTGATCGCACTAGGATTCGAACCTAGGACCGCCTGCTTAGAAGGCAGGTGCTCTATCCAGCTGAGCTATGCGACCATTCAAGGACATTAGTGTCCTGAAGTCGGGGTGGCAGGATTCGAACCTGCGACCTCCGCGTCCCAAACGCGGCGCGATAACCGGGCTACGCTACACCCCGAATTTGGTTATCATTACAATACATTTATCTATACAATACTTGTCGGGGTGGCAGGATTCGAACCTGCGACCTCCGCGTCCCAAACGCGGCGCGATAACCGGGCTACGCTACACCCCGTATTGTGTTGATTAATGACTTGCGGAGAGACCGGGATTCGAACCCGGGCAACACTTACGCGTTGACAGATTAGCAATCTGCTCCATTACCACTCTGGCACCTCTCCTTAAATTTATGAACTTGTGCAATAAAATTGCGGATGCAAATGTAGCTTTTCATTATCAAGAACGCAAACTATTTTTTTACTTTTTTAATTCCTGTTTTATTCCTATTCTGGGTATTCTATACGAAGATGGTACATGTTGGCTAGCTTGTGTTTCAAAACTTTCTTTATCGATTCTATTTCTTTGAAAGTGATGTTGGCGTTCAAAAACTGTGCAGCTTCTATTTGATTGGCGATAATTGTATCTACAAATTCATTGATTTTTGTAGAGGTTGGATCTTTCAAACTTTTTGATGCAGCTTCTACACTATCACACATCATCAAAATGGCAGTCTCTTTACTGAATGGTTTTGGTCCGTTGTACATATAATCGGAGGGGGCAAATTCCGTAGTGATTTCCATTTGTTTATTATAAAAATAACGCACATAACTTGTGCCGTGATGCGTACGAATAAAATCAATTACACGATCTGGTAATTTGTTTTTCTTTGCTATTTCTACTCCGTTGATGACATGATTTACAATAATTTGAGCACTTTCTTTTGGCGATAATTCATCGTGTGGATTAGTCCCTGTAGATTGGTTTTCTGTAAAATATGTAGGGTTAGACATTTTCCCGATGTCGTGATACAATGCACCTACCCGAACCAACATGGCATTGGCACCAATCTCGTTCGCTGAAGCTTCAGCAAGGTTGGCAACATTTAAGGAATGATGAAACGTTCCTGGAGCTTTGTCCGAAAGTTCTTTGAGGAGTTTTGAATTTGTGTCTGAAAGTTCTAATAATGAGACATCTGAAACTAATCCAAAAAGTTTTTCGTAGGCATAAATTAAGGGTTGAACAAATAATGTCGCCAAACCACAAAGTACAAACAATAAAAAGTTTTCCCACTTTAAACCATCAATACTCCCTTCGTGGATCACATAAAATGAAAAATAGGAAATGATATAAATTAGAGTAATTTGTCCTACAGAAATAAATAAATTAGCACGTTTATATAGTTCTGATACCGTAAGAATTGTAACGATTCCTGCAATAATTTGAAGAAACATATACTCATAGTTGTTGGCTACAACAAAACCCAAAAGCAGTACGGTTACAACATGAGTAAAGAGCCCTAGTCGGGCATCGAAAAAAGCTTTAAGTACCAAAGGTAAAATACACAAGGGCACTGCGTATATGTATGCAGAATTGTAGTTAACCACTAAAGTTGTGAGTAATACCATCAAAGCAATATTGAAAAATATAAAGGTAACTTTCGTATTGTTAGAAAAAATATCGTCTCTGTATTTTCTCAAAAAAAGCAAAAGCATCAAAAGCGCTAAGGCCACCAAAACGGTGTATGCTACCAAAATCCAGACATAATTTGCTTCTGTCCATACTTGAGATTCATATTCAGATTCCAATGATTTCAAAATAGAGAGCTTATCGCCTTGAACAACTTCTCCTTTAGAAACAATTAAAGTGCCTTTATCTACACGACCACGTACCAAAACAATTCGATCCAAGCGATCTTTCAAAGCACTTTCTGAAAGTGATGTATTGTATTTGGAATTTGGCTCAACAACATCATAAAATAAAGACAAATAGGCGGGTAAAAATTCGGCATATTCAGAGTCTTCTATTTTGGAGGTGATATAGGATTTTAAATCTGTCTGAACAAAAAATTGATTGTAAGCTACTGTTTTACTTTGGATGTTACCAATTAAGACAGATATAGTTTGCTCATTATCAATGTTATATCTTTCCGATAGCACCCCAACAGTATAAAGCTCTGAAAGTAATTTTTCACCAAACTGATAGAGGTTATTCTTTAATTTTTGTTCCGTAACTTCAAAAAAACTACGCTCAAAAACGGCTTTGTAGCGATTTGAAATTTGCGTCACCTTTGCCGTGTCTACTTCGAAAAATACAGGAGATTCATTTGCGATTTGTTGTCGTTCTTCTTTTAATTCTTCGTTTGATTTTTGGATGGCAAAATCAAAAGGCGCATACAAATTTTCGGATTGCCAAGGCTTTCCTTTTTCAAAACTATACCGAAATGTTCCACTTTTTGGGAATAAATAAACAATCAAAAATGTGGTTGCTACAAATAAAAATACTTTATAAAGTAAATTGTGATTTTTGTAAAATTTATTTAAAACTGAATCCATTTAAACATTTCATTAATAACAACAGCCATGCCATTGCAACGATATCAAAAGTAATAAAAAGAACTTCAACAAACGTGTAAAAATCAATAATCGTCTCTATTATCTGCTAAATTTTATTTACATTAGCGAGAGAAAAATTATAACTATTTTTGATGAAAGACGTTGTCATCGTTTCTGCAGTACGCACCCCAATTGGTAGTTTTATGGGAAGTTTATCTTCGGTTGAGGCGCCAAAACTTGGGGCCATCGCCATTAAAGGGGCATTAGAAAAAATTAATTTAGATCCAAATTCAATTGATGAAGTCCTTATGGGACATGTTGTACAAGCCGGTACAGGACAAGCCCCTGCAAGGCAAGCGGCTATATATGCGGGAATTCCAAATACAGTGCCCTGCACAACCGTCAATAAAGTCTGTTCTTCTGGCATGAAAACCATTATGCAGGCCGCACAAAGTATTGCGCTTGGCGATGCCGATATAATTGTCGCTGGCGGAATGGAAAATATGAGTAAAATCCCACACTATTATCACGCAAGAACAGCAAAGAAATTTGGCCCTGCACAAATGGAAGATGGCATGCAAAAAGATGGCTTAGTGGACGCCTATAACAAAGAAGCAATGGGCGTTTGCGCCGATGCTTGTGCCACAGAATATGGTTTTTCTAGAGAAGATCAAGATGCGTTTGCAGTACAATCTTACAAACGCTCTGCTGAGGCATGGAATCGTGGAAATTTTGACAATGAAGTGGTACCTGTAGAAGTTCCTCAACGCCGTGGCGAACCCATAATTGTCACAAAAGATGAAGAATTTTCGAATGTTAAATTAGAAAAAATCCCTAGTCTTCGACCGGCTTTTACCAAAGATGGCACCGTTACTGCCGCCAATGCCTCTACCATAAATGATGGTGCTGCGGCACTTGTATTAATGAGTAAGGATAAAGCACAAGAACTAGGACTAGAACCATTAGCCACCATAAAAAGTTATGCTGATGCAGCACGCGAACCAGAATGGTTTACGGTTGCTCCAGCAAAAGCACTCCCCAAAGCACTAAAAAAAGCCAACATACAAATAGATGATGTTGATTATTTTGAATTTAACGAAGCCTTTTCTGTCGTTGGATTGGCCAATATGAAAATTTTGAACCTCAACGACTCCAAAGTCAACATCAATGGTGGTGCCGTATCCTTAGGGCATCCATTGGGCTGCTCTGGTGCTAGAATTGTAGTGACACTACTTCATGTTTTAGAACAAAATAACGGAAAAATTGGAGCTGCAGCCATTTGTAATGGCGGCGGCGGTGCATCGGCACTGATCCTCGAACGAAACTAGCACTCAATGCAATACGGCCTGTGCAATCTTAGTATTGTCGCATTAAGAAATGAACCCTCAGACAAAAGCGAACTCACTTCGCAAGTCCTTTATGGGGAACTGTTTAAAGTCCTTGAACACCGCAAGAAATGGAGTCGTATCCGACTAAGCTACGACGGTTATGAAGGGTGGATCGATAATAAACAATTTCAATTTATTGAAGAGAATGATTATAAAACCTACACCGCCAAAAAAGAACAACTCTGCAGCGATTTAGTCCATTTTATTACCGACAAAGAACACAAACTACAACCCATTGTGATGGGCAGTGTATTGTCTGTACAATCGCTTTTGCATCATAACTTTGATGGAGAAACATTGATTGGCCAAAAGAAGAAAAACCAACTGATAGAAACAGCACTTTTGTACCTCAACACGCCCTACCTTTGGGGCGGAAAAACACCTTTTGGAATAGATTGCTCTGGGTTTACACAAATGGTGTATCGTTTGAATGGCTATAAACTCCTACGCGATGCTTCGCAACAAGCTACACAAGGCGATGCCCTAAGTTTTATTGAAGAAAGTTCGCCAGGTGACCTTGCTTTTTTTGATAATAATGAAGGGGATATCATTCATGTGGGAATCATTATGGAAAATCATTATATCATTCATGCCCATGGTAAAGTTCGCATAGATCGCTTGGACCACTCTGGAATTTATAATGTCGATACCAAAACCCATTCCCACAAACTCCGTGTCATCAAGAGCATTGTTTAGGCGTTTTATTTATTTTTTGTAAATTTGAATAGATAATCCTAAATCTATTTATCATGTTTTACAAGACCTTTAAACTTACTACCCTTTTATTTTTAACTTTTTTTACCACATTTTTGAGTGGGCAAAACTCTAAATCTGATGCAATGTCAGAAAAAAATTATGAGTTTTCAAACTTTGATACCCTCGAACTTAGTCATGCCATTTCTGTGATTTTAGTACAATCGGACACCTATAAAGTAGCCATCAGCTGCGAAGACAAATACAGAGATGATGTTGTGGTGTCGCAAAACAATTCAACATTAAAAATCCAACTCAAAGGAAGAAAGTCGTATAAAAACATTAATCTTTCAGCAGTGATTCATATGCCTTCAGTCAAAAAACTTCAGATGAGTGGCGCTTCAGAAGTGGTGTTTAGAGATTATAAAGGAAAGGATTTAGATCTAGAACTTTCTGGTGCAAGTAGCGTTAGAGGTCTTATTGCTTTGAGCAATATACTTACAGTGGATTCTTCTGGAGCATCGGATATAAAACTAGAAGGCACCGTAAATAATGCTGATGTTGAAATTTCTGGAGCGTCGTCAATTAAAGGTCTAAACCTATTAATTGCACAAAATTTGGACTTAGATGCTTCAGGAGCGAGCAACGCCAAATTGATTGCCAATGGTCGAATAAAAGCCAAACTTAGTGGGGCAAGTTCATTCAAATATGCCGGCGATGCAAAACATATCAAGATTAATGCTACTGGAGCATCAAGGTCGAGGAGATTATAATAATTAAGACCTTAAAAATAAACCCCCAATGCATTGGGGGTTGTATTCAATATTTATTTTTTGTTAATACTATTATTGCTGTGAGCGATCAGCCATATCTTTATACTTTTTGGCTTTAGCATCGTCCCCAGTTGCAGAAAAAATATTGGAAAGTGTCTTTGCAGCTTGAACGTTATTTGCATCTATTCTAAGGGCGTTTTCCAAATAAGGAATAGCATCCAAATATAATTGATTACGTTCTTCACGAAGCTCGTCATAACGGCGATCATCGGCAGCAGAAGTACCCAAATTATTCATCTCGTCAATGATGGATTCTTCTTGTCCCAAAATTAGTGCCGCTAAATTAATGTAGGCATTGGTATAGTTTGGATTGAGCTCAATAGCTTTATCATAATATTTTTTTGCATTTTCAAAATCCTTAGCATCAGCAGCAATCACGCCTAAGTTGTAGCGTAACTCTGCATTTTCTGGGTCTTTTTCTGTAGCAAATTCCAACAATTCTTTAAACTTTTCAATATTCCCCATTGCATAATGGACATTGGCTTCTGTAAGTATCAAATTTAAATCGTCTGGATTTTGAGCTCTTGCTTCACGCATGGCGTCTAGCGCTTTGTCAGTTTCACCACGTTCATTATAAATTAGCGCCATATTTTTTATAATCTCTGGATATTTGGATTTTGAGTTTTTGTCTGTTGGATTGGTGTGTGTTTTTGACTTTACAGAGACATCACGCATTACCTCACTATCAAAAGTTTCTTCATTACCGGTTTCTTTATTAACGGCGAAATATTGCTTTTCTATGCCTGTAAACCCAACTGATCTCAATTTTTCGTACATCGCCAAAGACTTGTCATAGTCCTTTGCATTTACTGCCGATGAGGCCGCATAATACAAATAGATCGTATCTTTAGATGACAGCTTGTACGCGTTAGAGAAGTAATTGGATGCCGTCGCAAAATCACTTTTATCAATGGAAGCACTTCCTTGACTAATCATGTGATTGATTAGATTTTGAAAGTGTACGTTTTTATCATCTGAACTTACAGATGAACCAATTTTCGCAAAGGTATCAATTGATTTATTGATATCGTTAAGGTCTGCAGCACCACCTTTAAAAAGAAGTTTACTTTTCAAAAAATAAAACTGCCCTTTTTGTTTTTCATCCATTGATGATATTAGTGCTTCTGCAGCATCTAGCGCAGATGAAGCTTGCTCAAAATTTGCTTTATCAAGCGCTTTACTAGCGGTTTTTAGCTCTTTTTTTTGTGCTTCGACTGAAGATGCAAAAGCAAGTAGGAGTCCAAAAATTAGGTATTTTTTCATGATTTAAGTATTTAATTATTCTTCTGTTTGTGTGTCGTTTTCTGTATTTTCTGAATTTTCAGTATTTGGTGTTTCTTCAGAAGTCGGTTCTTCAGAAGTCACCTCTTCTGATTCTTCCACTTCCTCTTCCTTCATCACTTTCGCAACAGCAGCAATAGAGTCGTTTCCTTTAAGATTGATGAGTCTTACCCCTTGTGTTGCTCTACCCATAACTCTCAAATCTTCGACTGCCATACGAATGGCAATTCCAGATTTGTTAATGATCATCAAATCATCTTCATCAGTCACATTTTTTATAGACACTAAACTTCCTGTTTTGTCTGTAATAGAAATGGTTTTGACCCCTTTTCCGCCACGATTCGTAACGCGATAATCCTCTAAACTAGAGCGTTTTCCATAGCCATTTTCTGAAACTACCAGAATGTTACTTTCCATATCATCTACAGATATCATGCCAATCACTTCATCTGTGTCGTGTGCAAGCGTAATTCCGCGTACTCCAGAAGCGCCTCTTCCCATTGGGCGGGTTTTAGCTTCCTCGAAACGAATAGCTTTCCCAGATTTTAAAGCAAGCATAACTTGACTTTCTCCTGTGGTGAGCTTTGCTTCAAGAAGTTCATCGCCTTCCTTGATTGTAATGGCATTGATCCCATTTGTTCTTGGACGAGAATATTGCTCTAAAGACGTTTTCTTGACTTGCCCACGCTTTGTGGCCATAATGACGTAATGGGCATTGATGTAGTCTTCGTCTTTTAAACTTTGAGTACAAATAAATGCTTTTACTTTATCGTCTTGCTCTATATTGATCAAGTTCTGTATTGCTCTTCCCTTAGAAGTTTTACTGCCTTCCGGAATTTCATAAACACGCATCCAGAAACATTTTCCTTTTTGTGTGAAAAACAACATGTATTGATGATTTGTGCCTACAAAAAGGTGTTCTAAGAAATCTTCATTTCTTGTGGTTGATGCTTTTTGACCAACACCTCCTCTATTTTGAGTTCTGTACTCAGTCAAAGATGTTCTTTTGATGTAACCCGCATGAGAAATAGTAATCACCACTTGCTCATTAGGAATCATATCTTCGATAGATAAATCGCCTCCAGCATATTCAATTACAGAACGGCGCTCATCACCATATTTTTCTTTAACCACCAAGAGCTCATCTTTGATGATTTGCATTCGGCGGTCTTTTTTGTCTAAAATATCTTTAAGATCTTCAATGGTTTTCATCAAGTCCTCATACTCAGAACGCAGCTTATCTTGCTCAAGACCAGTAAGTTGACGCAATCGCATCTCTACAATCGCTTTGGCTTGAATTTCACTCAATTCAAAACGTTTGATGAGTTTCTGACGGGCTTCATCTGGATTTGAAGAGCCTCTAATGATAGCAATTACTTCATCTATATTATCAGAAGCAATGATAAGTCCTTCCAAAATATGAGCACGTTCTTCTGCTTTGCGCAATTCGTAAGTGGTGCGTCGTACAACAACTTCATGACGATGTTCTACAAAATGATGAATCATATCTTTGAGATTCAACATTTCTGGACGGCCATTAACTAATGCAATATTATTTACACTAAATGAGGACTGAAGTGCAGTATATTTAAACAATTTATTAAGGACAATGTTTGGAATAGCATCTCTTTTTAAGACATAAACAATACGCATTCCATTACGGTCCGATTCGTCGCGAATTGTTGAAATTCCTTCTAATTTTTTATCATTGACAAGCTCAGCCGTTTTCTTAATCATGTCGGCCTTATTGACTTGATATGGAATTTCGGTAACAATTATACACTCTCTTCCGTTAACTTCTTCAATATTAGCTTTGGCACGAATAACAACACGCCCACGACCGGTTTTAAAGGCTTCCCTAACACCATCGTAGCCATAAATAATTCCGCCTGTTGGAAAATCTGGCGCTTTGACATGAGTAATTAATTCATCAATTTCAATAGCACTATTGTCAATGTAGGCGTTTATACCGTCAACAACTTCAGAAAGGTTATGTGGGGGCATATTGGTCGCCATACCCACTGCAATCCCCGATGCACCATTAACTAAAAGTCCTGGAATTCGCGTTGGAAGAACCGTTGGCTCTTGAAGAGTATCGTCAAAATTAAGTTTGTGATCTACCGTTTCTTTATCGATATCGGCAAGCATATCTTCCGATATTTTACGCATTCTTGCTTCAGTATAACGCATTGCCGCAGGACTATCGCCATCAATCGATCCAAAATTTCCTTGCCCATCGACAAGCATATAACGCAAACTCCACTCTTGTGCCATACGTACCATAGTGTCGTACACTGAAGTATCGCCATGCGGGTGGTATTTTCCAAGCACTTCTCCAACAATTCTTGCGGATTTTTTATGAGCAGAATTAGACCGCACACCCAACTCATGCATCCCATACAATACACGACGGTGAACAGGCTTTAAGCCATCACGAACATCGGGTAGTGCTCTAGAAACAATAACGGACATCGAATAATCGATGTAGGCCGATTTCATTTCATCTTCAATATTGATTGGGATTAATTTTTCTCCTTCTATCATAGGTTGATTTTATTGCAATTATTATATTCAAGCTAATATAAAACAATCGCTCTTTTTCACACTAATAATTGCAGGGTTTTTTGGTGTAATTTATCAACAATTTAAAGAGGTGAAGGGTTAATAAATACAGGGCAAAAAATTTTGATTTTAAAATGTTTTTAATATCATTTGTACTATCAATTTTTATTTGAGGTATAGTTTTTGAATTATGACTCATAAAATTCGTATTTTTAAACAAAATATTTTCTATGGATGACAACTTTTCACCCCGAGTTAAAGATGTGATTTCTTTCAGCAAAGAAGAAGCATTGCGTCTAGGACATGATTTTATTGGAACTGAGCATTTGATGCTTGGTTTGCTACGCGATGGCCACGGCAAAGCCGTAGAGATTCTCAATGCGCTAGACATTGACTTGAGCCAGCTGCGCCGCAAAGTAGAAATTTTAAGCCCTGCAAACCCCAATATCAATACCTCGACCAACGAGAAAAAAAATCTACATCTAACTCGACAAGCAGAACGCGCCCTAAAAACAACCTTTTTAGAGGCCAAACTTTTTCAAAGTAAATCTATCAATACAGCGCATTTGCTTTTGTGTGTTTTAAGAAATGAGAATGACCCTACCACCAAATTGCTCAATAAAATGAGAGTGAACTATGATAATGTAAAGGAACAATTTAAAAACATTATCACTAGTAGTGACGATGTTTTTATGGATACTCCGAAAGCAGAATCCTTTTCTGAAGAAGACACCAATGAAGACAAAGACAACACTGGCGCTTTTGGCCAAACAAGTTCAACTAAAACAAATAAAAAATCTAAAACTCCTGTTCTAGACAATTTTGGTCGAGACCTTACCGCTATGGCCGAAGAAGGAAAATTGGATCCTGTTGTAGGTAGAGACAAAGAAATTCAGCGTGTTTCACAAATATTAAGTCGAAGAAAAAAGAACAACCCTTTACTTATTGGTGAGCCCGGAGTGGGCAAATCTGCCATTGCAGAAGGTCTAGCCAATAGAATTGTAAAACGCAAAGTTTCTCGAATTCTTTTTAATAAACGCGTGGTAACTTTAGACCTAGCGAGCTTGGTGGCTGGTACAAAATACAGAGGCCAATTTGAAGAACGCATGAAAGCAGTTATGAATGAACTGGAAAAAAATGACGATGTTATTTTATTCATTGATGAAATTCATACCATTGTCGGAGCTGGAGGTGCCACAGGCAGCCTCGATGCTTCAAATATGTTTAAACCTGCTTTGGCTAGAGGTGAAATTCAATGTGTGGGTGCTACAACCTTAGATGAATACCGTCAGCATATCGAAAAAGATGGTGCTTTGGAACGTCGCTTTCAAAAAGTTATTATTGAACCAACATCCGTTGATGAAACGATTGAAATTCTCAATAATATCAAAAATAAATATGAAGAGCATCACAATGTAGATTATACAGACGAAGCCATAGAAGCTTGCGTCAAACTTACAAGTCGATACATGTCCGATCGTTTTCTTCCAGACAAAGCAATTGATGCTTTAGACGAAGCAGGATCTAGAGTACACATTACAAATATTGATGTTCCAGATCAAATTGTGGAGCTCGAAACAGAGCTTGAGGCCGTTCGTGCAACAAAAAATTCTGTAGTAAAAAAACAGAAATATGAAGAAGCAGCAAAGCTCAGAGATGATGAAAAAAGACTTGAAAAAAGTTTGGCTGAAGCTCAAATGAAATGGGAAGAAGAATCTAAGCTCAATAGAGAAATTGTTTCCGAAGAAAATGTAGCCGAGGTTGTTTCGATGATGACAGGAATTCCTGTCAATAGAATCGCACAAACAGAAGGCAACAAGCTTTCATTGCTGCCAGAACTGATTAGCGGAAAAGTCATCGGACAAGATGAAGCTGTCAATAAGGTCGTAAAAGCTATTCAAAGGAATCGTGCGGGGCTTAAAGATCCAAATAAGCCAATTGGGTCGTTTATCTTTTTGGGGCAAACAGGTGTAGGTAAAACCCAACTAGCCAAAGTTTTAGCTGGCGAGTTGTTTGACAGTACAGATGCACTAATCAGAATCGACATGAGCGAATACATGGAGAAATTTGCTATTTCTCGACTTGTTGGAGCACCTCCAGGCTATGTTGGTTACGAAGAAGGCGGGCAACTTACAGAAAAAGTACGCCGAAAACCATATGCTGTCATTCTTTTGGATGAAATTGAAAAAGCACACCCCGATGTTTTCAACATGCTTCTTCAAGTCTTAGATGATGGATTTTTAACCGACAGTTTGGGCCGTAAAATTGATTTTAGCAATACCATTATCATTATGACTTCCAATATTGGAGCACGAAAACTTAAAGATTTTGGAACTGGCGTTGGTTTTGGAACTGCCGCTCAAAAACAACAAGAAAGTGCCAATGCGCGTGGCGTGATTGAAAATGCGTTGAAAAAAGCTTTTGCACCTGAGTTTCTGAACAGAATTGATGATGTTGTTGTATTCAATACACTAGAAAAAGAAGATATTGATAAAATCATTGATATCGAATTGGTAAAACTTCTAGATCGAATTTCGGAACTTGGTTACAAACTGAAATTGAGCAAAAAAGCAAAAAGTTTTATTGCAGAAAAAGGATTTGACAAGCAATATGGCGCACGACCACTAAAGCGTGCTATTCAAAAATATGTTGAGGACGCTATTGCCGAGGAAATTATCAAATCTAACATTCAAGAAGGAGATAGCATCACTATGGATATTGGAAAAAATGATACAGAGTTAAGCATCAAAATTACCAGTCCAAAAAAATCAGAAGAACAATAATATTGAGCTCAATAAATTGAATATTAAACCCTTGCTGATTGCAGGTGTTTTTTATGCTGAAATTTGCTCGAAAAGAACGTCATTATCAAAATTTAATGATTGCATAAAAGCTATCGTTTTTTTGATATCTATGTACAACGGTTTGTCTTTTTTTGTAAATGGAATTTCTTTTCTAAAACCAGTCAAAAATTGCTCCAAAAAAGTTGATGTTTTTAGTGTTCTCATGTACAACGCCTGAGAAGCATTCATCAATTCAATAGCAAGAATCCGTTCTACATTATCGACAAGCTCAAATGCTTGTGTTGCAGCATTGGCGCCCATACTAACGTGGTCTTCTTGACCATTAGAAGACACTATAGAATCTACACTCGCCGGTGTGGCCAATTGTTTATTAGCACTCACAATACTTGCAGCAGTATATTGAGGAATCATGTATCCAGAATTGAAACCAGGCGAGTTGACTAAAAACGACGGAAGGCCACGTTCTCCAGAGATCAATTGATAGGTTCTACGCTCAGAGATACTTCCAAGTTCGGAGACAGCAATTTTTAAAAAATCTAGACTTAAAGCCAAAGGTTGTCCATGAAAATTTCCGCCAGAAATAATTTTATCGGCTTCTGTAAAAATATTGGGATTATCCGAAACAGAATTAATTTCGGTCAAAACCACGGACGACACATGCTCTAAAGCATCTTTTGTAGCGCCATGAACTTGTGGCATACACCGAAAAGAATAAGGATCTTGTACATGTGTTTTTTCTTGACGAATCAAAGCGCTGTCTTTTAAAAATCCTCGTATGCGTTGTGCTGTTAAAATTTGCCCCTTGTGAGGGCGAACCAATTGTACCAAAGGATCAAATGGCTCTATACGTCCATCGTAAGCATCTAGTGATAATGCACCTATTAAATCTGAAAAATAAGAGAGTTTATATGATTTCAACAAGCAATGTATGGCATATGCAGACATAAATTGTGTACCATTCAACAGTGCTAAACCTTCTTTGGATTGAAGTTGTATAGGCCTTATTTCACACTCTTTTAACACCTCTTGAGTTGGCTTTTGTATTCCATTGTGCCAGACTTCTCCTTCGCCAATGACGCACAACGCTACATGTGCTAAAGGTGCTAAATCTCCAGAAGCACCCAAAGAACCTTGAGTATAAACCACTGGTAAAATATTCAAATTATAGAACTCTACAAGACGTTGAACTGTTGCTAATTGCACACCACTATTACCATTAGACAAAGACCTAATTTTGAGTAAAAGCATCAATTTCACAATGTGCTGAGGAACTAATTTTCCTGTTCCACAAGCATGAGAGCGCACTAAATTTTCTTGAAGCTGACCCAACTGGTTTGTGTCTATAGACACATCACACAATGCACCAAAACCTGTATTAATTCCATAAATTGGAGTGTTAGAGTTTTGTAATTTTTCATCCAAATATGCTCTACAATTGGCTATATTTTCAATGACTTCTGATGATAATTCAATGGGGGTCTGGTTGGTCATCAAATCATTGAGTGAAGATAAACTCAAAGGATGTGTTGTTATTTTATGCATAATTGCTCTTATGGTGTACTTCAAATGTGCGTTTTTCAATGAAAATTTCCAAATAATTGATACAATTAATTTATTATATCTAATTTTGAATAGGTTACATTTTGAGTCTCATCTAAGATATTAATAATGCTAAAAAACGTGAATATATCAAGTAAAAAAACTTCTATTTTAGAAAATTTAGTTGGCAACTGGAATTTGGAACGTTTATACGATAATGGATCAAAAGTTATTGGTACAGCCCATTTCACAAAACACAGCGCAACAAGGTTTGAATATTCTGAAAAAGGGGTGATGACGCTTGCCGATGGAAAAAAAATGACTTGTGCTAGGAGGTATATTTATAAACCTATAGCAGATGGTTTTGAGGTTTATTTTTTTGAAAATCCAACCGAGCTATTTCAAAAAATTGTTTTAAAAAAAAACAATGAAGTTCTTTGTGCAGAGGCCACTCATTTTTGCGTAAAAGACATGTATTCCTCTTCGTATAAATTTTTCGATGATACCTATTTTGAAATCACTCATGTGGTAAACGGCCCAAAAAAAGACTACACTTCAAAGGGACTTTTCAAAAAAATAAAAATCTAAAAAAAAACTGTACCTTCGTCATAGTATATAAACCCTAAATCTAGTACTATGAAAAAAATCTTCTCCCCTGCAATTATTGTTGCAATTTTATTGGCCAGTTGCCAAAAACCAAAAGACCATGTCGAACTTTACGGTAAAATAAGCCATCCCAATTCTGATAAAATCACAATTAGTAACCCCGATAATGACTACAAGAAAGAAATAGCCGTCAATGAAGATGGCTCATTTTCAGACACTCTCAAAATAAAAGAAGGGCGCTATCGCTTTTATGATGGACTAGAATATGGACGTATTTTCTTAAAAAATGGAAATACAACTTCATTTACTTTAGATACCAATGCTTTTGATGAGACTTTAAAATTTAAAGGGGATGATGCTGATAAAAGTAATGTTTTAATTGATTACGAATTACTCAAAGAAAAACATCTTAACAGTGATTTATTTCGCAAAAACATAACAGAATTTGAAAATGCTTTCAACACTTTAGAAAAAGAATTTGGAAAGTTGAAGCTTAATTATAGAGCCATAGATCCATCATATTTTGAACCCGAAGACCGCAGATTTAAAAAAATGAAAGCGGCGTATTTAAAATTTTATAAAGATCGACAAGCATTAATGAAAGAATTCACCAAAGGTACACCCTCACCAACATTTGAAAATTATGAAAATTTCGAAGGAGGCACGACATCGCTAAAAGATTTTAGAGGCAAATACGTGTATATTGATATTTGGGCAACATGGTGTGGCCCTTGTAAATTAGAGATCCCTTTTTTGAAAGAACTCGAAGAGAGATTTCATGATCGCAACATTGAGTTTGTTAGCATTTCTATTGACGATGATAGACGAAGTGGAACCATGGAAAAAGCAAAAACAGCTTGGAAAACAATGGTCGCTGAAAAAAATCTTACTGGTGTTCAGCTTTTTACAGGCAGTGGTTTGAAAGCCGATTTCATAAAAGCCTATAAAATTAATAGTATTCCAAGGTTTATTCTTATCGACCCAAAGGGCAATATTGTAGATGCCGATGCCCCAAGGCCATCGAGTGCCAAAATCACAGAACTCCTAAAAGAATTAGGCATTTAGTTAAGGTAATCGACCAAAATAAGGTTATTGATATTTTCATGTGAAGCATGAGCTATGGCTTTTCCATTTTTGATGACGAGGAGTTGAGGTGATTGATGCACAACTTCAAACTGCTTTTCAATTGCATTGGATATCGAACGATGTTTCAATAAATCTAAAAAATGAGCTGTAAAATCAGACTCAGAAAAGCCATATTGCGCTTTAAATTCTTTAAACACAAAAAGACTAACACTACAACGTGTGGAGTGTTTAAATATAAGTTGTGGAACAGAAAATGAGGCATCAACAAGATCGTCCAACTGATGAATATACTCTAGTTTTTGGCCAGGCCAATCATTTAAATTATTGTTTAAAAAGGAATCAAATAATCCCATAATGTCTCTTATTGTGTTTAAATTATGACTAAACGTCAGTTTTTTTGTTAAAATTATGTCATTTTGTCGTATGCTTTGAATTGGTAAGATAATTGAACCCTAATAACTCAAAAAAATAACCCATTATGAACTTTGACAATTATACAATAAAAACACAACAAGCGCTACAACAGGCGCAACAAATTGCACAAGAATTTGGTCATCAACAAATTGAAAATGAGCACCTATACAAAGGGATGCATGTTGTAGATCAAAATGTAATTCCATATTTATTAAAGAAACTTGATGTCAATCCAAACGTAGTAAATCAGATTATTGATAAAGAAATAGAGCGTTTTCCAAAAGTAAGCGGTTCGGAGCAAATGCTATCGAGAACACTCACTAAAACGCTCGGAGATGCAGCGACGATATCAAAAAAGACAGGGGGAGAATATGTATCAATAGAAGATGTTTTTCTTGCTTTATTAAAATCAAAAAGTAAAATCTCTCAAATTTTAAAAGATCAGGGCGTTACTGAAAAAGATGTAGAATCTTGTATCAAAGAACTTAGAAAAGGCCACAGCGTAACTTCTAAAAGTCAAGAGAACACCTATAATGCGTTGGATAAATATGCGAAAAATTTAAACCAAATGGCGCGCGAAAATCGTTTAGATCCTGTTATTGGTCGAGACGAAGAAATTCGAAGAATTCTTCAAATATTATCAAGGAGAACCAAAAACAATCCCATACTGGTTGGTGAGCCTGGCACTGGAAAAACCGCAATTGCCGAAGGTTTAGCACATCGTATTATTGCTGGAGATGTTCCAGAAAATCTAAAGGACAAACAGGTCTTTGCCTTGGATATGGGGGCTCTAATTGCGGGTGCAAAATACAAAGGAGAATTTGAAGAACGTCTGAAGTCCGTCATCAAGGAAGTGACACAAGGTTCTAGTGATGTGGTGCTGTTTATAGATGAAATCCATACCCTTGTTGGCGCTGGTGGCGGCGAAGGTGCTATGGACGCCGCAAATATTTTAAAACCTGCTTTGGCGCGTGGCGAACTGCGTGCGATTGGCGCCACTACACTTGATGAATATCAAAAGTATTTTGAAAAAGACAAAGCACTAGAACGGCGTTTTCAAAAGGTTATGGTTGATGAACCTGATGAAGAAAGTGCTATTTCAATTTTGAGAGGGATCAAGGAAAAATATGAAACACACCATAAAGTTCGGATCAAAGACGAAGCGATAATTGGTGCGGTTAAGCTATCAACACGATACATTAGCAATCGTTTTTTACCAGACAAAGCCATTGATTTAATGGACGAGGCCGCTTCAAAATTACGAATGGAAATCAATTCAAAACCAGAAGAATTGGATGTTTTGGACCGAAAAGTGATGCAACTAGAGATTGAAATTGAAGCCATCAAACGTGAAAAAGATGACGTTAAACTTAAAGCACTGCGTGCAGATTTGGCTAACATCAAAGACGAGCGAAACACTTTGGAGGCACAATGGCGCAACGAAAAAGAAATGGTAGATTCGATTCAAGGGGCAAAATCTGAAATTGAACACCTAAAAGTTGAAGCAGAACGCGCAGAGCGTAATGGCGATTATGGAAAAGTTGCAGAATTGCGGTATGGAAAAATCAAAGAGGCGCAATCCCATTTGGAACAATTACAACACAACCTTATTGAAGATCAAAAATCTGCATTGATAAAAGAAGAAGTGACCTACGAAGATATTGCAGAAGTCATTGCCAAATGGACAGGAATTCCAGTCACCAAAATGATAACATCTGAACGAGAAAAACTATTAAAACTCGAAGATGAATTACACAAACGCGTTGTGGGCCAAGAAGAAGCTGTAGAAGCTGTGAGTGATGCTGTAAGACGCAGCAGAACTGGACTTCAAAATCCAAAAAAACCAACAGGAACATTCTTATTTTTAGGGACTACTGGTGTGGGAAAAACAGAGCTTGCCAAAACTTTAGCGGCATATTTATTTGATGATGAAAATGCACTCACAAGAATTGACATGAGCGAGTATCAAGAAAGACATGCTGTAAGCCGACTCATTGGTGCGCCTCCGGGTTATGTTGGTTACGATGAAGGCGGACAACTTACTGAAGCCGTTAGAAGAAAGCCCTACTCTGTTGTGTTATTGGATGAAATTGAAAAAACACACCCCGATACATTCAATATTTTACTGCAAGTATTGGACGAAGGACGATTGACAGATAATAAGGGTCGTGTGGCAGATTTTAAGAATACTATCATTATAATGACTTCAAATATTGGTAGTGAGATCATTCAGAGTAAAGTTGAAGATTTTGGTCATGATACCTCGGCTATGGAAGCCGCAAAAACTGAAGTGATTGGTGTGTTGAAAAAGATGGTTCGACCAGAATTTTTAAATCGAATTGACGATACAATTTTATTTAGTCCACTCCATGAGGAGCATATAAAATCCATTGTTAAACTTCAATTGAAGAACTTATCAAAAACACTTCAGGAACAAGGGGTTGTTTTTGATGCAAGCCCCGAGGCCATAGCGTATCTTGCAAAAAAAGGGTATCAACCTGAATATGGCGCACGACCTGTCAAACGTATCATTCAAAAAGAGGTACTGAATACATTGAGCAAAAAACTCCTTACTGGATCGATCAATTCGAATAGTGTCATTTTGATGGATGCTTTTGATCATGAGTTGGTATTTAGAAATCAAAATGAAAAAATCCCAAAAGAACTGTAACAAATTATTGAGATGAACGTCTTTTAGTTGTTGGTTAGTTAGTTAGTTGAAAAAGCAGTGCTCTGTGTAGAAATACAAATGTGCTGCTTTTTCTATTAAAAAAAGTTGAATTGCATTGAGACATCAACTAAATATTTGATTAGTTTTGAGCTGAAATGAAAAAACCTGTAAACATAATTAATAGAAAAGCCCGTTTTTCGTACGATCTCTTAGATACGTACACCGCTGGGATTGTCTTGAGTGGAACAGAAATAAAATCGATCAGAGCGAGCAAAGCCTCTATTGCAGAAAGTTTTTGTGAATTTAATGAAAATGGAGAATTATTTGTGATTAATATGACTGTTCAAGAATATGATTATGGCAATCATTTCAATCACAAACCAAAAGCAGAACGAAAACTTTTGCTCAACAAAAAAGAGTTGAAAAAACTAGAGAAAGAAGTCAAAAATACAGGATTGACTATTATTCCTCTGAAACTATTTATTAATGACAAGGGCTTTGCAAAACTTCAAATTGCACTAGCCAAAGGAAAAAAACTTTTTGATAAACGAGACACCATCAAAGACCGCGAAAACAAAAGAAACTTGGATCGTATTAAAAAGAATTTTAATTCTTAAATCCTGAATAATCATGAACAAATTTTTTCAAATTTTATTTCTAACAACAATAACTTTTGTTCACAGTCAAATTACTGGAACAGTGAAAGACACTAGTGGACAACCACTGCCCTATGTCAATATTTTTATCGAAAACACCTATAGCGGCACCACGTCCAATGAAGAGGGTTATTATGAACTAAGTGTTTCAAAAACAGGAACTTACACTGTTGTTTTTCAGTTTTTAGGTTATAAAACTTTAACAAAAAAAATAGAGGCAGCAAAGTTTCCTTACACGGCTAACGTTACCTTGCAAGACGAAAATATCAATCTGAGTGAGGTCGTCATAGATGCTAATGAAAACCCTGCCAACCGCATCATCAGAGCGGCTATTGCAAAACGTCAATTATATCTTGAAAAACTCAACTCCTACACTGCAGATTTCTATTCTAAAGGCATTATACGCATCAAAGATGCTCCAGAACAGTTTATGGGACAAGATGTTGGAGATTTTGATGGGGCTTTGGATTCTACTCGAACAGGAATTTTATACCTTTCTGAGACGATGTCTAAAATTAAATACATAAAACCCGATTTAATTGAAACTGTAACAGCTTCAAAAATTAGTGGAGATTCCAATGGCATGAGTTTTAACTCTGCAATGGATGTCAATTTCAATCTCTACAATAATACGGTTAGCATTAATAATGACATAATTTCGCCCATTGCAGATTATGCTTTTAATTATTATAGATACAAATTAGAAGGAGAATTTTATGATGATGAAGGACATTTAATTCATAAAATAAATATCATCCCAAAACGTGAAAATGACCGTGTTTTTTCTGGTAGTATTTATGTTGTAGAAGACACTTGGGCATTGTATGGAATTGATATAGAAGTCAAAGGCAGTCAAATTCAGATACCCCCTGCCGATACTATTCGTATTCGTCAAAACTTAACTTTTGACAATGCTGAAGACCAGTGGTTGGTACGCGCCCAAACTATTGATTTTAACTATAGTTTTCTGGGTTTTAAAGGTGATGGTAGCTTTGTAGCCAATTATACAAATTACAATTTAAACGCTGAAATTCATCCTCAAAAAAATAAAAATGAAATTTTAGTTTTTGAAAAAGAGGCCAATAAAAAAGAAGGCGAGTTTTGGAATACTAAGCGCCCTGTACCGCTCACTTCAGAAGAATCCAAAGATTATGTTCGGCGCGATAGTATAGAAACACTTAGAGCTTCAAAAGTGTATTTGGACTCTGTTGATAGAAAAAATAATAAGTTCAAAATACTAAATCTGTTAACGGGCTATACTTTTGAGGATTCCTACAACAAAAAAAGCTTCAGTATTTCTGGTCCTTTGGAGGAAATACATTTTAATACCGTACAAGGGTATAATGTCTCTTTAGATGCAAATTTTACCAAAAAATTTAATGATTTTAAAAAATTTATTTTTGTTAAAGGAGGGATTAATTATAGTTTTGAAACTCAGCGATTGCGCGGTACATTGGGTGGTCAATACCGATTTAATGCCATAAACAATGCGACAGTTTGGGGAGGTTTTGGAGTAAAAACACAACAATTTAATCGATCAAATCCCATATCCGATTCTCATAATGACATCAGCAGTTTATTTTTTGAAAGTAATTACATAAAAATATACGATAATAGGTTTGCTAAAATTGGTTACAGCATGGAAGCATTTAATGGACTAAAATTCTCTACTCAATTGGCCTATGAAAATCGAAAAGCATTATTCAATTCTACGAATTATACCTTTTTTCCAATTGACGATTTGAACTACACTAGCAACAATCCTTTGGCGCCTGATACTTTGGGAACCGCTCCATTTTTAAATCATAATTTACTTCGATTTAATTTTGATATCGCTATTCGCTTTGGAGAAAAATACATGAGTTATCCAGACTTCAAATTCAACGTCAGTAATTCCAATTATCCCCAGTTGTATTTTAATTACACCAAGGGATTCAACTCAAGTCTTTCAGCATATAATTTTGATCATTTAAGTGCACGTCTTAAACAAAATATCAATTTAAAAACAACAGGGATTTTAAACTATAATTTTATTGGAGGCACATTTTTTGGCAACAAAAATTTAGCTTTTACAGATTATAAACATTTCAATGGCAACCTAACGCATGTGAATACTAAAGGAAATTATCTGTCAAGTTTCAAAAACATGGGGTACTATGATTTTAGCACTTCAAAGGACTATTTTGAATACCATGTTGAGCATGATTTTAAAGGGTATATTTTAGGTAAAATTCCTTATCTGAATCAACTTAATTTCAATTTAATTGCTGGAGCTCATGGTCTATCAATTTCAAAACAAAACCCTTATCAAGAATTTAATATTGGATTGGGGAATATTGGCTGGAAAAAGTATCGCTTTTTGCGTGTAGATTATGTACGTTCCTATGTCAATGATGTAGCAGACGAAGCACTCATGTTTGGCCTTAGTTTCTAGGATTTATTTTCGAGCATAGGAACAAACTTGAAATGTCCTAATTCGTGTTTTTCAAAATTTTTCGAACTAGTTCTCACAAAAAGTGTCATCACTTGTTCTTTTTCACCAATAGGAATCACCAGTCGTCCTCCAATTTTCAATTGAGCTAATAAAGGCTTTGGCACAAAGGGCGCACCTGCGGTAACAATAATGCGATCGAAAGGAGCGTCTTCTTTTAATCCTTGATAACCGTCACCAAAAATTAAGCGCTTGGCCACATATCCGATTTTTGGTAGAAAAAGACTTGTTTTTTTGAATAATTCTAGTTGTCTTTCGATACTATAAACTTCGGCACCTAAAAGACACAAAACCGCTGTTTGATAGCCGCTTCCCGTACCAATTTCTAATACTTTGTGTTGTGCTTCTACTTCTAAAAGTTCTGTTTGAAATGCAACAGTATAGGGCTGAGAAATGGTTTGATTTGCTGCAATTGGAAAGGCCTTATCTTGATACGCATGATCCAAAAAACTAGAATCCATAAAGAGATGACGAGGCACTTTGCAAATCGCTTCCAAAACCAATTCGTCTTTTATTCCTTTTCTTGTCAATACTTCGACTAATTTTTGACGAAGGCCTTTATGTTTGTAAGAATCAATCAAAGGGTAGAAATTTTTGCTCTCAAAATTAAGTAAAGATTATCGAGATTAAAATCAAAACAGGGAAAATTTCAAAATTTAAGGTTTTAACTCAAATTTGGGAGTAATACCATTAAAATATTTAATTTTGTTTAAAATTAATTGAAATGCTAAAAGTAGGTGTACTAGGTGCTGGACATTTAGGTAAAATTCATTTGAAACTTCTTCAACAATCTGAAAAATACGACTTAGTTGGTTTTTATGATCCAGATATCGCCAACGGACAAAGAGTGGCCGAAGAATTCAACTATAATTATTTTGAAAATTTGGACGATTTGATTGATGCTGTTGATGTTGTGGACATCGTCACTCCTACCTTGTCGCACTACAATTGCGCCATAAAAGCGATAACAAAAGGGAAGCATATTTTTATTGAAAAACCAATAACAAATACCGTAGAAGAGGCCGAACAAATACGCTTGTTGGTCTCTGAAAACAATTTACGAGGACAAGTAGGACACGTAGAACGCTTCAACCCAGCTTTTAAGGCCATAAAATCGGAAATCAAGTCGCCTATGTTTATTGAAACCCACCGATTGGCGGAGTTCAACCCTCGTGGGACAGATGTTCCTGTGGTTCTCGATCTTATGATTCATGACATCGATATTATTTTGAGTGTTGTTAATTCTCCTGTACAAAGCATCAATGCAAGTGGTGTTTCCGTCATTAGTGAAACCCCAGATATTGCCAATGCGCGTATCGAATTTGAAAATGGTTGTGTGGCCAATTTAACCGCCAGTAGAATTTCTTTAAAAAATATGCGTAAAAGCCGATTTTTTCAGAAAGATGCCTACATCAGTGTTGATTTTTTGGAGAAAAAAGTAGAAGTTGTAAAAATGAAAGATGCACCTCAATATCCAGGCGATTTTGATATGGTTTTACAAAATGCAGAAGGCCTCAAAAGGCAAATTTATTTTGAAAATCCTGAAATAAAACCAAACAACGCTATTTTGGATGAACTTGAAACTTTTGCAGATGCAATTACAACAAACACAACCCCAATTGTAACACTAAGAGATGGCACCAATGCGCTTAGGGTCGCACACCAAATTATAGATTGTTTTTAAACTTTAAAACTATGAAAAATATAGCCGTTGTTGGAGCTGGAACTATGGGTAATGGCATAGCACACACTTTTGCTCAAAATGGATATAATGTACAATTGATTGATGTCAATGAGATTGCATTATCAAATGCTGTACAAACCATTTCTAAAAATTTGGATCGAATGGTTCAAAAAGAGGTAATTTCTGAAACAAAAAAAGCTGAAACATTAAGTAATATCACAACCTTTTCTGATCTTGTTGAAGGTGTAGAATATGCGAGTTTAGTGGTAGAGGCAGCTACTGAGAATGAAGCCCTGAAACTCAATATTTTCAAAACTTTAGATGAAGCCTGTCCAGAAGATACTATTTTGGCAACAAATACCTCATCGATTTCAATCACAAAAATTGCATCGGTTACATCGCGCCCAAATCAAGTGATTGGAATGCATTTTATGAACCCTGTGCCTATTATGCCATTAGTAGAAATTATAAATGGCTACAGTACAGAAAAAGAAGTCACAGATTTTATTGTCGAACTGACCAAAAAAATTGGAAAAACGCCAGTATTGGCCAATGATTTTCCAGGGTTTATAGCCAATCGTATTTTGATGCCAATGATCAATGAAGCAATTGAAGCACTTCAATGTGGTGTAAGTGGCGTTGTGGAAATTGACACCATTATGAAACTTGGCATGGCACATCCAATGGGACCATTGGAGCTCGCAGATTTTATCGGACTTGATGTTTGCCTATCGATTCTTGAAGTGATGCATGACGGTTTTAAAAATCCAAAATATGCGCCCAATCCATTACTAGTAAACATGGTGCGAGCAGGAAAATTAGGTAAGAAAACTGGCGAAGGATTTTACAGCTATGCAACAGAACGAAAGGCAGTAACACCAGCTGCACAGTTTCTTTAAAATCATACACCCCAAAAATCTAAATACCTATGGCACACATAAAACCTTTTTGTGCAGTTCGACCACATGCAAAAATTGCATCTCAATTTTGTACAGAGTCCATCCAATTTTACTCGGATGAAAGGCTCAATAATGAACTCAAAAACAATCCTTTTTCGTTTGTTCAAATTCTAAAATCAAGTTTAAAAAAAACGGGGAGTAAAACTCTTGAAGATCGTTATAACAATGTAAAAAAAGCATATCACAATTTTAAAACTGATGGCCTCTTAATTAAAGACTCAAATCCTGCGTTTTATGTTTATGAAATTGATACTGTTGGAAATTATTATTGTGGAATAATTGCAGCTGCAAGTGTAGAAGATTACAAAAACAACGTTATCAAAAAACATGAAAACACTATTGAATCTAGAGAAAACACCTTTAAAAACTACTTAAAAATTACAGGGTTCAATGCAGAACCTGTGCTTTTGACTTACAAAAATAACCTTGAAATTTCGAAAGTGATCGATGTGCATAAAGCGTCCGAACCCATTGTGCAATTTTCAACAGAAAATGGAGAAAAACACCGCCTTTGGGCAATTGAAAATCCACAAGATTTGATTCAAATTCAAAATATATTTAAACATATTCCTTCGCTTTACATTGCAGACGGGCATCACAGAACTGCATCTTCTGTATTGTTATCAGAAGAAACTAACAATTTAAGTCATAGTATTGATGCAGCTCACTATTTTATGGCGTTTTTAATTCCAGAAAAAGAACTTAAAATTCAAGAATACAACAGAGTAGTGACAGACCTCAATGGATATTCAGAAAAAGAATTTTTAGAAGCACTAAAACCTCATTTTGACATCACTACTAAAAAAGATGGAACAGCGACCAAAAAAAAACACTCCTTTTCAATGTACTTAAAAGGCCAATTTTATTGCGTATCTTTGTCATCGGACTACAAGCTTGAAACTTCCCCACTCTATCAACTCGACACTTATATTTTACAAGAATTAATTTTAAAGCCCATTTTAGGCATTACAGATGTGAGAAATGATAAGCGACTTGATTATTCTTATGAACATGATGATATGCATTGGATTAAAAAAAATATAGACAACACACAATATGCGATAGGATTTGGGTTGAATCCCATAACAATTGAGCAACTCAAAACTATTGCAGATGCTCAGCTTGTGATGCCTCCAAAAAGCACCTATATTTTTCCAAAATTAAGAAGTGGAATTACAATTTATGAACACTAAAAATGGGGATTAGAGAACGATTATTAGAATTAAAATCTTCGCTACCAGAGCAAGTCACTCTTGTAGCGGTTTCAAAAACAAAGCCCGTTGCTGATTTGATGCAAGCTTATGACTGTGGTCAGCGCGTTTTTGGAGAAAATAAAGTTCAAGAAATGGTCGAAAAATACCATCAAATGCCCAAAGACATTCAATGGCATATGATTGGGCATTTGCAACGTAACAAGGTCAAATATATGGCTGAATTTGTGGACTTGATTCATGGGGTTGATCGTTTAAAATTATTGACCGAAATCAATAGGCAAGCAAAAAAACACAACAGAACGATCAACTGTCTATTACAAATCAAAATTGCGACAGAAGATACAAAATTTGGACTTAAAAAAGAAGATGCAATTGCACTACTTGAATCAGAAGCTTTTCAAGATTTACAGCATATTCACATTTCTGGAGTGATGGGTATGGCGAGTTTTACGAATGATTCTGATCAAATAAAAACAGAATTTGAAAATCTAAAAACGACATTTGATATTCTAAAAAAAATACATCCAGGAATGAAGATTATTTCAATGGGAATGAGTGGTGATTATCAACTTGCAATAAGCTGTGGTAGTACTATGATTCGTGTAGGAAGTCATATTTTTGGCGCAAGACATTATACCTAAAAAAAGAAGATTTACGCAATTGTTGACATAGAAACCACGGGGGGTAAGTACAATGAAGAAGGGATTACCGAAATTGCCATCTACAGGCATGATGGTCATAAAATTACTGATCAGTTCATCAGTCTCATAAATCCAGAAAAACCCATTCAGCCCTATGTGGTAAGTCTTACAGGGATTTCTAGTAAAATGCTACGCAACGCGCCAAAATTTTATGAAGTTGCAAAACGTATTATTGAAATCACACAAGGTTGTATTATAGTAGCGCACAATGCAAAGTTTGATTATCGGATTTTAAAACTTGAGTTCGGCAGACTTGGTTATGATTTTGAGTGTAAAAATCTGTGTACTGTAGAACTTTCAAAACAATTGATCCCCGATCTTCCCTCCTATAGTTTAGGGAAGCTGGTGCGTTCTTTGGGGATTCCCATTAGTGATCGACATCGGGCTTCTGGCGATGCTCTAGCAACTACAAAACTGTTTGAATTATTACTCAATAAAGATATTGATAAAAGCATTGTAAAAACTTATATCCGTTTGGAACCAAAGCGTCAATTGGAGCCAAAATTATCGGAAATAATTCAGTCTTTGCCCTCTGTTACAGGGGTATATTATATCCATAATGACGATGGTGATATTATTTATATTGGAAAAAGTAAAAATATCAAAAATAGAATCAATCAACACTTTGCAGGACAAACGCCAAAATCAAAAAAAATTCAGCTTGAAGTGGCTAGCGTAACCTACGAGCCCACTGGAAGTGAATTACTGGCCCTGTTGAAAGAAAGTGCAGAAATTAAACATCATAAACCAAAGTATAATCGTGCGCTACGTCGTACTATTTTTACGCATGGCTTGTTTAGTTTCTCAGATGAGAATGGATACCTCAACCTAAAAGTTGAAAAAATAAAAGGGAAAGCAAAACCAATCACAACATTTTCAAATATACAAAGTGGCAAAAGTTTCATGAATAAGGTGGTTGAAAAGTATCATTTATGCCAAAAATTATGTGGATTATATAAAACCAAAAGTGGATGTTTCAGCTATACCATAAAAGAATGTGAAGGTGCTTGCGTAGGCGAAGAACTTGTTGAAAGTTACAATTCTAAAGTTCAAAAACTCATAGAAAAACACAGTTTTAAAACTAAAAGCATGATTATTGTAGATTATGGAAGGTCTGTAGATGAGCGTAGCGCTGTGTGGATTGAAGATGGAATTTTGAGAGGGTTTACGTATTTTAACTTGAACTTTCAAATTAACAATATCGAGATTTTAAAGACACTCATAACGCCATTAGAACACAACAAGGATGCGCAGCATATTATACAAAGTTACCTGAGACGACACAAAAGATTAAAAGTCATTTCCCTTGAAGACTAAACTTTTTTAGTACTTTTGAATTATGTCTAACCAAAAGCCAACAGCGCCATGGAAAAGTAAACTTCATGAAATTATTTATGAAGCCGACACTCCCGCTGGAAAATTATTTGATGTTGCTTTACTATTCGTTATTCTTCTGAGTATTGTTCTTGTCATGCTCGAAAGTGTAGATTATATTGGCACTACATATTTTAATATATTTGACACTCTTGAGTGGGTGATTACTCTATTATTTACATTAGAATATATCGCAAGAATAGTGTGCGTAAAAAACCCTAAAGCATATATTTTTAGTTTTTATGGGATTATTGATTTACTTTCAACGATTCCAAAATACCTTTCATTATTCATTATAGGGTCGCATTCTTTGATTGCTATTCGTGCACTACGGTTGTTACGTGTTTTTAGAATTTTAAAATTGACGAGATTTATTGGAGAAAGCACCAATTTTGGAAGAGCACTCAAACGCAGTCGAGTAAAAATTGCTGTTTTTCTTTCTTTTGTTTTGGTTTTATGTGTGATTTTAGGAACCATTATGTATCTAGTAGAAGGCAACAAAGATAGTGGTTTTACTAGCATTCCAAGAAGTGTATATTGGGCCATTGTCACGCTAACTACAGTGGGTTATGGCGACATTGCCCCTGTCAGTTCGTTGGGGCAATTTATTGCGTCCTTAATTATGATTTTGGGGTATGGCATCATTGCAATACCAACGGGAATTGTAACTTCTGAAATGACAAAATCTCAACGCAATAAAATTCCGAAAAATACACAGTCGTGTACCAATTGCATGGCGTCTTACCATACAGATGATGCTGAATTTTGTCATAAATGTGGAGAGCTTTTAAATCATGAATAATACCTTAATCTCTATTGTAGGGCCTACGGGAATAGGCAAAACAGCACTGAGTTTGAAAATTGCAAATCATTTTCAATCTGAAATAATTTCTGCAGATTCTCGACAATTTTTTAAGGAAATCCCCATTGGAACTGCAGCACCAACCCCCAAAGAACTTCAAAAAATAAAACATCATTTTATTCATAATAAATCGATTACAGAATCTTACAGCGTTGGCGCTTTTGAAAAAGAAGCAATGGATTGCATTACCGCTATTCACAAGCAGCAGCCCATTATTGTAATGGTTGGAGGATCTGGACTTTACGTGAATGCTGTGATTAATGGGCTGGATGAGTTTCCAAAAATTGATTCAAAAATCAGAGTGCAATTGAACCTCGAGTTGGCAGAAAATGGCTTGAAAAATCTTCAAGAAGAATTAAAAATATTAGATTCAAATTCCTACAACAGCATTGATTTGAATAATGCGCACCGAGTGATTCGTGCTTTGGAAATCTGCAAAGGCACTGGACTACCCTACAGTAGTTTTTTAAAGAAAAATAAAATTAAACGCAATTTTAAAACTATCAATATTGGGCTTAGTGCAGAACGCTCAATAGTTTACGATAGGATCAATAGGCGTGTAGATCTAATGATGGAGCAAGGCCTTTTAGAGGAAGTAAAATCTGTATTTAAATACAAAAACCTGAACGCGCTAAACACTGTTGGTTATAAAGAACTATTTCAATACATTGAGGGCCACTGCACCTTAGACTTCGCAGTAGCAGAAATCAAAAAAAACACAAGGCGTTTTGCCAAAAGACAAATGACTTGGTTTAAAAAGCAAGAACATACAAAGTGGTTCGATTTCGAAGAAAAGCATTCTGAAATTATTGCTTACATTGAAAAACAACTCTAGCGGCCGTTCTAGCTGTTTATCACCAAACGGAACCCCTCGCCATGAATGTTCAAAATCTCTACATTTGGATCATGCTTTAGGTACTTTCTCAATTTGGCAATATATACATCCATACTCCTTGAAGTGAAATAATTATCATCGCGCCAAATTTTAGTCAATGCGATTTCTCTAGGCATCAAATCATTGATATGTAGTGCCAATAATCGAAGCAATTGATTTTCTTTTGGTGAAAGCTTAATCTGTGTAGTGTCGTTGTGCGTCAAAAATCTCAGTTTTGAATTGAGTTTAAAGCTTCCAATTTCAAATTCAAATTGATTGCTATCGGCAACACTTTCTACTGTTTTGCGTTGAATAATAGCTTGGATTTTTAACAATAAAACCTCACTGTCAAAAGGCTTGTTTAAATAATCATCTGCACCGACTTTGTATCCTTTAAGCACATCCTCTTTTAGTGCTTTTGCTGTTAAAAAAATAATAGGTACTTCTTTATCTTTTTCTCTAATTTCTTGAGCTAATGTGAAGCCATCTTTGTATGGCATCATGACATCCAAAATACAAAGATGAAAATCAGATTTCTTAAATTTTTCATAGCCCTCCATGCCATTTTTGGCAAGAACAACATCATAATTGTTGATGGCTAAGTATTCTTTAAGAACGGTTCCAAAATTAGGATCGTCCTCGACAAGTAAAATGCGTTTTGTAGTTTCTTCCATGACTTTATGCTATTAGTGGTAATTTTATTATAAAGGTACTACCTTTTCCTTTTTCACTTTCAACAGTGACTGTTCCTTGATGATTTTCAACAATTCTTTTGACATTTGAGAGGCCAAGACCATGTCCTTTGACATTGTGTACATCTCCAGTATGTTCTCTGTAAAATTCTTCAAAAATACGTTTTTGTACGGCCTTATTCATACCAATGCCTTGATCTTTAACTGACATCACAATATTGTTGCCTACATTTTCTGTTATAATATCAATTTTTGGGGAACCTTCAGAGTATTTTACGGCATTATCCAAAACATTGACAATTACATTTGTGAAATATGTACTATTGGCCAAAATTGATGATTTTGAAGCGTTAAAATGTGTTTTTATATATCCTTTTCTGTCATTCACAAGTAACTCAACATGAGTAATCGCATCCAAAACAAGATCATGCAATTTCAAGCGATCTTTACTGATAATCAATTGCTTTTTTTGCAATTGAGAAATGCGCAAAACATTCTCTACTTGTGCATTCATCCTTTTATTTTCTTCTTTAATCATGCTTAGGTAATTTTTTACCTTATCGGCATGCTGAAAAATTTTAGGATTTTTTATGGCATCCAAAGCGAGATTTATTGTCGCAATAGGGGTTTTGAATTCGTGCGTCATGTTATTGATAAAATCGGATTTCATTTGCGATATTTTTCGCTGTTGAATCAACTGGTATAACGCGCTTGTATAGGCAATGATGATAATGATAGTAAAAAGAATTGACAGCGAAGTCATGCCAATGATGGAAGACATTATATAACGTTTTCTCTTTGGAAAGTTAATGTATAAACCATACGCACTTTCTCCATTTTCGTCCAAAAAAATAGGGGTCCCAATGGTTGGAATGAGAGAAGCTTCAAAATTGTTGGATTGGATGCTTGTAGGCATATTGTTTTTTAGTATGGCAAACTCATAGGCAATATTAATATTGTTTTCTTTTAATTTGTTGTCCAAAAGACGTTTTATAGTACTGTTTGAAACACGTTCTTCAATTGGAGTATTTTGAATTTCAGCTTTATATTGTGCTTCAAAAGTTGCTTTTTGAAGACGATCCATATTCAAAACCTTTGTTAGAGAGTACTCCAAATACGGCGTATTTTGACCATCAATCCCTGTGGTATAAGTTTCTTGAACGGTTTTACCTCTTATCTTTTTAAAATTAAGACTATCTGAACCACTGTTTTTTTTACTAGGGATGGTATAATTATCTTCTTTTACTCCAGTATCATAAACAACAATTTGATTGATATCTTTGTTTTGTCTGTAAACTCTAATACTGCGAATGGCACTAGTGTCTGGCTCCTGCCCTCTTGCAATCATCGCATTGAGCGCAATTACATATTTTTTATATTCAATATCTGTGACCTGATTAGAAGCATAGCTTAGAATTTTTTTGACATTAAAAGCGAATTGATCTTCCTTGGTTTCTAGCGAATAATTGATATAGTAAGCTTGAACAAAAATAATTCCAATAAGTGAAAGACTCATCAAAATAACTAATATTGAAAATAACTTCTTGTTCATAGGGTAAAATTACATTTTTTAAGAATGCTTTAAGTTCCTTTTAACTAATTATTAACCAAAATGTTAAAATTCATGAACTACACTAAGGCTTTAAGAATTTCTTTATGAATTCTTTTCACCTCAATTTCTGTGTTTTTAAGGTTAATATTATGAATTACAAAATCAGATTTTGCAATTTTTTTTGGCTCATCCCATTGGTTCTGTACGACCGAATGTACTTCATCGGCAGTCTTTTTGTCGCGCTTCATCACACGGTCAATTCGAATTTGTTTTGGTGCTGTAACTGTTAAAATGAAATCAAATTGATCCTGTGCACCAATTTCAAACAAAATTGCCACCTCTTTTATCACATATGGGCAGGACTGCTGCGACAACCATTGATCAAAATGTAGAGCAACCTCAGGATGAACAATTGCATTGATTGCTTTAAGTTTATGTTTGTCTTTAAATACAATTTGCGCTACCAAAGAACGATTAATTGTGTTACCGACATATGCATTTTCTCCAAATACTTTGATGATTTCGGATTTTATTTTTTCAGAAGTATGCATCAACACTTTGGCCTCATCATCTGCATTATAAACAGGCACGCCCAGAGCGCAAAACATTTTTGAAACTGTTGTTTTGCCGCTACCAATACCCCCTGTAAGACCCAGAATTTTAGTCATTTTTTTTTGTGATTATATATTCTAAACTGTTGATTTGAAGTTCTGCTGTTTTTGCAGATTTTGGATAGGATACCAATTTTGGAATCATCACATTGGAGGACAAATCCAAAGTGTTATAATCACACTCTATCCTAAAATCTTTAGCAGCAATGGCCTTATAGGCACTCAAACTTGTATAAAAAATAACTGGAATTTCTTTTGGAAAAACTGAAAGTGATAGATTTTCGGGCAGGTTTACCAATTGTACAGGCACAGCTATTTTCCCTTCTGTAAACTTATCCACTTTTCCAGTGATTTTTACTTCTGTTTTTGAAAATTTTAAATATTCTGGGAAATTCGAAACATCTAAATCTACAGTCATTACAATATCCTTTTGAACCGCATTTATTTCCATTTTTTGTGTTGCGATTTCACTGATACCGTCCAAATATTGTTTAGGCCCAACAATAGCAATAGAATCGGGTTGAGACTGCAACGGTCTTTCTAAGTCGTAGCCAACAACAAAATTTGGGTGCAACTTAACAATAACGGGGACTTTCTTAACAAATTGCGTCGCATACATAAACGTTAATGTTTTTGGACGTATATTTTCTATAATGGTATTGGCATTAAAAAACTGAGCGAGTTCAGAGCGGTGCATACTTTCGTTCCAATAATAGGCTTGATCATCTTTTTCAAGAGTTGAAAAATCAACTTTCAATAGAAGGTTTTGAAATGCCATTTTTAACAAGTTAAATCCATTGGTTGTTATTGTAACATTTACTTCTGGAAATTGTTCTTGAATTAGCAATTCTTGTGGCGGTAATTTTGTGGGTTGAAACGCAAATTGTAAGGTGTGGGTTCTTGGGTTAGATAATTTTGAAAGCAAGGAAATCATAAATGCCAAAGCCAAAAACAACAAAAAAACGTTGAGTCGTTTTGCACGGATATTCTGTTTTATTTGTTTGATGAAATTTCGCATCAGGATGTTATAAAAAATAAATTAGGAAATAATTCTTCTACAGATTTTCTTGATAAAAAAAGTTTTATTTTGGCTTTTAAAAACCCCCATCCATAGCCAAAAAATTGAATCAAAACTGTGGGAATAGTCAAAATTGCTACAATTAAATCTAAAGTCGATTTGAATGCAAAACCAAATACAACCAAAAAATATAATCCATAACTGTATAATCCTAATTTTATTTCTAGAAAAAATAAAATTAAACTAAGAATCAAGCCCAACATAAAAATAGTAGGAAACCAGTAGGTAATTTTTGTGGTATGAGGATGCCATTTGTTGAGTATGGGGCGCACTTGTCCAAATTTATAGACTTGTTTGAAAAAACTTTCAAAAGATATGCGCCGCTTATGATATACAAAGGCCTTAGGAATCAGACACAAGCTGTAGCCCATCGCTTTGAGTCGGATAGACAAGTCGGGGTCTTCGCCGGGGTGAATGTTACCAAAACCACCAGAGGCACAAAAGGCCTCTTTTGAAATTCCCATATTGAAACTTCGAGGTTCGTAGCCCTCAATTTCTTTTTCGCCGCCTCGTATTCCGCCAGTCGTTAATATTGAAGTCATCGAAAAATTAATGGCTTTTTGAAGTTCTGTAAAGTTATCTTGTGCAGCATCAGGACCACCAAAGCAATCAACATAAGTTGTGTTTAAAAATAAAATAATTTCATTTAAATAGTGTTTAGGCAAAATACAATCGGAGTCCAAAATGATAAAATAATTGCCTTTGGCGCGTTCCATCCCATAATTTCTAGAATGCCCTGGCCCTGTATTGTCTTTGTAATAATAAGCGATATTAAGCTGATTGGAAAAGTGTTCTGTAATCAATCGTGCATCTAGGCTGGAACCGTCTTCTACAATCACAATTTCAAAAGTTTTTGGTGCGTCTAGCGCACACAAACTTTCTAAGAGCTCACGTACTTCCTCTGGGCGGTTGTAAACGGGGATAATAAAAGAAAAATCACTGGCGATCATAGACACAAATTTACACAATGCAAATGAATTATTCGTTCAAAATATAAGCCATAAAAAAACCCCGCCTAAGCGAGGTTTTTAAATGTATTTATCAAAAAATTAATTTTTAAGAATGCGTACGGTTTCAACAGAGTTTTCTACAGAAACTTGCACGAAATAGGCACCAGCTTGCATTGCAGATAAATCTACAGTACAATCTCTGGTATTTGGTGTTTGACGCTTCACCACTTGCCCCAGCATATTGTAAACGGTAACGTTATCTACATCCTTTTGTGCTTTGATGGTCAATACATCATTCACTGGATTAGGGAAATAGTTGAATAATGAAATATTATTCTCTTCTATTCCAAGGGAAGTTGATGTGATTTGGAAATTATCTACAAAAAAGTAAATATCTTGTGCACTGTTTGCACTTTCACCATAAACTGCAAATCTAGTACTTGATGAATAACCAGATAAAGTGATCTCTGGCATTCCTTCACCATCTGCACCAGGATTATTTGTTGAATCCCATCTGTATAGTTCAGTCCATGTAGAGCCACCATCCGCACTAGTCATTAATGTGGCAAAATCATCATCTCCAAATATCGCATCTAAGGAGGAAGAACTAGAAGATGTAAATTCAGTTGCTAAAGCATCTAGATTTAAATAATAAATGCCACCACTCAAATCAAACTGAGGAGAGACTAACCAAGCGTTTGTTCCCAAATAAAGATTGATTTTTGCTGCACCGCTAGATGTCCCATCGTTAAATCCATCATCATACCAATAATCATAGGAAGTAGAAGTTGATGAATCAGGTCCAGTAATTAAAGTTCCTATACTTACAGAGAACCCGGAGGGAAAAAACGCAAAATCACAATTAAATGGAATTGATGCATTCTCAACTGTAAAAGAAGCTTCAGCACAACCAGAGGCTAATGTCCCTCCATTTTGTGGTACAACTGAAAAATAGTAAGTTCCTCCATATTCTAAACCAGTTATATTTACTGAAGTCATTGTAGGGTCGCCAACCAAGCCAATTGATGTTAAATTACCAGATTCAGTACCCCAGAAAACTTCATAATCAGTAGGAGCTGGACCAGCTGTTGGTGCGTCCCATGAAATTGTCACCGCGCCATTGTTAAATGGTACATCTGTTCCTGTTGGTGCTAAATTTTCAGCACAGTTTGGTGCCAGTGGCAATGTGAATAATTCTAAACAAAATGTAACATCTACAAGAGTAGTCCCGTAGTCAAAAAATTGCAATACTAATTCATCTCCAACTGCCCATCCGGTAAGAACTTCGTCCATTGCAAATGTACCAGAACAATCAATTTCATTTCCAGAAGAGTCTCTTACTGCCAAACCAGGGTTACCAACTCCAGCATTACTATTAAACGTAAGTCCATCAGATGTAGCCGTCCAATTAAAAAATCCATCAACACCAGTATTAGTGTTCAAACAAGATGAATCCATACCACTATCTGTGTACCCATCCGTTTGAAAGTTAATTGAATGTGGGGTTGAACTGCATCCTGTCCCCTCAGGTGAAATTGTAAATGGTAAGTCAGTTGCTGTAGCAAAAGTATCTCCAGCAATTGGAGTTACAACCAACTCAACACTAGTTTTAGTTACACCATCCCAAGGACCATTCCAGCCACCATATGTATACAAACCATTGTTAACTCTCCATCGAGATGCAACATAATTTGTACCAATAGGCGCATTAGTTGTAGTTAATAAATATTCATCATTATTCCCTTGCTCTGAATCAAAGGTGGCTATGTTCCATGCTGAAGATGGCCATGTAGACGGATCTGTGTCTTCATTGTGAATTCCAATCCAACATTCTACTCCAGCGGCTGCAGAACCTGTAGTTGTATCTGTTAAGCCAGCTTTAAATCCTTGCGCATAGGCAGATATTTGAGTTCCTGTCTCAACAGTGACTGAAGTGGTAGAACCACTATTTGCATCTGCAGTCGGCTGTACCCATTGCAAATTATTCCAATCCATTGTATCAGAAGAAGGCTCAGATAAAGAGACTTCGTCTAAATATATGTATGCATCACCACTTCCCCAATTACTTGTGCCTTTAAATTTTAAAATAATACTTGAAGAAATATAGCTTGATAAGTCATATGTTGCTTCGGTCCAGTCAGCCTGAGAAGTTAAATCTGTAGCAATAGATGTATAAGTATCTCCGTCGTTTGATGATACCAAAATTTCGAAGTTACCTCCAGTTGGATTTTTATAGTAAAATGAAAGTTGTAAAGCCGTTAATGATGAAACATCAAAAGTTGGAGTAATCAACTCAGAAGTATTACCAATAGAATTAAAATAGGAGTTAAACCTCATTCCTCTACCACTTGATCCTGTTTGATAACTTGAGAAATGATATGAAGAAGATGTTGTTGTTCCCTCAACTGACCAACAATCTGGTTGACCACTAGTAATTGTTTCAAAAGACTCTAAATAAGGATAAGTTGATACATCACTACAATCAGTTGTAAAGCTCATTGGTCCAACCCAATCACTAGTATCACCGCCAGTGCAATCAGCCTGAACATAAACTTCATATTCTGTATTGGGGGCCAATCCACTAAGTGAATAAGGACTCGTGACGTCAGAATACGTTGCTGTACCTGTAGCAGTACCGCCAGCTGTGATATCTACAACTTCAATATTAAATGATGAGTCGTCCGATGTCCATGAAATATCTGCTGAAGTAGTTGTTATACTCGCTGCTGAAAGAGCTGTTGGAGCAACACAACTTGGACAGTTTGCTGTAATGGTACCTGTTGTGACGTCTGCTGGACCAGCATCCATACTTCCACTTCCTGCTCCTGCGTTGGAAACCAATACATTGCCAGAGGAGTCTAAAATTCTAAATGACGCCTCTCCACAGTATGAGCCACCACAATTAAATACTGTTGTAATATCGTCACCAGTGGTAACTTCAAATTCTACTGATGAAGAACTGCCGGATGAGAGTGTGTAATTTGTTGTTACTCCACCAACGGTGAGATCAATGCTGTTACCTGTTCCCCATCCATCTGAGTAGCTATCATTCATTTCTAATGTGTAATTACATTGACTGTAAGAAAACAATGCGAGAAAAAGAAATGAAATAGTAAAAGTAATTTTTTTCATAAAAGTTAATTTTTGGTTAATCTTCATAAAACTAATCAAAACAGAACAGAAAACGAAACATTGGCTTTATTTCTCGTTAAAATGTTTAAATATTTCGCTGAAATGTTAAACAAAATTTAAAATTATATTAATACCTAAACAAAAAAAATCCACACCAAATGGTGTGGATTGTTACGAAATTAAAACTGTTGTGCTATTCTTCTATAAACTTTTCCATTATGGCATCGCTGACCCCCATATTACTAAAACCTCCATCGTTGTACAAATTTTGAAGCGTAACACGCTTGGTCAAATCACTAAATAATGTAATGGTATAATTGGCACAATCCAAAGCCGTAGCATTTCCAAGAGGCGACATTTTTTCAGCATACGCAATAAAACCGTCAAAACCCTTTACACCCTTGCCTGCAGTTGTCGGCGTTGGGGATTGTGAAATGGTATTGACACGAACGTTTTTATCACGCCCAAAGAAATAGCCAAAGCTTCTGGCAATACTTTCCAAATACGCTTTGTTATCGGCCATATCATTATAATCAGGAAAAACACGCTGTGCAGCCATATAGGATAGAGCCACAATACTCCCCCATTCGTTCATCGCATCAGACTTGTAAAGGGTTTGCATCACTTTATGAAAAGACATTGCGGAAACATCGGTTCCTTTTTGTGTCCAATCGTATTTTTGATCGGTATAGGCACGCCCTTTACGAACGTTTACAGACATGCCAATAGAGTGCAATACAAAGTCTAACTTACCGCCCAAAATCTCCACGGATTGGTCCACTAAATTTTGAAGATCTTCTATTGATGTGGCATCGGCAGGAATCACTTTTGCGCCTGTTTTTTTGGCCAATTCATCAATAGCCCCCATTCGCATCGCAATTGGTGCGTTGGTCAGCACAAATGTTCCGCCTTCTTCGTGTACGCGTTCTGCTGTTATCCATGCTATTGAATTTGGATCCAATGCTCCAAAAATAATTCCTCTTTTTCCTTTAAGTAATTGATGTGACATAATCTTGTTTTATTATCAAATGTATCTAAATATTGGGCAAATATACTACTAATTCAACAACTGTTGCGCATGCTGTTTTGCCGTTTCTGTAATTTCTTTTCCGCTCAGCATTTGAGCAATTTCTTCCAAACGTTCATTGGTGTTTAATTTTTTTAATTGCGTCGCAGTTGAAGCATCATTATCCACCTTAAATACTTTAAAATGATGTGCGCCTTTGGCTGCAATTTGTGGCAAATGTGTAATGGTAAACACTTGCATATATTGACTCATATCTTGCATAATTGAGGCCATTTTATTTGAAATTTCACCCGATACTCCAGTGTCTATTTCATCAAACATTATGGTCGGTAATTTTTGATGCTTTGATAAAATAGATTTGACCGCCAACATGATTCTAGACAACTCTCCTCCAGAAGCCCCCTTTTTGAGCGGTAAAAACTGTCCGCCTTTGTTGGCTTTTAACAAGAAATTTAAATCATCTTTACCATTAAATAAAAAATCTGAGGCAGGATTAAGTTCAATTTTAAATACGGCATTGGGCATGCCCAATGCCCCCAAAAGTACATGCAACTCATCTTCCAACATTCTCAGAACTGCACTTCTTTTAGCACTAAGGAATGAGGAAATTTTGTTTAATTTTTGTAAATTTTTATTCAACAAAGTGCTGCCTTTTTCGAGTTGAGCATCCAAGTTTGTGAGGTGACTCACCTTTTCTGATAATTCATCAAAAACAGCATTCAACTCATCAATGGTTTGTACGTTATGTTTCCCCATTAAATCATTCACTTTTTTAAGTTGATTTTCAATATCAAACAAAAGCTGAGGGTTGGCCTCTAAAGAATTTTGATGCTGTTCAATTTCAGAACATATATCGTCTAACTCTATTTGTGTACTCAAAATTCTTTCGAAAAGTGAAGCATACTCATTTGAAACCTCTTTTAGTTTATTGAAGCGTTGTTTTAGCTCAGTTAATTGCGTAGAAATACCAACATCCTCATGGTTTAAAACTTGTTGTGCAAATTGCAATTCACTTTGAATATAATCAACATTGTTGAGGGTTTCATATTGAGATTCAAGAGCTTTCAAATCTAGATTTAAAACTTGTGCTTCCTCAATTTCTTGCAATAAAAAACTGTTGTAGTCGTGATCTTTTTTGGATTGCTGTTGCTGATTTTGGAGGGATTCTAATTCTTTTTGATTTTTTATATAAGCTGCCAGGGTCTCTTTGTATTCCTTAAGCACATCATGTGATTGTGCCAAAGCATCAATGATTTGAAATTGAAATGTATCATCTGTCAATGAAAGCGTTTCGTGTTGTGAGTGAATATCAATCAATTGCTGACCAAGGGCATCCAAAACAGCAAGAGTTACTGGAGAATCATTTACAAATGCTCTTGATTTACCTGAAGGCAAAACCTCCCTTCTTATAATAGTTTGTTGTTCATATTCTAAGTTATAAGTAGCAAAAAGAGACTCTAAATTATAGGCCTCAATATTGAAAGTACACTCGATAATGCTTTTGTTGTCGGTGTTTTTGATGTTTGAAAAATCTACTCTTTTGCCCAAAACCAAAGACAATCCGCCCAACAAAATTGACTTTCCTGCGCCCGTTTCTCCAGTAATGATGGTCAAGCCTTCATCAAAACTCACATCAAGCTCGTCGATCAATGCATAATTTTTAATGTAAAGTTGAGCTAACACAATTTGAATTTTTAAAATTTGATGTTATTCCATTTTTTGGAGTGCATGGGCGCTACTTTATTTAAAACAGAAACAAGCTCCGTTATTTTTACACTTGGGCCTGCAGAAAATATATCAGAAATTTCATCAGATTTTGCATCAAAAAAAGTGCGAACCAAAAAAGAATTTGGACGTCTTCTATGTAGTGTATCTAAATCCAATAACGCTTTTGCAATTGTTGCTTTGCCTTCCTTTGAGTCATTAGACATTACATCCAACCCCAAACGATGATAATTGTACAAAGTCGTTCTATATTCTTTGTATGTTTTTGATAAAACGTTATCTATCAAAACCCTTCTTGTTTGGTCACCTCCTTTTGGTGGTGCCCACCCTTGCGTATTCCCTTGTTGAGAATAATTGGCAATATCTCTTGCTTGTTCATAGTATGTATCACCGCCATAAAGCTCAAAAGTATCTGCATCTACACCAAGGATCATATAAACATGGAAAGCAATGACTGAAATTAAATTGGATTGAAATTGAGTTGGGCTAAAATTTAAATTTTGATATTCTAAGTAATTAAAATTAAAATCTTTATCATTAAAATTATAAACTGTACTGGTATATGTAGAGTTATGAATGGGTCGTGCAGACTGCACCTGAATACTTGCCTGAAACGCATCTGTGTCATAACTTTGAATATTGATCATCATGCTACAATCGATGCGCTCTTGAAGTTCAAAAGATGTATTGGTCCAACGCGTGTTATTGACAAATTCTTTGAGTTGTTTTTCTAAGGTTTTAAATACCTGTACATTTTCATTTCCTGTTTGTTGTGCATTGACCACTACATTACAATTAAGCTCTTGTGCAAAAACTAAGCTAGAGAGAAAAAGTAAACTGTAAGTTAAAAAGTTACGCATTCAATTGATTTATAAGTTCATTAATTATATCTGTAGCAACTTCAGATTTTGATTTTAAGGGGTAATCTTTTTGATTTAAATCTTTATCAATAATAGAGATTTTGTTTGTAGATCCACCAAAACCTGCACCATCATCATTTAACGAATTTAGCACAATTAAGTCTAAATTTTTAGCTTTAAGCTTTTTTATTGCATTTGCAACCTCATTTTCGGTTTCAAGTGCAAACCCAATTAGGATTTGCTTTTCCTTTTTTTCTCCCAAAGAGGCCAAAATATCTTCAGTCTTTTCAAGTTCTAATGTTAATGTAGTGTTTTTCTTTTTTATTTTAGAAAGCGCTGGGAACTTTGGTCTATAATCTGCAACAGCAGCCGATAAAATGGCAGCATCTACAGCATCAAAATTTTGATGAGCAGCATCATACATGTCTCGCGCACTAAGGATAGGAATAGTGTGTATCGAATCGTAGTGAGCTTTGTAGTGTGTTGGCCCCGTAATGAGAACGACCTCAGCGCCCAATTGCGCTGCGCTATTGGCAATTTCAAAGCCCATTCGTCCAGACGAATGGTTGCCAATGTAGCGCACAGGATCGATAGCTTCGTGAGTTGGACCAGCTGTAACGAGAATTTTTTTTCCATAAAGGGGAAGCCCCTCTATTAAATGCTGTTCGATAGTTTCTACAATAGACTCTGGCTCTGCCATTCGACCCATACCGACAAGACCACTGGCGAGTTCACCAAAGGTTGAAGGAATCAAAATATTACCGTAAGATTGGAGTGTTTCTAGGGCCTTTTGAGTGGTAGGATGTTTGTACATGTCCAAGTCCATTGCTGGTGCAAAATACACAGGACATTTTGCTGAAAGATAGGTCGCTATTAAAAAATTATCACTGTTACCTGAGGCCATTTTCGACAACGTATTGGCAGTTGCAGGCGCTACAACAAATAAATCGGCCCAAAGGCCAAGTTCTACATGATTGTTCCAAACTGCATTGTCGTCTTCATCGTCTGTAAAATCCGAGATAACTGGATAATTTGAAAGGGTAGAAAGTGTGAGTGGTGTGATAAAGTCTTTGGCCGAAGGTGTCATAATAACACGAACTTCTGCACCTGTTTTCACCAACAACCGAACAAGAAAAGCAGTTTTATACGCGGCAATACCAGCACTGATGCCAAGAAGTATATGTTTGCCACGTAAAATAGACATATCGGTAGTCTTAGGACTCGTCAGAAGTTTTTCTGTGATGAATTTTTCCTTCTAACCACTCTTGAACTGCCAACGCATGTGGCTTTGGCAAACGCTCGTAAAACTTAGAAACTTCAATTTGTTCTTTGTTTTCAAACACTTCTTCTAAGCTGTCGTTGTAGGTTGCAAATTCTTCAAGTTTATCAATCAATTCTTTACGGATATCACTATTAATTTGCTCTGCACGTCTTGAAATTACAGAAATAGCTTCGTAGATATTTTCAGTTGGCGCATCAATCTCGTTACGATTGTATGTTACTGAACTTGCTGGTGCTTTTACTTTTTTTAAATCCATTTGTATTAGCTTTTTGGTGTAAAATTATTTTTGATGTCTTGCAACTCTTCATGCATAGCATCTGTCTGTTCTAAGTATTTTGTTTCTGGAAAAAAGCGCTTCAAATTTTTGTAAAATGTGAACGCTTTTTCTGTTCGTTCTTTTTGTTTCCAAGGAACACTATTGACTGCAAGTTGATAAGCAGAATCGAATTTGTAAAACAAAACGTCTTCCTTGTATCTAGTGCCTGGAAATTTTTCAAGGAAATTATCAAATGCTGTTATAGCAGAATTATAGTATCTATGAAAAGGCCCTGTGGTGTGGTATTGTAAAGCAATTTCATAGGCCTTTTTTTCAATTTTTGCATCCAATTCTTGCACCATGGCATTGGCTTCTTCAAAATATTCAGAACCGGGATAACGGTTGATAAATTCTTGAAGTTTCTCAACTGCATCAATCGTTTCCGTTTGATCTTTGGAGTATGGTGGAGAAATTTGATAGTAACTTTTTGCAGCTAAAAATGCCATTTCATCTATGCGCTCGCTTTTGGGATAGGCTTCTACAAAACGCTCCATACGATAGTTTGCAGACATGTAGTCTTTTGTTTCGTAGAACGCTTTTGAGTGCATATACATCAACTTTTCTGCTTGGGGTTTTCCTCTGTACTTTGGAACAATTTGTAAGAATAAGCGATTGGCTTTTTCGTATTTTCCAGCCTCAAATAATTCTACCCCTAATTTGTATTTTTTTGCAATATCTTCTTCTTTCAAAACACGCTGATATTCGCTGCATGATGCCAAAAAGACAAGAACAAGAACTGATGCTACTATTTTTTTCATAATTCAAAAATGGGTTGCAAAAATACATTTTTTAAACGGATAATAAAAACATTTATTATCTGTACACATGGAGCTTTAATTATTTAAAGTTGAGCTAATTCTGCTTTAATTTTTGACTTTAGGCGTTCTGTGGCTGTAACCAAGGGTAATCGAACCGTATCGGCGCAAAGTCCAAGCTGCTGCAAAACGGCCTTTATTCCTGCTGGATTATTTTCTTCAAAAATGAGGTTTATCAGTGGAATCGCTTTTTTCTCCAAAGCTTTGGCCGCTGTACTATCGCCTTCCAATCCTTTGTGAATCATCGTTGAAAATAATTTTGGTAAGGCTTGACCTATTACCGAGATGACTCCAGCCCCACCCTGCAAAACGACATCGCAAACCAAATCATCATCACCTGAAATCACAAGAAAGTCTTCTGGTTTTTGATTCAAAAGTATTTTGTATTGCTCTGGATTATTTCCAGCTTCTTTTATGGCAACGATATTATCAAAATCTCGAGCAAGACGCAAACTTGTTTCGGGCTCCATATTTTTGGCTGTTCGCCCTGGAACATTATACAAAATAACTGGAGCTGAAGAAGCTTCTGCAACTGCTTTGAAATGTTGATACAACCCCTCTTGTGTGGGTTTACTGTAGTACGGTGCTACCGATAAAACAGCGGCAAAAGGCGTTAGATCTGTTGTTTTGAGTTCTTCCACAACTGCAGCGGTATTGCTGCCTCCAATTCCAATAACTAAAGGCAATCGGCCTGCATTGGTTTTGATAATGGTTTCAACAATAGCTTTTTTTTCTTCTTTTGTGATGGTCACACTTTCTCCAGTTGTTCCGCTGATGACAATATAATCTGTGCCATTTTGGATGTTAAATTCTACCACTTTTGCCAAAGCATCATGATCTACACTCAAATCGCTTTTGAACGGTGTAACAATAGCGATTCCCATCCCTGTTAATGAATTCATTTAAATTTTATTTAGGGTTTTTAAATATTTTATAAGCTCTGTTTTAAAAGTACTAACATCGGCAAGTGAAACATCAATGATCAAATCATGCAAGCGGTGGTCTTCATCTGAAATTCCAACTTTTAGCTTAGCTTTTGACAGTGCTGTAACTATATTTAACGCATAGCAATTAGGTTTATAGTAACTAATTAGCAAATCAAAAGACTGTTGAACAAACTCAGCTACTTCTGGACTTTTGCAATGCCCAAGCCAATCAAAATCTGTATTGGTGTAGGACGAATCCCAACTGTTTGGCTGACTGTTTTCATTTTCATAAAAAACAATAAAACGAAAGTTGTTATCATTAAATCCTAAATCTGTAAATAACATTCTGAAAAAATCATAATTCACAAATTGATCATAATGAAATAAAATACCAATCGTTTTTATCTTTTCAGATGAAAATTGCTTAGAACGTGCTTCTAGAACCGTTGTCAAAAATTTTTCAGACGATATTGTTTTTATACGTTTAAAAAACATGTACTTTTAGTATCTGTACAAAGTTAATACAAATGGTGCTTAAAAACATTAAAATTTTCGTCCTAATTTTAGGGATTTTATCATGTAATGAATCCACATCAAAACAACAGCACAGAAGCGAGCGAATAGCCATAAATGTGGCATTGCCCTCTGATTCTAAAGTTGAACGTTTTGTTGCCCCCTACAAAAAACGTTTGGATGCTACTATGAATACAGTATTGTGTTATTCTAAAAATGAGTTTAAAAAAACAGATGGTCAACTAAACACTGCGGTTGGCAACTTAATGGCAGATGCTGTTTTTGAGCAATCTGCACCAATTCTCAAAAAACGCCACAACCTAGATTTAGACTTTGTTTTACTCAATCATGGTGGCATCCGAGCGCCGCTTCCAAAAGGGCCAATTTATACAAAAACAGCCTTCAATATTATGCCTTTTGAAAACAAAGTTGTGGTTGCACAAATGAAAGGCAAAGTCGTTATGGAACTTGTAAATTATTTGATTAAAGCCAAACGCGCTCATCCAATTTCGGGAATGACGCTTCATATCACAAAAAAAGGAACCATAAAAAAACTCGAAATTCAAGGCAAAACAATAGACCTCAATACCACTTATAATGTTGCTACTAGTGATTACCTTTTTACGGGTGGAGATCGTATGGAATTTTTCAAAGAAAGCGACACTGTTTTTGATTTGGATTATAAAATCAGAGCTATTTTGATTGATTATTTTACAGCACAAGAGATGTTAAATCCAAAACGCGACAAGCGTTTTATTTACACCAAATAAAGAAAATGAAAAGACGCACATTTATAAAAAATACAGCGGCTTCTGCAACGCTATTATCCATGTGTAGTTTGTCACTTTCGTGTGATCATCGAAGTGCAAAAAAAATCACTATTTTACACACTAACGATGTGCATAGTCATATTGATGCTTTTGGTCCAAATGACGGCCGAAATGCCAATAAAGGTGGCGTAGCACGAAGGGCTTCACTTATTCAAAAACTACGAAAAGAAAACCCCAATACACTTTTATTGGATGCCGGAGATATTTTTCAAGGTACGCCTTACTTTAATTTTTATGGTGGTGAGTTAGAATTCAAACTCATGAGCATGCTAGATTATGACCTTGCAACAATTGGAAATCACGATTTTGATAACGGCATAGACGGCCTTTATGCACAGCTCCCCCATGCTAAATTTGATTTTGTGTCTGCCAACTATGATTTTAAAAATACAGTGTTGGACACCCATGTCAAACCTTACAAAGTTTTAAATAAAGCAGGGATAAAAATTGGTGTTTTTGGCTTGGGAATAGAGCTTCAGGGCTTGGTGAGTAAAGACGCTTATAAAGAAACAAAATACCTCGATCCTATTGAAATTGCACAAGACATGAGTCGTATTCTCAAAACTGAAGAGCAGTGTGATTTGATTATTTGTTTATCGCATTTGGGATATGAGTACAAATACCCACAAAAAATCTCTGACCGAAATTTGGCACGCGCTACAAAAGATATTGACCTTATTATTGGTGGTCATACCCATACTTTTTTGGATGAACCCACTATAGAAACCAATGCTGTTGGTAAATCTGTTCTTGTCAATCAAGTGGGGTGCTACGGGCTATACCTTGGTAGAGTCGATTTTTATTTGGACGCCAAAGGCAAATACTTTAGCAGTCGTGCGCTAAAGATCTAACGGCAAAAAACGTCTCCACAAAACAGTTTTTGTTTTTTTTATTGAACCTCTCCAAAAAAAGTTACTAAAAAATGTGACTTTTTAATTTTTTATGTGTCTATACTCATGAGGAGAGTGTATAAACTTCGCTTTTGGAAAATCGATATACACCATAAAAACAAGCTAGTGTATTGATTTACATGAACCTAGCAAGACACCCCAAAAATTGATATACGAAACGCATAAAAGTTGGATATACGCAATGCGTTTATTTATATAGTTATGCAACATAGAACAAAAAATAACGGTCGAAAAGGACTAACCATCCAAAGTCGAAATGATTTTGAAACGACATCAAAAATACTAAATTTGAGAAATGTTATGAGCATTACAATTAAAATAATTTAAAAATTATATAATTATGAAAAATATATTAAAACTAACATTAATTTTATCAGTACTTATTTTTTCTTCTTGCGAAAAACAAGAAACACTTGAAAGTTTAGAGAACCAATCAATGACATTTGATGAACTATTTGAAAAAGTTTCTAGTATGGATATACAAACTAGTGAAGAAGAGTCTATTCACATTATATACAAATGGGACAAAATTAATAACTCCGTTTCAATTATTAGCTCTGAAGAGAAAGAACTTAGTTGGGGAGCATCTTTAGAAATTGCATCATTAAAGAACAATTTAAATTTTCAAAAAAGAAGTTCTGGAGATGAATATCAAGTAAGTTGTTCAAATGGTGATAAAAGTTGGGATAAGAAATGTGATGGAAAATGGTCTTGTGGTAAAGCAATTGCTAAATGCTTAGACGAAGGTGGTTGTGCTGAAATTTGTGCATTAAAATTAGAATATTATGCACCTGAAAAGATTTTCTTTTTAGATGATGAAATACTTGATTTAGGAGACGAAATATCACTAAATTAATAATAACGTGGCATAACACGGTATATAAAAAATAGCAGTTAAGTACAAACCTCAAAAGTTTGTGCTTTTCTACTATTTTTGTTTTTAAACTGAAAGTAATTGCATTTTTACTCTGCTACTTTTCATATACTAACACGTTGTAGCACATTAAAAAAGATAAACTGATGACAAAATTGATAATCAAAAGAACGTCTGAGTGGAATAACAGAATGAGAGACATTGGAATCTATTTAGACGGAAAAAAAATAGGTGTAATCGGCAACGGAGAGATAAAGGAATTTGAAGTAGAACCAGGAGAACATACTTTGAAATCAAAAATTGATTGGTGCGGAAGTGAAACTCTAAAAATAAATCTAACTGACAACAAAACTAAAAGGATTGAATTATCAGGATTCAAACTTGGCAGGTATATGATGCCAATTGCATTAATTATCAGTATTATATATTTTGCTTTTGGGCGAAAATTAAATCTTGACCCAATGTTATTCCTCTTATTAATTGCACCATTTGGACTGTTCTTGATTTATCATTTGACATTAGGTCGGAATAAGTATTTAAGGTTAGTAGAAAAATAAAAATGTGCTACAACACTGTATATAGCAAATAGGGCGTTTGGTGGTTTACATAAGTTCAGTGCTATTAACCAACACCGCCAAATCGTTGATTTGGCTTTTAAGAATGAATAAATTAAAATTTTTCCAAAAACTCTTGTTCTGTTAGGATAGGAATCTTCAGTTGTTCCGCTTTTTGGCGTTTGCTAGGCCCCATATTGGTCCCTGCCACCAGATAGGTTGTTTTTGCAGAAATAGAACTGACCACTTTACCGCCGTTGGCTTCAATCAATGCTTTGAGTTCGTTACGAGAAATGGCTTCAAAAACTCCAGAAACAACAATGCGCTCTCCGCTCAAAAGCGTGGTTTGGTTGGCCAAAGTTTCTTTTGAAAGCTCGAGTTGTACACCACAACTGACCAAGCGAGACACCAAACGAATATTGTTTTCATTTCTAAAAAAATGATATACACTTTCAGCAATTTTAATACCAATTTCATCCACGGCTTCGAGATCTTCAATACGTGCTTGAGAAAGTGCTCCTACACTTTTAAAATGCTTAGCCAAGGTTTTGGCTACTGTTTCTCCAACGTACCTAATCCCCAATCCAAAAAGGACACGCTCAAACGGAATTTGCTTAGAGGCCTCAATACCATAAATCAAGTTTTCTGCACTTTTTTGCGCCATGCGTTCTAGTGGCAAAACATCATCAATATTCAAAGTATATAGATCGGCAACATCTTTTATGAGTCCAGCATTGACCAATAACGCTACAGTTTCTCCGCCAAGACCTTCAATATCTAAGGCCTTTCGGGAAATATAATGCTGAATCCGACCAATAATTTGCGGTGGACACCCCTCTGTATTGATGCAATAATGCTGTGCCTCGCCTTCTGTCCTGAAAAGTGGATTATGACACTCTGGACATTGAGAAATATAAACGGTTGGCTGTGATTGTTCTGGGCGTTTGGAGAGGTCAATACCCATAATTTTTGGGATAATCTCACCCCCTTTTTCAACAAAAACAGTATCACCCAAACGCACATCTAGTTTTGCAATTTGATCGGCATTGTGTAAGGATGCACGCTTGACTATTGTACCAGCCAGCTCTACAGGCTCTAAGTTTGCAACAGGGGTAATCGCACCTGTACGCCCCACCTGATACGAAATATGATTGAGTTTTGTAGAGACTTGCGCTGCTTTAAACTTATAGGCCATGGCCCAACGTGGTGCTTTGGCGGTATAGCCAAGTTCGGCTTGTTGTTGTAAATCGTTGACTTTGATGACAATACCATCTGTTTCATAAGGTAGATTGTGCCGTGCTAAGTCCCAATATTCTACGAATTGCAAAACTTCATCAATTGACTGTACACATTTTGCTTCCTTTGGCACTTTAAAACCCCAAGACCGTGCTTTTTCGAGATTATCAAATTGAGATTTTATACCCGTATTTTCTCCAACTATACTGTACAAAAGGCATTCCAATGGCCGTTTGGCAACTTCACTACTGTCTTGCAATTTCAAACTTCCTGATGCTGTATTTCTTGGATTTTTATAAGGTTCTTCACCAGCAGAAATACGCTCTTTATTCATCGCCTCAAATCCTTCAAATGGCAATATGATTTCACCACGAATTTCAAAATTATCGGGATAATCGCCCCGCAATTTAAGAGGTACAGATTTGATCGTTTTTATATTGGCTGTGACATCATCGCCTTGTGTGCCATCCCCTCTTGTTAGTGCTTGAAAAAGTGTTCCATTTTTATAAGTGATGCTTATGGAAGCTCCGTCGTATTTGAGCTCGCAGGTGTAACGAATTGGACCATCGACTAATTTTTTTATACGTGTTTCCCAATCCAATAAATCGTCTTTAGAATAAGAATTATCCAAAGAATACATGCGGTGTGCATGAACTACAGTTTGAAAGTTTTTGGTGACCTCCCCACCGACTCGAAGTGTTGGAGAATTGGGATCGTACAATTCGGGATGTTGTGCTTCCAAAATTTGAAGTTGTTTTAACTTCATATCAAAATCAAAGTCCGAAATCGTAGGATTATCCAACACATAGTAGTTGTGGTTGTGTTGGCGTAGCTCCTCACGCAATTGAATCACTAATTCTTTATCGGTCATTTATATAAAATATCTTGATTTATTTGTGAGTACTAAAATACTAAATTCAGTTAAAAAAAGCATTTAAAGCCACTCAAAAGTGACTTATTTTTTTTGAGCTTTGATCATACGGTTTTTTCCAAATGTATCTTTTTTCAAAATTACATTCTGAAATGAGATTTCATCAAAAAGGGCTTTCGTTTCTGTCCCAAAAGCTTCATTGATTTCTGCAAAACACAAACCATTGGCGTGAAGATTATGTTGTGCAATTGTTTTTAATACTTTGTAATATATCAAAGGCGAAGTACGTTCTACAAATAAGGCCAAATGAGGTTCAAAATTCAATACATTATCTTTCATTTGCTTTTGCTCTGTTTCTAAAACATAAGGAGGGTTAGACACAATAATATCGAAGTGTTGTGTACTTTTCCATTCAAGCATATTGGATTCTATAAAATGGATTTCAACATTATTTTTCTTCGCATTAAAACGTGCAATTTCTAAGGCATCAGCACTAACATCTAGCGCAAAAACTTTAGCATTGGGAAGGTTTTTAGCTAATGCAATTGAAATACACCCAGATCCTGTTCCTAAATCCAAAATAGTTGGAGCATCAGTGGTTTTAAAATGTTCTAAAATCCAGGCTACAAGTTCTTCTGTTTCTGGCCGAGGAATAAGCACTGCTGGTGTAACCAAAAACTCTAAACCAAAAAAATGAGAACGTTCTAATATATATTGAATAGGTTCATGGTTTTTTAGGCGAATTAGCGCCATTTCAAAATGCTTAAACTTTTCTTCTGAAATTTGATTTTTAGCATTGAGAACCAATTGATGTGGTTGCAATTGGAGATACGCTTCACACAACATTTGAAAAAACACTTGACGCTCAGTTGAAGGATAAAATTCGAGGGCTTTATGAAAGTGTTGTTTTAAGGCTTCTAAACTTATCATAATTCTTTTATCATCCACAGGCTACAGTTGTGATGTCCTGTACTCCCAAGTGAGGTATTTATGTCATAAAAACCATTACGGCGGTATAATTTGATTGCTGCCTCAAGCATCGGAATCGTTTCTAAATAACACTTTTTAAATCCAAAAGACAAGGCTGATTCTATACAACGATCCATCAATTTTTGCCCCATTCCTTGACCACGCATTTTTGGTGCGCTGTACATTTTTTGAAGTTCACAAACGTCTTTATCAAAATTTTTAAGGGGTTTTATACCAGCACCACCAAGTATTACCCCATGGTGTTCAACGACAAAATATACAGAGCGTTCATTGTTGTAGGCCTCAAACATACTAGACGTTTCTGGATCTTCGTATGCCGTTCCTTTTAGAGGAATGTTTAATTCCAAAAAAGCAGACCTAATAACCGACTCCACTTGTAGATTGTCCTCTTTTGTGATTTCTCTGATTTGCATGTCTAACATCCCCGCAATTAATCTTATTTTTGTAGTTTCGAAGATACGTATAAGGATATATAAAATAAAAGTTTTTTTGCCATAGAAGATTCAAAATACATAAAACGTTGTATTGAAATTGCCAAAAAAGGGTTGGGCGATGCCGCTCCAAATCCTACTGTTGGTTGTGTGATTGTCTATGATCATCACATTATTGGTGAAGGATACACAAGTCCTTACGGTGGTTCACATGCAGAAGTCAATGCAATCTCTTCTGTTAAAAACAAAAAATTATTATCAAAATCCACGTTGTATGTCACTCTCGAACCCTGTTGTCATCATGGAAAAACACCTCCCTGCACAGACCTTATTATACAACATAAAATTCCGAAAGTGGTAATTGGTTGTGTTGATTCGAGTACAAAAATTAGTGGCAAAGGAATTGAAGCGCTAACGTCTGCGGGATGCGAAGTGATTGTTGGCCTATGTGAAAAACAATGCCAAGAACATCACAAACGTTTTTTTACTCTGCAAAACAAAAAGCGTCCTTATATAATATTAAAATGGGCAGAAACAAAAAATGGGTTTATAGCGCCTTTAAAAAAGAATACAAAGAATCCAGTTTGGATTAGCACAGAAGAATCACAGCTATTGGTTCATCAGTGGCGATCAGAGGAGCATGCTATTTTAGTTGGCGGAAATACTGTTTTGGAAGATAATCCAAGACTAACAACTAGGAGTGTTTCTGGGCGAAACCCGGTCAGAATTGTAATTGACACCAAAGACAGTTTACCAAAATCGGCCGCCATTTTTAATAATGACGCCAAAACGATAGTGTTATCGTCAAAACATTTAAACTCTAAAAAAAATAGAGCTCAACAAATCTGTAAATTGTTGTATGACTTGAATATTCTTTCTGTTATTGTTGAAGGTGGACCAAAAACATTACACTATTTTATTGACGAAAATCTATGGGACGAAATGAGAGTTTTTAAAGGGGCTGTAGATTTTAGTGATGGAATAAAAGGACCGTCTTATTCCATTGAACCTCAACTGAAAAAAAAGGTAGCCAATGATGAACTGTTATTTTATAGAAACACAAATTAATACCGTCAAATGGATGAAAAAACACTTGAGTTTCAAACCATTGACCGTGCTTCAAATCCAGTATTATATAAGGACAAAGGCAGTAAGTTTTTTGCCTATGCGTTTCCAATTATCAATGAGAGTGATGTAAAGCGTTTTATTACTATACTAAAAGAAAAACACAAAACTGCTGGCCATTTTTGTTATGCCTATCGCTTTGGTGCAAGCGGATCTGTATTTAAGGTGTCGGATGATGGCGAACCAAAAAACAGTGCGGGCATGCCCATTTTGGGACAGTTGCAAGCCAGAAATTTAACCAACACACTTCTTGTCGTTGTTCGCTATTTTGGAGGAACAAAACTTGGTATTGGTGGACTTATATCGGCCTACAGAACTGCAGCAAAGTACTGTTTAGATGACAGTGAAATCACAACACTTTATATAAAAAAGACGATCATTGTCCGTTTTTCTTATGATGCGCTAAGTCATGTGATGAGAATAATAAAGATCTATAATTTAAAAATTATAGAACAGCATCAAGAATTGGACTGTTGGCTGAAAATTTTGGTCAAAAAAAGGGATTTAGAAGTTGTAAAATCGGCTTTTAAAACCCATTATAAAATCGAACTTGAAATTTTGAACGATTAATTTTGCAGTTGGTCTAAAAAATAATCGGGGCAACGCATTGGCAAACGCGTTTTTGTGTCTACAAAAACCAACTTTGTGTATGCTTTGGTCAACAATTCATCGCGCTCGTTAAAAAGCTCATACTCAAATTCTATAGAAACTTTAGGGAGTTTCAATAATGTTGTTTTGATGGTTAGAACATCATTATAAAATGCTGGTTTACTGTAACTTATGTTCAAAACAACCACAGGAAGCATGATTCCTTGGGCTTCCATTTCTTTGTAAGAAAAGCCAAGAGAGGACAACCATTCTATGCGTCCAATCTCAAAATACTGAGCATAGTTTCCATGATATACAACACCCATTTGGTCTGTTTCACCGTATCGAACTTTAACTTTTGTTTGGTGGCTTTTCATGAAAAAAATTATATATTTATTGCTGCATAATTTAGATGAAAAAAAATAAAATTTCCTGCATTTTTAATTTTTTTTTTTGAAATTTTGTTCACATATTTGTCAAGGATAAAAAATTAACCACCTCCCCAAAGTGAAGACATTTTTAGCCCACAACTAACTAAAAATTTTTACATAACAAATGAATAACACTGCGCAATCGGTATGGGGAAACTGTCTTAATTTTATTAAGGACAACATTCAACCTCAAGCATACAAAACATGGTTTGAACCTATTGTTGCAATCAAATTAGCTGATCAATCTTTAAGTATTCAAGTTCCGAGTAAATTCTTCTATGAATGGCTTGAAGAGCATTATGTAAAAATTTTAAAAGTTGCATTGACAAAAGAACTTGGGGAAGATGCCAAACTGGTGTACATCATCAAAATGGAAAATACCTATGGTAACAAGCAACCCTTCACAGAAAAAATTCCAAGTTCCAACAGATCGGCTATAAAATCACAAAGAGCAGATATTCCTCTTAAAAATAAAAACCCTGAGCTCAAGAACCCTTTTATCATACCTGGAATTAGAAATGTAAAAATAGAATCTCAACTGAACCCTATTTATACATTCGAGAATTTCCTTGAGGGTGATTCAAACAGACTGGCTCGAAATGCTGGTATCGCTGTGGCCAACAAACCTGGTGGAACATCATTTAATCCACTGCTTATTTTTGGTGGAGTTGGGCTAGGAAAAACACATTTGGCACACGCAATTGGTGTAGATATAAAAGATAAATATCCAGAAAAAACAGTTCTTTACATCTCTGCAGAAAAATTCACTCAACAATACATAGAGTCTGTAAAGAAGAACAATAGAAATGACTTTATTCATTTTTATCAAATTATAGATGTACTCATAATTGATGATGTCCAATTTCTTTCTGGAAAATCGGGAACACAAGATGTGTTTTTCCACATTTTTAATCATTTACATCAAAACGGAAAACAAGTCATTTTGACAAGTGACAAAGCTCCCGTGGATATGCAAGATATCGAACAACGCTTGTTGTCAAGATTTAAATGGGGACTTTCTGCAGAACTACAGAAACCAGATTTTGAAACACGCGTTTCAATAATAAAAAACAAGCTTTACAGAGATGGTGTAGAAATGCCAGATGATATTGTTGAATATGTTGCCAAAAACATCAAAACAAATGTTAGAGAATTGGAGGGTGCTATCATATCATTAATCGCACAATCGTCATTCAATAAAAAAGAAATTACGCTTTCTCTTGCCAAAGAAATTGTTGAGAAATTTGTAAAAAATACTAAACGAGAAGTTTCAATTGATTATATCCAAAAAATAGTTTCAGACTATTTTCAAATGGATGTTGACACACTTCAATCCAAAACAAGAAAACGTCATATTGTTCAAGCCCGACAATTGGCCATGTTCTTTGCCAAAAAATTTACCAAAGCATCCTTGGCTAGTATTGGATCTCAAATTGGACAACGCGACCATGCCACAGTACTCCATGCATGTAAAACCGTTGATAATCTTTCTTCGACCGATAAACAATTCAGGAAATACGTTGAAGATTTGACCAAAAAATTGTCCGTATAAAACACCTTTTATGACCAAAATTCTAATGGTATGTTTGGGGAATATTTGTAGATCTCCTTTGGCCGAAGGAATTTTAAAATCTAAACTACCAAGCACACAATTTTATATAGACTCAGCCGGAACAAGTGGGTTTCACTCTGGTAATGCTCCAGACCCTCGCTCTGTCGAGGTGGCCAAAAAAAATGGATTAGACATTTCACAACAAAAATCGAGACCATTTAGAGCCTATGACTTAGAAGAGTTTGATATCATTTTTGTAATGGATCAAGCAAATTATCGCGATGTGCTCAGACATGCTCAAAATGAGAAAGAACGCCAGAAAATTAAACTCATTTTGAAGTATCCCAATTCTAAAACACTAGAAGTTCCAGATCCATATTATGGTGGAAAAAATGGATTTGACCATGTCTATCATTTGCTAGAAGAAGCCTGTACTTTTCACAGTAATCAATTAATTTCAAAACAATGATTGGAACATTATATTTGATTCCCAATACTTTAGGTGATGTAGCGCCACTGGAAACAATGCCAATTTCCATCAAAAAAATAATTGAACAAATTGACGTATATATTGTAGAAAACGAAAAATCTGCACGTCGATTTATAAAGTCTGTAAGTGCCTCAAAACCTCAATCGGACTTAACGTTATTTCCTTTGAATAAATTTACAGCCGCTTCTGAAATTCCAACCTATCTGCAGCCTTGTATACATGGAATTTCTGTTGGACTCATTTCTGATGCAGGATGTCCCGGCGTGGCAGATCCAGGTGCAGAAGTTGTTCGTTTGGCACATGAAAATGGTATTAAAGTAGTGCCTTTGGTAGGGCCGTCATCTATTTTATTGGCCATGATGGGCTCTGGAATGAATGGTCAAAATTTTGCTTTTAATGGCTATCTTCCTATTGATAAAAATGAACGAAAATCTAAATTAAAACAATTGGAAAAACGTTCTTTTGAAGAACAACAAGCGCAATTGTTTATCGAAACTCCATACCGCAATCAAAAATTACTTGATGACATGTGTAGTGTTTTACATCAAAATACAAGAATTTGTTTAGCCATAGACTTGACACTTCAAACAGAATACATCAAGACACAAACTGTTTCGCAATGGAAAACCACCACAATGGAATTCCACAAAAGACCTACATTATTTATTATTCAGAAAGACTAGCAACTGTGGTGCTATAAAAGCTTTGCTTTTGGGCGTTTATTGGGCACAATAAAGGATGTGTCATAAGAAGAAAAACGACGCATATAAGACGCAATGTCTGTCCCAAAAGCATCGGTAAATCCAACAGCACCATAGCTTCTCAAATAACGTTTTACATTACCAGGACCAGCCAAATGTGCGGCTGCTAAAACCCCCGACTCTGTGACAAGAGTTCCATTAATTTTATGGCCAACAAAACGCTTGATATCTCTTCTTAAAACCCACTTGTTTCGCTTTGCATTTGCTAAAAAAGCTTTCTCTTGAAGTTTCGGATTATTCAAAAAATCCGTTGGACTATAAATACCAATGAGTTTCAGGGTAGAAACCCCAAATTGATACTTCCCCAAATAGCCCAATGCGTTTACAACCTTATATTTTCCTTGAGATTCTTTAAATGCAATTGCTTCTTTAAAACCAACATACGAACGATCTAAATAGATATAATTCTCAACTTTAAAATCTACTTTATCTTCAACACTAAAAACTTCAGATAAATTATAATCAAAATTAATAGCTGTCGAACTTTCCAAAGTGTCTATTTCATTATCTGGCGATGAAGTAGTAGCAAGAAAAATAACGCATGAGATAACAGTGCATGAAATTGACAAAGTATTTTTTTTCGTTTTCATTGTTTTTAATATTAGGCCGTTGCTTATTTAAAAAACAGTGCAAAGATACGAAAAAATAAAAGACACTGAAAATCAGTTAGTTACGTTAATTTTTTACACCTTTTTTATTTAAATAATTGTGATATAGACGCGCATTTTTGTTGTGCCCGGAGAGTGATTTAGAAAAATTATGAAACCCAAGTCGATTGGGGCTTGCAGCAAAATAGAAAAAATCGTGTTTTTCATAATTTAGAACAGCATCGATAGCCGATAAATCAGGCATAGCAATAAGTCCTGGAGGTAGTCCTTTATACATGTAAGTATTATACGGAGATTGAATTGTTTTGTGCGTATTCAAAAGACGTTTAATGATTTTGTGTTTGTAGGCGGGTAATTTATACGCTGCAAACTTCAAAGTAGGATCGGCTTGTAATGGCCAACGTTTTTGGAGTCGATTCATATACACCCCAGCAATTCGTTTTTGCTCACTTTGTTGTTTGGATTCTTCCTGAACAATAGCTGAGAGAATAGAAACTTCTGTCGGAGACAATCCGATTTTTTTTGCTTTTTCTTTACGATCATCATTCCAAAAACGACGGTATGATTTTAACATTTTTAGTCTAAATTTTTCTGGAGAAGTATTCCAAAAAAACTCATAACTATTGGGCAAATACATAGAAAGAGCAGTTTCAGATGTAAACCCATGATCTTTTAGAAATTTTTCATCTGTAAAAGCTTGAACAAGGGACAAACTATCCGGTTCAATTTGGGTTGAAATTCTTTGAGCCAAAGCTTCTAAACTGTGCTGATTATTGAACGTCAGTTTGATGGGCATATTTTGACTTCGGATCGAGTTGATAATATCATTATTGGTCATCCCTTTGGTAATTCTATAGCGTCCAGGATTAACATTTTTGGTATATTTTTTTTGTTGAGCCAACACATCAAATGTTTCAACGTCTTTTAGCAATGGTTCTAAATCAGAGCGGACGTCTTGATAAGTTGCCCCTGTTGGTATAAAAATAAAAGCTTCTTTTCCATTAAATGCAGTATTGGAAACTAGCATGATAGAGTATATATAATAGGAAAATGAAGCAATAGCGACGAGTCCAAACATTACAAAAGCGATGGCTATTTTTTTGATATTCATAACTTAAAGTGAAATTAAAATTGAACCTTCAAAAACGAAATCTGCAGAGCCGGAGAGCCATACATTGTGGTAGGCATTATCGTTGTGATTGAAAGAAACCTCGAGCTGTCCTCCTAGGGTTTGAAGTAGAATGTGTTCTGAGCTTGTTTTTTGGGTTTTGTGCATGGCAATAGCGGCTGCGGTTGCTCCAGTTCCACAAGACAATGTTTCATTTTCTACCCCACGCTCATAGGTCCGAATGGCAAATGTATTTTGATCTAATTGTGCTACAAAATTGACATTAATTCCTTCTTTTTCAAAAGGAGTACTACAGCGAATTTTCTTGCCTTCTGTATTCACATCCAAAGTTTCAATATTGGATTTGAATGCAATATAATGCGGCGAACCCGTATCCAAAGTGGTGTATGTCTCGTACTGATTTACTTCAGTAACAGATTGCATTTTGAGATGAATTTTTGAACTTTCAATACGCGCCTCGTGAGGGCCATCTATCGCCAAAAATGTTGTGCTTTTTTGAATAATCCCCAGTTGTTTTGCAAATGCAACAAGGCATCGGCCACCATTACCACACATGGTACTTTCATGACCATTAGCATTAAAATACACCATCCTAAAGTCATAGTTTGGCGTGTTTTCCAACAAAATCAACCCATCGCCACCTATGCCAAAACGTCGGTTGCAAAGTTGTGCTACTAGTTTGGTATTATTTTTGTCAAAGAATTGTGAACGATTATCAATCATCACAAAATCATTTCCGGTGGCTTGATATTTGTAAAATTTAAGTGTCATTATGCCTGCAAATATAAGAATATTTAAATGGATTTTTTCACTGTTAAAAGAGCGTTAAATTTTAATAAATTATTCAATAAACAATTAATTTTAGAGTTATAATAACCCAATAACAAAACATCAAGATCATGAAAAAACTATTCACTTTATTAGCTGTATCGGCTCTTGGTGGTGCAATGGCCCTTGGGGTCTACACCCAATTCGAACACAAAAACGAAAATTCATCACCTGATATTTCTAAAACGCCTTTTCTGCAAGCGGTTAATTATAATCCAGTGTCCAATGGAGGGACAAATATCGATTTTACCACCGCAGCAGAAAAAACGTTGAATGCTGTAGTTCATGTTAAAAACACAACGATGAGCACAGGATATACGTCATTTGAAGATTTGTTTTTTGGGCGCCCTCAAAGTCGCCCGCAGATTGGAACTGGCTCAGGAGTCATCATTTCTTCTGATGGATATATCATCACAAACAACCATGTCATAGAGGGCGCACAATCCATAGAAGTAACAACAAATGACAATAAAATTTTTAGCGCTGAACTTGTAGGCACAGACCCTCTCACCGATATTGCATTGCTCAAAATTGAAGCTGATGAGGAATTGAGTTACACTACATTTGGAGATAGCAATGCCACAAAAGTTGGCGAATGGGTTTTGGCGGTTGGCAACCCTTTTAATTTGACATCCACGGTTACGGCTGGAATTATCAGTGCAAAATCTAGAGATTTATCCGGGCGAAATACCCAATCCTTTATCCAAACAGACGCTGCCGTAAATCCAGGAAATTCTGGTGGTGCTCTTGTCAATATTCACGGTGACCTTATCGGAATTAATACTGCAATTTCTTCGCAAACAGGGTCTTACATTGGCTATTCTTTTGCAGTTCCTAGTAATATCGCACGCAAGGTTGTGAGTGATATTATGGAGTTTGGAGATGTTCAAAATGGTATTTTAGGTGTCATTGGTAAAGAACTTAACAGTAAAAGTTCAGAGGCACTTGGGATTAATGAAACAGAAGGGTTTTACGTTAGTGATGTACAAAAAAATAGCGGTGCCGAAAATTCTGGTATTCAGCAGGGCGATATCATTAAAAGTATCAATGGTGTCAAAATTTCAAAATTTTCTGATTTGAGTGGATTTTTAAAGACCAAAAGCCCCGACGATGTGGTGGAGGTGACACTAAAAAGAGACGATGAGACTAAGGTTGTCAATGTAATTTTAGAAAAATTAACTACAATAAACGTCCCAATAATTGGTGTATTAAAAGAAATGAGTCCATCGGAAGTTAAATCTCGAAAAAGCGATTATGGCCTTATTTTAGAAGAACTTTCAATCGAAAACAAAGAGGAATGGATTGCGGATGGCGTTGAAGAAGGCAGTCTTGTTATTGCTATAAATGACATTAAAGTAAACTCTATCTCCGATGCAAAAAAAGCACTCAGCGAATACTCAAATAGAGTTTTAAGACTGACTGTGATCAAAAATAATGGCGAAAAAATGGCCTATCGCTTCAGGTAAAAACATAAAACATACAATCGCAAAAAATCACTTCTACAATTGGGAGTGATTTTTTTTTAAAATTAATTTACGAAAACGTTATAGTTATTATACTTTTGCAATAAATTTATAACAAACACTTTTAGATTTATGCCAAATACTACACCCTACGAAAAAGAAGTATCATTGCAAACTAATTGTCGGAAGTCGGCAGTTGAATTCGTAAAAATTGTAAACGACTTATGGTACGATGACGCTGTTGAGTTGGTTATTTTTCGGAACCAACTTATCGACAAAAATGTCAATGAAATTTTACGGCTACACGATTATGCGAGCGTATTTGTCAATAAACCCATTTCTATTTTTGATGCTGTTGAAGTTGCCAAAGCCATTCAAAATTTACGCCTCCCGCCTTCCAAAATTGACATTGGGAAACTCACTTATGAGTTTCACAAAAAAGCACCAGAACACAATGATGTTTTTACATTCATTTCTAATCAATTAAAAGCTCATAAAAAACAAAAAAACATCACGCCAAGAGATGTTGTGCTGTATGGTTTTGGTCGAATTGGCCGATTGGTAGCACGGGAATTGATGCTTAAAAATGGTAAAGGAAGTCAATTGCGATTACGAGCCATTGTAACACGTGGTGCAGTCAACAAAGACGTCTTAGAAAAACGTGCTGCACTATTAAGCAATGATTCTGTTCATGGGGAATTTCCAGGAACAGTACATGCAGATTCAAAGAAAAATGCACTCATCATTAATGGAACAACAGTTCATATCATTTCTAGTAATGCGCCAGAAGATATTGATTACACAACATTTGGAATTGAAAAAGCTTTAGTTATAGACAATACAGGTGCGTTTCGAACAAAAGAAGCACTAGAACGCCATTTGAAAGCCAATGGTACCGAAAAAGTACTACTCACCGCACCGGGCAATGGGATTCCAAATATTGTGTATGGCGTTAATCAAAATGAATATAATCCAAAAGAATATTCTATATTTTCGGCAGCGTCTTGTACTACCAATGCCATTACACCAGTGCTAAGTGTTATAGACGATGCTTTGGGTGTAAATTATGGTCATTTAGAAACCATTCATGCCTATACAAATGACCAAAATTTGGTTGATAATATGCATAAAAAATACCGCCGTGGTCGTGCAGCTGGACTCAATATGGTCATAACAGAAACTGGGGCAGGAAAAGCGGTGAGTAAAGCTCTACCAAAATTGGAAGGCAAATTAACTTCAAATGCCATTCGAGTTCCCGTACCCAATGGAAGTTTGGCGATTTTAAATTTAGAAGTATCCCAAAAAATAACGCTAAAAAAGCTCAATCATCTTCTTAAACAGCATGCCCTAGAAGGTCCATTGGTAGAACAAATAAAATATGAACTTAGTGATGAGCTGGTATCTAGTGATATTGTTGGAAGTAGTGCTCCTGCTATTTTTGACAGTAAAGCAACCATTGTTAGAGATAATGGAAAAAATATTGTGCTATACATCTGGTATGACAACGAGTATGGGTATAGCCATCAAGTCGTTCGTTTGGCAAAATACATGGCAGAGGTACGTCGATTTACATATTACTAGAGCGTCGCCATACGTATAATTCACTTATATTTGTTGTCAAATTTATGTGATATGCGCATCGACATCATTAGTGTAGTACCCGAATTGCTAAAAAGTCCGTTTGAAGCTTCTATTCTCAAACGTGCCATAGAGGCCAATTTGGTAGAAGTACATGTTCATAATTTGAGAGACTTTACCACGGATAATTACAAATCTGTCGATGATTATCAATTTGGAGGTGGTGCTGGAATGGTAATAACAATTGAACCCATAGATAAGTGCATTTCAAAACTAAAATCAGAGCGTGACTACGACGAGATCATTTACATGACTCCAGATGGCGAAGTTCTCAATCAGGGGATGGCCAACCAGCTGTCACTCAAAGGAAATATGATTATTTTGTGTGGGCATTACAAAGGCGTTGACCAGCGTGTACGCGATCATTTTATTACAAAAGAAATTTCTATAGGTGACTATGTGCTTTCTGGTGGCGAGCTCGGTGCTGCTGTACTCTGCGATGCGATTATTCGATTGATTCCAGGCGTTTTGGGCAACGAAACCTCTGCCCTTACCGATTCTTTTCAAGACAACCTTTTGGCACCCCCTATCTATACCCGCCCACGATCTTACAATGGCTGGGACGTACCAGAACTACTATTTAGTGGCAACTTCCCAGAAATTGAAAAATGGCGAGAAGCAAAAGCCCTTGAACGCACAACATCTAGAAGACCAGATTTGTTGGAAGATTAAAAAAATAGATATTTTTTAGTCAAGATTTTCATTTTTTACTACATTTACTCACAAGAATACGAAACCCAAATCTATTCTACAGCCCATGAACCCAACGACTTGAAGTCGTTATTTAGACACAAAAACATCAATGTTATGGAACAAAAGAAAACAAACCTCAAAACCTACCTCTTTGTACTGACTTTAGTCTTTTTATTCAGCTTTACGCTAGTTGCAATTGACAAACAACAAAGGATATTGGCCTTAATCTCAACTGCTCTTGGCGTTTTGGTCATCATCTATGGTTTATATAATGTATTGAATATCAAGGATAAAAAATAATATTTGGGGTAGTCAAGAAAAAACCTCACAAAAATTGCAATCCTTTAATTATTGCTTATATTTGCACCCTGTTTTGGATCAACCTCTAGCGAAAACCGTACATGTTGGTTCAAAAAAATTCATAAAATAACAACTATGGAATCCTTAATTAAATTCGTACAAGACGAGTTTGTAACAACAAAAGACTTCCCAGAATTTTCTGCTGGTGACACAATCACAGTATATTATGAAATTCGTGAGGGACAAAAAGTAAGAACACAGTTTTTCCGAGGTGTAGTGCTTCAAAAAAGAGGAACTGGAACTTCAGAAACATTTACGATTAGAAAAATGTCGGGAACAATTGGCGTAGAGAGAATCTTCCCAATGAACCTACCAGCTTTGCAAAAAATAGAAGTGAACAAACGCGGTAAAGTCCGTCGTGCACGAATTTTCTATTTTAGAGAACTTACAGGTAAAAAAGCAAGAATTAAAGAACAAACACGTCGATAATTCTCCAATCATAATTTTAAAAAAAAGCGCTGTACAAACAGCGCTTTTTTTTGTTAAAAACTTAAGGATTAATCAAAAAAAACCTAGCGCTTTGAAGATGTTACAAAAATGTTAATTTTCCTTTGTTTTTAAGGTTAGAAAAAAATTGATTTAATTATATTTGTGGGCTTTTTAAACAAATCGCTTACAAATAAAAAAAACAAAAAACATTTTCCTCAAATGGCAAAAATCATATATACAATTACGGACGAAGCACCAGCACTAGCAACCCGCTCTTTTCTTCCTATTGTTTCATCGTTTGTTGAACCATACGGTGTTTCTATAGACACCAAAGACATTTCACTCGCGGCTCGTGTTCTTTCGGCATTTCCAGAATTTCTAAATGAAAATCAGATTGTTGAAGATGCACTGAGTAATTTAGGTCAAATTGTGAAATCTCCAGAAGCCAATGTCATCAAATTGCCAAACATTAGTGCTTCTCTACCTCAATTGCGTGAAGCCATCGAAGAATTACAATCCAAAGGTTATGCTGTTCCAAACTACCCAGAACAGCCCAAAAATGAGGAAGAGCAAAACATAAAATCGCGCTACGATAAAATTAAAGGTAGTGCAGTAAATCCTGTTTTAAGAGAAGGAAATTCTGACCGTAGAGCACCTAAGGCAGTGAAAAATTATGCCAAAAAGAATCCACACAGTATGGGGGCATGGAACGCAAATTCCAAAACACATGTAGCCACTATGGGTGCTGGTGATTTTGCGCATAACGAACAATCGGTCACAAATGCATTGGCAACCAAGGTGAGCATCATCCATACTAACAAAGATGGAAAACAAACCGTCCTTAAAGAAAATATAGCGCTTCTTGAAGGCGAGATTTTTGACGCTACAGTAATGAGTGTCAGCGCATTAAAATCATTTCTAAAAACACAAATAGAAGATGCAAAAGCTTCGGGTGTGTTGCTTTCGTTACACATGAAAGCCACTATGATGAAGGTTAGTGACCCTATTATTTTTGGTCATGCTGTGCGTATATTCTTTGGTGATGTTTTTAAGAAGCACAACGCAACATTCAAGCAAAATGGCATCAATCCCAACAATGGACTAGGAAATATTCTCGATAAAATTCAGGCGCTAGAAAGCCCATTACGCGAGACTATTGAGGCAGATTTTGCTAACGCGCTAAATGATGGTCCAGACCTTGCTATGGTAAATTCTGAAAAAGGAATTACCAACCTGCACGTGCCAAGCGATGTAATTATTGATGCCTCTATGCCAGCAATGATACGAACTTCGGGGCAAATGTGGAACGCCAAAGGACAACTTCAAGACACCAAGGCCATTATTCCCGACAGTAGCTATTCGGGGATCTATACCGCTACCATTGATTTCTGTAAACAACACGGTGCTTTTGACCCTACAACAATGGGAACTGTCCCTAATGTTGGTCTTATGGCACAAAAAGCAGAAGAATATGGCTCACACGATAAAACCTTTGAAATTGAAGCCGATGGAACCGTTACTGTTGTTGATGAAAATGGCCATACACGCACTTCACACCACGTTGAACAAGGCGATATTTGGCGCATGTGTCAGGTCAAGGATGCACCAATACAAGATTGGGTAAAACTAGCCGTTACTCGCGCTCGTGCTTCACAAACACCAGCTGTTTTTTGGTTAGATAAAAACCGTGCTCACGATGCAGAACTCATAAAAAAAGTAGAACTTTATCTTCAAGAGTATGATCTTTCTGGATTAGAGTTTAAAATTTTATCACCAATAGAAGCGACACACTACACCTTGGCTCGTCTAAAAGATGGATTGGATACCATTTCTGTTACAGGAAATGTACTTCGTGATTATCTAACAGATTTATTCCCCATTTTGGAAGTAGGAACTAGTGCCAAAATGCTTTCTATAGTGCCGTTGATGAATGGCGGAGGGTTGTTTGAAACAGGCGCTGGAGGATCCGCACCAAAACACGTAGAACAATTTTTGGAAGAAAATCATTTGCGCTGGGATTCTTTGGGAGAATTTTTGGCTTTGGCAGTGTCACTAGAACACTTTAGTCAAGTACACAATAATCCAAAAGCGAAAATTTTGGGTGCAACCCTTGATGATGCTACAGAACAATTATTGTTACAAAAGAAGTCGCCTTCACGAAAAGTCAATGAGCTAGACAATCGCGGAAGTCATTTTTATATCACCCTTTTTTGGGCACAAGCCCTCGCTGAGCAAGAAGACGACCTAGAATTAAAAGCTGCATTTACGACTGTAGCAGAGCAGCTCAAAGAGAATCAAGAGAAAATTTTGGAAGAGCTTATTGATGCTCAAGGACATGCTGTAGATATTGACGGCTATTATCTTCCGAATGAAGACAAAGCGGGTAAGGCAATGCGCCCAAGCGCGACTTTCAACGCTATTTTAAATTCATAAAACTAAACATCAAAGTTATGTTAAAAGCACCTCCTTGAGGTGCTTTTTTAATTAGTTTTACACGACCAAAATTTATGTATATTGATGAGATTTATTTACCTGTTTATAGCATGTTGTTCATTTGGATTTTCCCAAAATCAATTCACCTTGAGTGGAACAATTTATGAAACTGAAGGGCAAGAAACACTGATAGGAGCCAACATCATTTTTCCGGAACTCAATACTGGAACTACTACCAACGAATATGGCTTTTATTCAATCACCTTAGAAGCAGGAACATATGAAGTTCTAATCAGCTATGTGGGGTACGAATCTTTGAAACAAACCCTACAATTAAATGCCGATAAAACACTCAATTTCAGCATTAGCGAATCCGCTGATACTTTGGAAGAAGTTGTTTTGGAAACCAACGTCGAGCGCATCGATATCAAAACAACACAAATGAGTGTTAATGCATTGACAGCCAACACAATAAAACAAATACCAGTAGTTTTTGGCGAAGCCGATGTTATCAAATCTATTACTCTTTTGCCTGGAGTTTCCAACGGAGGCGAAGGTTCTGGCGGGTTTAATGTGCGTGGTGGATCTACAGATCAAAATTTAGTTTTATTGGATGAAGCCACCCTTTTCAATTCCTCACATTTATTTGGCTTTTTCTCTGTTTTTAATCCCGATGCAATCAAAAATATAAAACTTTACAAAGGTGGTATTCCAGCAAAATATGGTGGTCGTGTGGCCTCCGTTTTAGATATTTATCAGAAAGAAGGCAATAAAAATGAATTTCATGGCAACGGCGGCATTGGATTAGTGGCCAGCAGAGTACTTTTGGAAGGCCCCCTAAAAAAAGGTAAAGGATCATTTTTGTTGGGAGGACGCTCAACTTATGCGCATCTATTTTTACCCCTTTTTAATATTGATAACATTGCCTATTTCTACGATTTAAATACCAAGTTGAGCTATCGTTTAGACGAAAACAACAAAATTTATTTATCAGGATATTTTGGACGAGATGTTTTTAATGTCTCCAATAGTTTTGAAAACACCTATGGCAACACTGTCGTTAATTTCCGATGGAATCACTTGTTTACAGATCAATTATTTTCCAATTTATCCTTGATTTATTCTGACTATTATTATGGTTTGGACCTTAATTTTGTAGGATTTGAATGGAATTCTGGCATTCAAAATATGAATATCAAATACGATTTGAAACACTATTTGAATGACCGCTATAGTTTGGAGTACGGACTGCACAGCACCTACTACAGTTTCAATCCTGGAATAATTCAACCCAATGGCCCAACATCAGGCATCAACAGAGAAGAATTGACTAAAAAATATGCTTTTGAAAATGCATTTTATATTGATATCAAACAACAACTGAGCGATAAATTATCGCTGAGTTACGGCGCAAGATTGAGTAGTTTTTTACGTCTTGGACAAAAAGAATTAAACTCCTATGATAATGATAGTGCCGTAGCATTCAATCCCAATCTTCAGATTTACGAATCTGTAGATCCCAATGGAACCATCACCACCTCTAGCGGTAAAATTCAAAAATCTTTTTTTAATATTGAACCACGATTGGCAGCCTCCTATTTAATTGATGAAAACAGTTCTGTAAAAATCAGTTATAACCGAATGGCACAGTATTTACATTTGCTGTCCAACACTACTGCGCCAACACCACTCGATGTTTGGGCGCCAAGTGGAAAGTACATTCAACCGCAATTATTGGATCAAATTGCATTGGGTTATTTTAAAAATTATGACAATTACAGTTTCGAAATTGAAACCTTTTACAAAAAAACCAAAAACCGTATTGACTATATTGATGGTGCTAATTTGATTGCCAATAAAGCCATCGAACAAGTTTTACTCAATGGGCGTTCTAGGGCCTATGGATTAGAATTTTTACTTAGAAAAAATAAAGGCCGTTTCAAAGGATGGTTGGCCTATACCCTGTCTAAATCTGAACAACAAACCGAAGGTCGAAATGCGAACGAACCTGGCGTTAATAATGGCAATTGGTACAACACCCCTTTTGATAGGACACACGATATTTCATTAACTTCGAGTTATGAACTGAGTAAAAAATGGAATTTAAATGCTAATTTCTTATTCCAAACAGGGCAGCCAACCACCTATCCCAATGGGCATTATATCTACAACGGGCTCGTTATTCCAACCTACGAAGATCGGAATTCTAGCCGATTACCTGCCTATCACAGAATGGATGTTTCGGCAACATATACCCCAAAACCCGAAAAAGTAAAAGGCTGGCAAGGCGAATGGGTTTTTAGTGTGTATAACCTGTATAATCGCAAAAATGCACAGTCGTTAAATTTTAGACAAAACACTACAACCGGCCAAAATGAAGCGCTTAAACTTTCTATTTTCGGAGTGATTGGCGCAGTTACTTATAATTTTAAATTTTAAGCCATGAAACAACTTTTTTTATACCTTATTATTGGCGTGATTTTTACAGCTTGCGAAGACGTCATCGAATTGGATTTGAACACGGCGCCTGCACGTTTGGCCATAGATGCACAACTAAAAACAAATCCAAACACACTACTTCCACAAACAGTAATCCTAAGTTTAACAGGCGGTTTTTATGATAATAATACAACGATGGTGACCACGGCCACTGTTCAGCTTTTGGACATTAGCAATGCCACAACCCACACTTTTATACACAACGAAAATGCACCTGGATATTATACTCTAGACCTGACGCCAATTTTAAATACCGATTATAAACTCATTATCAATTATGACAATGAAATTTATGAATCTTCTGTAGAACAACTGATCCCTAGCGTTCCAATAGACCATTTGGAGCAAGGTAATGGCACGCTTTTTCAAGGCGATGAAAAAGAAGTTTTGGTGACTATCTCAGATGATGCTAGTCGGGACGATTTTTATATTTTTCATTTTGGGGACAATTTATTTTTGGCAACAAAAGACGAATTTTATCAAGGGAATGCCTTTACTTTCTCATATTTTTATGATGATTTAATTGCAGGGGATACAGCCATTATCAATGTTTATGGCGCCGATGAAGCCTATTTCAATTTTATGACCGCCATTATTGAGCAAACGGAAGAAGGAGGCGATCCTTTTGAAACCACACCAACAACGGTACGTGGAAATATTTTTAACACTACAAATCCAACCCACTATCCAATGGGATATTTTAGTATTGGTGAATCCTACACCGCTAGTCTCGTACTCGAGTAGTCAAACTCAAAAAGTCGTTCAAAAAGACTATTTTTGTGTATGGCGTTCACAAAAACTACAGAGCAAGACTCACATTACAACCACCTAGAACAACAATCGATTGGGACATTATTGCAGCAAATTAATGCTGAAGATCAAACCGTTCCAACAGCCGTTGCCAAAGTTTTACCACAACTTGAACTTGTAGTCGAAAAGGTCGTGCAACAACTCCAATCTGGAGGTCGTTTGTTTTATCTTGGTGCTGGAACAAGTGGCCGACTCGGGATATTGGACGCCTCGGAATGTCCCCCAACATTTGGTGTGCCGCACAGTTTAGTGGTAGGGCTTATTGCGGGTGGTGATTCTGCAATTCGAAAAGCGGTAGAATTTGCAGAAGACGACACCCAACAAGGCTGGAAAGACCTTGAAAATCATAAGATCAACTCGAAAGATATTGTTATTGGGATTGCAGCATCGGGTACCACACCCTATGTGATTGCTGCGTTGGAGATGTGCAACAGTCATCAAATTCCAACAGCATGCATCACTTGCAATGCTGACAGTCCATTGGCCAAAACAGCGCAGTTTCCTATTGAGGTGGTTGTTGGTCCAGAATTTGTCACAGGCAGCTCACGCATGAAAGCAGGAACTGCACAAAAACTTATTTTAAATATGATTAGCACTACAGCTATGATACAGTTAGGACGAGTGAAAGGCAACAAAATGGTGGACATGCAATTGAGTAATCACAAACTCGTCAACCGAGGGACTCAAATGCTGATGAACGAATTACAGATTTCTGAAACAGAAGCCAAAACACTTTTAGATACGCATCAAAATGTACGTGCCGCAATAAATGCTTTTAAAAACACATAATGGAACCAAAACGCGCCAACAGACCACTGCTCGTCAAAGGCCTAAAAACCATGGGACTCACTTTGCTGACCCTATTTTTAGGACCATTTTTACTGCATGTAGGATTGTCCAACCCCGACAAACCGCTTTATATCCCTCTTGTCGTCGCAGGAATAGGAATTTGTGGGCTAGCCATTTATTTGGGATTTAAAGGCATAAAAATTATTATGGATAGTATTTTTAAATAAATCAACCAAAATGAAAAAAATAAGTCTCTCCTTTTTAATAGTTGTAACAATTTTTAGCTGCAACTCCAAAGACGATAAAAAAGATTATAATTTCAATCCCTATTGTGAAAATCCAGAAGGCGCAATGCTTCTTACACACGATGCTCTCGAACGCAGTTATTTTGTCTTTGCGCCAGACAATTTGAGTGGCACGCCTTTGCCCTTAATTTTCAATTTTCATGGCTATGGTGGTACGATAGAGAATTATGTAGAATCGGCCGACTTGCGCGAACTGGTCACTACCAAAAATAGTATTGTGGTCTATCCGCAGGGCTCATGCTTGGAAGGCGTTCCGCACTGGAATGCAGCTCTTCCAGGTGCAGACAACAAAAGCACAACAGACGATCTTGGATTTGTAGAAGCTCTTATTGACCAACTCGCTCAGGACTACCTTATTGATCAAGACCGCATTTATGCCTGTGGATTTTCCAATGGTGGAATGATGGCCTATGCCCTAGCCTGTTACCGTAGCGATTTAGTCGCTGCTGTTGGTAGTATTTCTGGAGTCATGCTCGATACCTCCGGCAGTTGCACGCCCAACCGTGCTGTGCCTGTCATTAAACTCCACGGAACAAACGATCCTATTTTGCCTTTTAATGGGGATACCAATTGGAACTCTGCACAGAGCGCAATTGATTTTTGGGTGACCAACAACCAAACCAATACCACACCACAACTGAGCACTTACAACAACATTGAACGCGCCCTTTATGCGGAGGGTAGTAATGGTACTAGCGTGGATTTTTATAAAATATTGAATGGAGAGCATGAGTGGTTCAATTTGAACGTAGAAAACCAAGATACAGCCAATCTGCTCTGGAATTTCTTTGATTTATACGACCGTAACGGCTTGCGCTAAAGCTTTTTTTTAGCACCACCACAATGCACATTTTCTATATCTATTTGATATTCAGAAGAATAACTAAACTCCAATAAAACATAATTTTTTATACTTTTATAAGGTATGAAACTTTAGACCCCGAATCTAAAATCTTCAACACCATAAGGCCTACGCTATTGTTGTTATTTTCTTGATTTTTTTGGGGGTCTAGTATTGAACATAAGTAATGGGATATGTACTCATTGTCTTGCTCCTTTTTTGGTTTTTGTGGCTTTGGCAAAAAAACCGTGAAAACCTTGTACGCTTCCCTTTCCTAGAAACTCTACTAACTATTGGCAGTGTCCTAGCCCTAATAGCGATAGGACTCATTAACAGATTGAATAATTAGAAATAAAAAAAATATGTTATGCCTACCCACTAACGCTCGCATCTTGCTCACTCTTTAAAACAAATCCACAAAAAAAGCCCTCACAAAATTGTGAGGGCTTTATGGATACTGAAGCGGGTTCAGTACAAAAAAAGGCGGTGACCTACTCTTCCACAAGTGTAGTACCATCGGCGCTAATGGGCTTAACTGCTCTGTTCGGGATGGTAAGAGGTGAGCCCCATTGCAATAACCACCTTAAATGGTTGCTATACGTTCTATGCTTTTAGCTTTTAGCTTTTAACTTTCAGCTTTCAGCTTCTAACCTACAGCGCAGCATTGCTGCTAATATGATAACATATTGAAAAAAATATACACGATTAAAAGTAAGTACTTCATTTAAAAAAAACAGCCGTACAATAAGCCTATGGATGATTAGTACTACTCGGCTATGACATTACTGCCTTTACACCTGTAGCCTATCAACGTGGTCATCTCCCACGATCCTTTAAAGAAATCTCATCTTGTGGTAGGTTTCGCGCTTATATGCTTTCAGCGCTTATCCTTTCCCAACGTAGCTACCCAGCAGTGCTCCTGGCGGAACAACTGGTACACCAGAGGTTAGTCCATTCCGGTCCTCTCGTACTAGGAACAGATCCACTCAAATTTCTAACGCCCACTGTAGATAGAGACCGAACTGTCTCACGACGTTCTGAACCCAGCTCGCGTGCCACTTTAATGGGCGAACAGC